>Ga0209382_10004134_pt1 | contig 19572 bp, 20 predicted proteins | sample SoiMetdeltSBSDD5_FD_187599 | JGI IMG/M metagenome (GOLD analysis project Ga0209382, IMG submission 187599) | Bulk soil microbial communities from a Populus tree surrounding site in Tennessee, USA - Soil MetaG P. deltoides SBSDD5 (SPAdes) (version 2) | ecosystem: Environmental > Terrestrial >... | reverse complement strand
CGGCCCGCTTGATCTGGCCGTGCTCCAGCAGTTCCTGCTCGGCGGCCTGGGAGAGCGGCAGACCGTTGCCGTCGGTCTCTGTCGAGCGGAGCTCGCCGAGGTGGGTCGCCCGGTGCTGATACTGCGATTTGAGGGTTTCGATCAGTGGGAGATGGTCTGGCCACTCCTCGCCGAGCCGCTGAATCCGCGTGCAGGCCGCGTCCAGAGCGGCGGCCCGAGCGCGTAGCTCCTGCTCGCCGCTGGCGCCGTCGTCCGAGACGCCGAGCGCCCGGACCAGCCAGGGCAGCGTCAGGCCCTGGCCGACCAGCGTTGCCAGGATCACGCAGAACGTCAGCCAGAGCAGGAGGTCTCGGTTGGGAGTCTCGAGCGGCAGCGCCAGGGCCGTCGCCAGCGAGACGACTCCGCGCATGCCGGCCCAGCCCATGATCAGCACGTCCGACCAGCGCTTGCGGTGGCCGAGGATCGGGAGGCCGAGCGCGGCCGGTGCGACCCAGAGCAGGCGCACCACGATCACCACCAGGCTGACCAGCACGCCCATTCCGATGGTGACCAGGGGCGAACGGCCGGCCAGGCTGGGCAGGATCATCGAGAGCTGAAGGCCGATCAGCAGGAAGACCAGGCCGTTCAGTGCGAAGATCACCATGTCCCAGACGGCGCGGGCGCGGACGCGGACCTCCGCTTCCATGATGCGCGGCGACCACCACCCGAGGGCGAGGCCGGTCGTGACGACCGAGAGGATGCCGGAGACGTGGAGCTGCTCGGCGACCAGGTACGAGGCGAACGGCGTCAGCAACGAGGTGATGATCTCGACGGGCGGATCGGTCAGGCGCCGCCGGAGCAGGGCGATAGCGGCGCCGACGACGATGCCGACCAGGATGCCGCCGGTGCCGACGAAGACGAACTGCACGGCGGCATCTGCCAGGGAGAATGAAGCAGTAGCCATCGCGGCGACGGCGAAGCGGAAGGCGATCAGCGCCGTGGCGTCGTTGAACAGGCTCTCGCCCTCCAACAGGGTGACGAGCCGTTGCGGGACGCTCAGGCGGCGCAGCACGGCGACGGCCGCGACGGCGTCCGGCGGGGAGACGATCGCCCCGAGGGCGAAGGCGGCCGGCCAGCCGATCTCCGGCAGGACCGCGTGGACGACGACCGCGACGGCGATCGTCGTCGCCAGGACCAGGCCGACGGTCAGCGAGAGGATTGGGCGGAGCATGGCGCGGACGTCGCGGATCGCGGTGTCGAAGGCGGCGATATAGAGGAGCGGTGGCAGGATCAGCAGGAAGACCAGGTCCGGCGCCAGCACGACGTCCGGGACGGCGGGGCTGAGCGCCAGGAGCACGCCGCCGACCACGAGGAGGATCGGGGAGGGGACGCCGATCGCCCTGGCCAGCGTGGAGAGCACGGCGACGGCCACCAGCAATCCGAGTGTCAGCTCCACCTCGTGCATCGTCGTCGCTCCTCCCTTCAGGGAACGACCAGGAGGCACGACGCATTCCCACGACGGCTCGCGGGGATCCGGGGTACCCTTCCTTTGACGCCGTGGAGGTGAGGTACCGTGGCAGCGCTGCGCGCCGGACTGGCTATCCGAGGTCTGAACCCTGCCGAGACGCTCGCCGCGATCGTTCGGGCGGACGAGCGCGGGCTGCCGATGGTCTGGTCGACCGTTGGCGGGACCAACCCTGACGCCGTCACGCTGTTCGCGGCGGCGCTGGCGAAGACGAGCAGGATCGGCGTGGGGACGGCGATCGTGCCGACCTACCCGCGCCATCCGGTCGCGCTCGCCTCGCAGGCGCTGGTGCTGGCCGGGCTAGGCCCGGGACGGTTCAGGCTCGGGATCGGGCCGAGCCACCGCCCAACCATCGAGGGGATGTTCGGCCTGCCGATGGGGAAGCCGCTGGAGCACCTCCGCGAGTACCTGACGGTGCTGCGGGGCCTGCTCTGGGAGGGCGCGGTCGATTTCGCGGGGACGCACTTTACGGTGAAGGCGGCGCTGCCGGCCGGTGTGGACCCGCCGAAGACGCCGCTCCCGATCTCGGCGCTGCGGGCCGGAGCGTTCCGGCTGGCTGGCGAGATCTCGGACGGGGCGCTTTCCTGGGTCTGCCCGGTCCCGTACCTGATCAACACGGCGAAGCCGGCGATGCTGGAGGGCGCGAAGGCGGCCGGGCGGCCCTTTCCACCGCTGATCGGGCACGTGCCGGTGGCGGTCGGGACGGACCGCGAGGCGGTGCGGGCGGCGGTGCGGCCCCAGCTCGCGAACTACGGCCGGCTGCCGTTCTACCAGGGGATGTTCAAGGACGCTGGCTTCCCGGTGAATCCCGACAATTCGCTGCCGGACGCACTGCTGGACGAGCTGGTGGTCTCTGGCACCCCGGACGAGATCGCGGCGCGGCTGCATCAGATTCAGGACGCTGGCGTCGACGAATTGTTGGTGATGCGGGTCAACGTGGCCGACCCCGAAGCTGAGGACGCGGCCCTGCTGGACATGCTGGCGCGGGAGTGCGCTGGATCGTGACGGCCAGCCCGGACCTGACCGGCAGGTCGAAGAGCGGGTCAGGAGATGACGCTTCGGGCGATGTGCCTGGGGCGGGGGAAGCAGCGGTCGGCGCGGTGTCCTCCGCCCGGGAGGAGAGCAAGCCCAACGCGCCAGCCGGCCCTGCCGCCGCCCCGCGCCGGGGCCCGATGCGCGGCCTGGCGCCGCTGGCATCCTCGGGCTACCGGTACCTGTTCACCGGCACGACGCTCACGATGGCCGGCTACTTCGCACAGGTGGTGGCGCAGGGGTGGCTGATCTACGACCTGACGGGGTCGCCGACGTGGCTGGGGATCGTCTCGTTCGCGAACGGGATCCCGATGCTGGTGCTGGCGCTGCCGGCCGGCGTGCTGGTGGACCGGCTGGACCGGCGAAAGGTGCTGATCTTCGCGCAGGCGATGACGGCCCTGGTCACGTTCCTGTTGTCCGGGCTGATCGTCGGCGGGGTGGTGCAGCCGTGGCACGTGGCGGTGCTCTCGTTCCTGGGAGGCTCGCTCTTCGTGCTGATCATTCCGGCGCGCCAGGCGCTGCTTCCGACGGTCGTGGAGCGCCCGATGCTCGGCTCGGCGATCGCGCTGAACTCGGCCGGCACGAACTTCGGGCGGGTGATCGGGCCGTCTCTGGCCGGCGTGGCGATCGCCGCGTTCGGAGTGGCGGCGGCGTTCGTGGTGCAGGGGATCGGGTTCCTGGGGGCGCTGGTCTGCGCGGCGCTGCTGCCGAAGCACGCGGCGGTCAGCCGGCCGCGCTCGCATTCGCCGTTCCAGAGCTTGCTGGAGGGGCTCCGGTACGTCTGGGGTGACTCGACGGTATTCGCCTTGATGCTGCTCCAGGCGATCCCGGCATTCTTGATCATGCCGTACAACCAGTTGCTGCCGATCTTTGCGCGGGACATCCTGGAGGCAGGGCCGGAGGGGCTGGGGACGCTGATGACGGTGATGGGCGTCGGGTCCGTGCTCGGGTCGGTGATCATCGTGGTGATGCCGCCTCGGCGCCAGAGCGTGTTCCTGTTCTCGTCGCTGATCGGGCTGTCGCTGCTGCTGGTGGCGTTCGCGGCGAGCACGTCGTTCGCGCTCTCGATCGGCATCATGGCGTTGATCGGCGTCGCGCAGTCGATCTACCTGGCGACGAACAACACGCTGGTGCAGCTCGCGGTGCCGGACGCGTTGCAGGGCCGGGTGATGAGCGTCTACATGACGACGTGGGGGCTGATGCCGCTGGGGGCGCTGCCGCAGGGGGTGCTGGCGGACTGGTTCGGGGCGCCGGCGGTGCTGGCCGGTGTGGGGCTGCTGAGCGCGCTGATCGTGGTGCTGATGGCGGTGCGGAACCCGGCGCTGCGCCGGCTCTGAAAACTGAACATCCTGTCCGACTCCTTAGACGGTGGCGGTGGCGAAACCGGCCCTGGCGCGCTCGCGTGCTGTCTCTTGCCCGAAGTTGCGCTGCTCCTCCAGGGAGAGGCCGCACGATGCGAGGAACGCGGCGACACGATCACGCACGGGCGGGGTGCTGTCGATACTGAACGTCCCCATCGGCTCGCCGACGGCCTTCAGCACGGCGCGGCCGTAGCGCCAGATGGCCGACTGGTCGCCGAGCTGTTCTCTGGAGAAGTAGTCAAAGGCGACGGCGCTGCCCGGGACGGTGCCGGCGACCTTGCGGAGCGTGTTCTCGACCGCCTCCCGATCGAGGTACATCGTCACCGCCTCCCAGAGGAAGAAGGTCGGCTTGCTCGGGTCGAAACCGGCGGCGACGATCTTCTCGAACCAGTCCTCGCGCTCGAAGTCGGCTGGTACGAAGGTGACGCGGGCGGTGTCGATGCCGGCCTTCTTCAGCATCGCGCGCTTAAACGGCTGGGTCCAGGGGGTGTCCACTTCGAAGCAGCGGATACTCGAGCCGGCCGGCAGGCGGTACGAGCGGGTGTCCAGGCCCGCCCCGAGGATGACGAGCTGGTCAACGTCCGCCAGGTGCCGGGCCAGCGCCTCGTCGAAGAAGGTGGTCCGGGCGGCCGGTTGATCCTTCATCGGCGGCACGCCTGGATAGGGGTAGCGGTAGATCTTCGGGACGTGGCCGGTCAGCCGGTGCGCCAGGAGGGTCGGGCCGGTCAGCAGGCGCAGCCCGAGCTGAGAGACGTTGGGCAGCACACGCATCAGCCGGACGCACGGGTCGTCACGCCGGGTGCCGAGCTGGTGCATCATCCAGCGCGGGTAGAATGAGGCGAGGATTGAGGCCGAGACACCGGTCCGGCGGCTGAACCCGATCATCTTCAGGACGAAGAGCAGGTAGGCGACAACGATCACCGGAAGCCCGGCGATCTGGACGGCGCGGAACACGCCAGACTGGATCTTCTCGCGGACGCTCACATCCGCCTCCTTTCGTGCCAGCGGCGGAGCGTCTGCTCCATCGCCTCGCGCGTTGCCAGGTAGCACTCCGCCATCTCGTCGAGGCGAGCACGGACCGTTCCAGAGGCGGCGTCGCGGGCGCCGGCCGTGAACAGTGCCGCCCCATCCTCCAGAACACGGTCTTGCTCGGTCAGCATTCCCTCGTAGTTATTTGACGCCTCGACCTGGACGATCTGAGACTCCCGGCACGGATTTCGCACCAGGAGGGGGCAGGTGATGGGAGGTCGGCATGCCAGCGCAGGTCGGGCGGGATGAGGTCCAGCGGCTGATCCAGGAGGGGGCGCAGCTCGTGGAGGTGCTCCCGGCCGGGGCGTACCGGAAGGAGCACCTCGCAGGCGCGGTCAACATCCCGCTGACGACGCTGGATCGCCAGGCGACGGCCGGCCTGGACCGCGACCGGCCGATCGTCGTCTACTGCTTCGACACGCAGTGAGACCTCAGCGCACGGGCCGCGTGGCGGCTCGAAGGGCTCGGGTTCGGGCAGGTCTTCGACTACGTCGAGGGCAAGCAGGCGTGGTTCGCGTACGGCCTGCCGATGGAAGGCGAGGGCGCCGACGAGCCGCGCGCTGGCGACCGAATCGACCGTGACGCGCCGACGTGCGCGCTGTCCGAGCGCATCGGCGCCGTCCGCGAGCGGGTGAAGGCGGCGGGCCAGGATGCGTGCGTGGTGGTGAACGAGCAGCGGGTGGTGCTGGGCCTGCTCGGACGGGGCGAGCTAACTGGCGATGCCGAGGCGTGCGTGGAAGACGTGATGGAGCTCGGGCCGAGCACGTTTCGCCCGAACGTGCCAATCGCCGAGCTGCGAGAATATTTCCAGAAGCACGACCTGTCGAGCGCGCCGATCACGACACCCGACGGGGTGCTGCTGGGCCTGCTGCTCCGGGACGCCCTCTGACGGCTGTCTTGAAAGACAACCAAAGAGTGTAGCCGCCGTCCGTGACCAGCGCGGCGCCGGTGATGGTGGCTGCCGCGTCCGAGAGCAGGAAGGCGATCTGGCTCGCCACCTCGTCGGCCGTGGCGTAGCGCCCGAGCGGGGTCGCCAGGGCCGCCATGCGGTCGAATGCGGCTTGCTCGTCGCCGGTCTCCTGCACGAGCTGCTGGAAGAAGGGGACGTCGCGCCAGATCGGGGTCTGGACGCCGGCCGGCAGGATGGCGTTGACGCGGACCCGGTCGGGCGCGCACTCTTTGGCTGCCACGCGCGCGAGCTGCACGACGGCGGCCTTCGACGCGCCGTAGGCCGCGATTCCAGCCTCGGCCTTGACGCCAGCGGCCGAGGCGACGACGACGATGGCGCCGCCTCGCCCGCCGGCGCGGATGAGCCGGAGGGCCGAGCGCAGGGTCAGGAAGACACCGTCCAGGTTGACGGCCATCACCCGCCGCCAGGCGTCAAAGCTGTGCTCGTCGAGCGGCTCGCCGTGGGCGATGCCGGCATTCGCGACGGCGTAGTCGAGCCGGCCGAACGTCTCGCGGACGTCGTTTTCGAGGGCGAGCCAGCCTCGCTCGTCGGCGACGTCGGCGGTGCGAGTCAGCAGGCGCAGACCCGGGCGGTCGAGGCGGGCGGCGACCCGATCGAGCGCCGCGCCGTCGCGGTCTGTGAGCACGAGGCAGCCGACGCCAGGCGTATCGGCGAGTCGTGTGGCTGTCGCGGCGCCGATACCTGAGCGGCGCCGGTGATCAGGGCGACATTGCTATCCAGGCTCTCCACGGTGTTCAACCCCGTGATGTCGGAATTGGGCGGCACTTGACCGCCGGGATGGTGGCTGTCGCTGCAGGCGACATGCCAATCGTGACGGCAGATGCGGACGATCGACAGGTCGCGCGGCTGTAGGGGGCGACAGGGGACGCCGAAGGTCTTAGAATGCGCTCGTGAGCGAGGGGCGGCAACTGATCCGGCCGGCAGGGGTCATCGTGCTGATCATGCTGACCGGCACGCTCGGCTACATGGTGATCGAGGGCTGGAACGTCCTCGATTCGCTGTACATGACCATCACCACGATGGCGACGGTCGGCTTCGGCGAGACCCATCCGCTCTCGCCGCAGGGCCGCGTCTTCACGATCGCCCTGATCATCCTGGGCGTGGGTGGCGCACTGTACCTACTGACCACGATGATGCAGTTCGTCTTCGAGGGGCACCTCGGGCGGAACCTGGAGCGGCGACGGATGCAGCGGCGAATTGATCACCTGCGCGACCATTTCATCCTCTGCGGGTTCGGGCGCGTCGGCCGACAGGTCTCGCACGATTTCCGGGCGGCCGGCGTCCCGTTCGTCGTGATCGACGTCAATCAGAGCTCGCTCGACGCCGCCTCGGAGGAAGGGTGCCTCTGCGTCCGGGGGGATGCCGCCGACGACGAGACGTTGCGACGGGCCGGCATCGAGACGGCTCGCGGCCTGGTGACCTGCGTCAACAGCGACGCCGACAACATCTTCGTGACGCTCTCAGCTCGAGCGTTGCGGGCCGACCTGTTCATCGTGGCGAGGGGCAACAACGACGAGGCCGCCCCGAAGCTGCGGCGGGCCGGCGCGGACCGGGTCGTCTCGCCGTACAGCATCGGCGGGCGGCAGATGGCGATGCTGGCAACGCGCCCGGCCGCCGTGGAATTGATCGACCGGGTGCTGAGCCACGCCGACGTCGATCTACTGCTCGAGGATTTTACGATTCGGGAGGGCTCGCGGCTGGTCGGCAAGACGGTGCGCGAGGTCGGCCAGGAGATCGCGCCGGGCGTGCTGATCCTGGCGATTCGGCGGCAGGCGCAACTGGTGACGCAGCCGCCGTCGGACGCTGCGGTGGGCGTCGGGGATGAGCTGGTGGCGTTCGGAACGAGCGCGCAGCTGCGGGCGCTGGAGGCGGCGTCGTAGGAGACCAGCGGGCGCAATGAATTGCGCCCCTACAGCGTCTGACCCGGTAGGGGCGCAATTCATTGCGCCCGCCTGGACCTTGCGGCCCTACCGGGAGTGAGGTCAGCTCCCCGTCGTGCCGACGACGCGCATCTTGCCGTTCGCGATCTCGATAGTGCGGACCTTCATCGCGCGGTTCGCGAACAGGCCGTCTACCTGGGTCTGGAGCGCGTCGGCGAGGGCCGTCCGGGCCGCGTCCGGCAGGAGGACACCGCCGACCGTCGCCTCGTCGACCCGCACCAGCGGGCGGCCGTTGCCGTCCGGCGCGATCGTGCCGGCGGCCGTAAACGGCGCGTTGAGGATGCCGGCCCGGGCGGCGCCGCCGACTTTGACCTGGCGATCTTGAAGGGCAACAGTCACGGACTGGATCGTCGCGTCACCCAGCGGGGTCGAGCCGAGCGAGCGGCCGACTAGCATCGTGCTGAGCTGGGTTTGGAGCTCGCTCTCCGAGACCTCGACGACCATGTCGCGAGCCGAGGCGGCGGGAGCGGCAGCGGGAGGCGGGGGAGCGGTCGGCGCAACCGCGACGGCAGCGGGTACGCTGGTCAGCGCCGATGCTGGCGCGGCCGGCTCGCGGCTGACCTGAGGCTGGCTGTCGAGCCAGGTGCGGCCGAACACGCCGATGGCGGCGCCGGTCGCCAGGATCACGGCGACGAACAGGATGGTGAGGAGTCGACGCATCAAGGGTTCACGCTCGCAGGAATGGTACCAGACGGCTTGACCGGTGCCCCCGCTGACATGCATCCTCCTGTGAGCGACGACGCGACGGGCGCGGGCCAGTTTCGGGTATGCGTCCATCGCCGACGAGCGCGGGTTCTCCCGTTCGTGACATCGTTGTCGGTGCGCGCATGGCGCCCGAGGTCGCGCGAGCGGATCTCTCGGCGTGGAGGTTTCCAGTATGACGGCGACGGGCGCAGACCGATTCCAGGCGCTGCTCTCGCAGCGGGCGGCGAAGGGGCCACGCCCGCCGATGGGCCTCGGTCCGCACATCAAGTACCGCTTCGGCGCCGGAAATCCGGACCCTGGCTCGTTCCCGTACGATGGCCTGGCCCAGGCGACCGCCGATGTGCTGGAAGTCGAAGGTCCGGATGCCCTGAGCTACGGCAACGTCTTCGGGCACCAGGAGCTGCGCGAGTGGGTCTGCCACAAGCACAAGGTGTTCGAGAACCTGGACATCACCCCTGAGAACGTGCTGATCACAAACGGCTCGGGCGACGCGATCGGCCTGGTGATCCAGACGTTCATCGACGAGGGCGACGTCGTCATCACCGAGGCGCCGACGTTCTCGGCGACCCTCCAGGCGTTCCGCCGCAACGGCGCCGTCCTGTACGGGGTCGAGCTGGACGACGAGGGCCTGCGGACCGATCAGCTCCGCGACAAGCTGGAGTCGCTGGCGCGAGCTGGTACGCCGTGCAAGATGATCTACACGATCGACAATTTCCAGAACCCGGGCGGCCCGACGCTGAGCCTGGGTCGGCGCAAGGAGCTGCTGGCGCTGGCGAAGCAGTACAACTGCATCGTCCTGGAGGACGACGCGTACGGCGAGCTGCGCTTCGAGGGCGAGCAGCTGCCGTCGCTGTTCGAGCTGGACGACGCCGGGCTGGTGGCCAGGACAGGCACGCTCTCGAAGATCCTGGGTGCCGGCACGCGGGTGGGCTGGGTCATCGCGCAGCCGACGCTGGTGCCGTACATGTCGGCGTTCAACTTCGGCGGCGGAGTCGCGCCGTTCATGAGCCGGATCTGCCTCTATTACATGCGGGACAATCTGGAGCCGCACGTGGCTGAGCTCCGGCAGGTCTACAAGAACAAGCGCGACGCGATGATCGAGACGCTGGAGGAGGGGCTGGCCAGCACGGACGCTTCCTGGTTCAAGCCGGAGGGCGGCTTCTTCCTCTGGGTCAAGCTGCCGACTGGGACAGACCAGAAGAAAGTCTGGGAGTTGTCGAACGCCTCTGGCGTCGGGTACGTGCCCGGGCCGGCCTTCATGCCGGAAGGCGGCGCTGAGGAGTACATCCGGCTAGCGTACAGCCAGGAGTCGATCGAGGCGATCCGCGAGGGCACCCGCCTGCTCTGCAAGGCGATCATGGAGGCCCGCTCCTGACCTGACGCTCGTGCGGGTCAAGGGCTAATCGCAACCCCGGGATCTCGACACTCGTTTTGTCGAGTGGCACAGGTCTTGCCTGCGTCACGCGCGTGTCGTATCCTCGAAGGCGCGCTGCCCGGGTATGAGTGACCTGCGCGGGCATGACACCAACCGTGATGTTGTGCCATGGTAGGAGGCGCGTGTGTCGGGCAGTGGTGAGAATACGCAGGTCGGCCTTCGCCTGATCGTCCCGGCTATCACGCTGGCTGTCCCGGCTATCGTGCTGATCTGCGCACTGCTGTCCCTGCCGGCGCCGGAGCCCGTGGCCCCCGAGATCGAGGCGGTCGTCAGCGTCACAGACGTCGAGATCGTCGCGGCCACCGAGGTCGCGGCCGTCGAAGAGGCGTTGTCGGCGACGATTGTGGCCGTCGTCGAGACGACAGTGCCGGTGACGCCATTGCCGACGCCACAGGTTACCGCGACGCCGGGCGCGTCCTGGGTCGGGCCGCAGACGTTCACGTTCGTGGCGCTTGGCGTGGACCAGCGCGACGATCGGGAGATCCCGCGCACGGACACGATCATGATCGGGAAGGTCGATCTGCGTGCGCCGAAGGTCAACCTGATCTCGATCCCGCGTGACCTGCTGGTCGATATCCCAGGGTATGGCAAGGACCGGATCAACACGGTGTATGTCTACGGTGAGCAGTTCAAGGAGCCGGACGGCGGGATCGGGCTGCTGCGCCGCACGATCGAGAAGAACTTCGGGGTCCAGATCGACCATTTCGGGCTGCTCGACTTCCAGTGCTTCCGGACGGCGGTCGATGCGCTCGGCGGCGTGACCGTCAACGTGCCGCGCGCGATCGTCGACCCGAGCTACCCGACCGAGGATTACGGGACCCGGCTCGTCAAGTTCGAGACGGGCGTTCAGAAGATGGACGGTGAGCGTGCGCTGGAGTATGCGCGCACCCGCAGCGCTGACAGCGACTTCCATCGCATCCAGCGCCAGCAGTTGATCATCGCCGCGATGCGCGACCAGGTGCTCCAGCTTCGGACGCTGCCGTCCGTGCCGACCCTGCTGACCGGCTGCCGCAACATGCGCAGCGACCTGGGCTGGCGCGACTACCTGAACCTGGCGTCCTCGCTGCAGACGCTCAACAGCAACCGAGTCGCGTTCGCCGCCATCGACGAGAAGCTGGTCGTCGACACGACGCTGTCGACCGGGGCGGCGGTGCTGGTGCCGCGCTGGGACCCGATCCACACGCTGGTCTCCGAGAGCTTCGGGACGGGCGCGCCGAGCGCGACGACGCGAACGGGTGCCGTCGCCTCGCCGACGCCGTCCCTGCCCTGGGCCTCGCCGTCGCCGTCGCCGTTCCCTTCACCATTCCCGATCGATGGGTCGGTGGCGGGTCCATCGCGAATCGAGCCGCTGCCCGACGATCCGCCAGCCATCGCCGTGCCGGCGCCTCCAGCGTCTCGCCGGACCTGACGGAGGGGCGAGGGACGAGTAACGAGTAACGGGATATAGTGTGCGCGCAACTCGCTACTCGTAACTCGCTACTCGCGGACGGGGGTGGTGATGCCCAGGAGCCAGCGCCGGCCGATCGCGGCCGATGACCTCGCCGCGTTCACGTTGGTGGACCGTCCACGCCTCTCGCCGGACGGTGAGACCGTCGCGTTCACGCTCACGACGACGGACCTCGAGGCGCGCACCTACCGCTCGGCGATCTGGTCGGTGCCGTTCGACGGCGGGACGCCGCGGCAGTTGACCAGCGGCACGACCCGTGACCGGACCGCCACCTGGTCGCCGGATGGCCGCTGGCTGGCGTTCCTCTCGGACCGGGTCGCGGACGATCGGGGCCAGCTGTTCGTGATGCCAATGGACGGCGGCGAGGCCCGGCAGCTTACGAGCAAGTTGACAGGGGTTGAGGGGATCGCCTGGAGCCCGGACAGCAGCCAGCTCGTGTTCGCGGCGCGGACCCGGCCAGATGACGAGCCCTCGATCCTGAACAGCCCGGACCCGCCGCCCTCCCGTGAGATCCGGCGGATCAAACACCGCTTCGACGGGCGGGGCCTGCTCGACGGCCGGACCCACCTGTTCGTCGTCGGGCTGGACGGCAGCGAGCCGCGCCAGATCACGGACGGCGACTGGGACGACGGCGGGGCGGCCTGGTCGCCGGACGGCAAGAGCATCGCGTTCGCCTCGAACCGCGCCGCGGACCGTGACTGGGAGGACCGGGCGGACATCTTCGTGGTGCCGGTCGGCGGCGGCCGGGCGAAGAAGCTGACGAAGAGTCGCCACTTCCTGGGCTCGCCTTCCTGGTCGCCGGACGGCCTGACGATCGCCTGTCTGGGCCGGACCATCGACGCGCCGGCCGGAGCGAACGTCAGGATCTGGCTGGTCCCGGCGGCCGGTGGCGATCCGAGCTGTCTGACGGCTGACCTGGACGTCTCGGTGGGCAGCGACGTCCTGACGGACATGCGGGCCGGCCACCTCTCGCTGGCCCCACTCTGGACGCCGGACGGCTCGCTGCTGCGGGTGCTGATCTCGGAGCGTGGCAACGTGCGGCTGGACGAGATTACGCTCGACGGCGCCACGACGCGGACGCTGGTCGGCGGCGACCGGGTGCTGATGGATTTCGACGGCAGCGGCGACCGTATCGTCTTCACGGCGAGCATGCCGACCGATCCCGGCGACGTCTTCGCCGTGGGCGGCCCGAACGAGCGGCGCCTGACCAACGTCAACGAGGCGCTGCTGGCGCGCCTGGCGCTGGCGACGCCGGAGCCGCTGGAGATCGTCGGGGCGGGCGGCCAGCCGGTCCAGGGCTGGTTCCTGCCGGGGCGAGGCCGAGGCAGGCGGCCACTGATCCTGGAAATTCACGGGGGGCCGCACGCCCTCTACGGGAACGCCTTCTTTCACGAGTTCCAGGTGCTCTCAGCGCAGGGGTACCACGTGGTGTACTCCAACCCCAGAGGAAGCAAGGGGTACGGCGAGCGGTTCTGCGGCGAGATCGCCGGCGGCTGGGGCAACCTGGACTACCAGGATCTGATGGCGGCGGTCGATCTGATCGTGCAGCGGCCGGACGTGGACGCCGAGCGGCTGGGAGTGGCCGGCGGCAGCTACGGCGGCTTCATGACGAACTGGATCGTGGGGCACACGGGCCGGTTCAAGGCGGCGATCACGATGCGCTGTCTCTCCAACTTCGTCTCGTTCTACGGCACCAGCGACATCGGTCCCTGGTTCGGGGAGCGCGAGCTGCTGGGCTCGCCGCGAGACCAGATCGAACGGTACTGGCAGCTTTCGCCGCTGGCGCACGTCGAGAAGGTCACCACGCCGATCTTGATCCTGCACGGCGAGCAGGACTTGCGTTGCCCGCGGGAGCAGGCCGAGCAGTGGTTCGTCTCGCTGCGGCGGCTCGGCAAGACGGCGGAGTTCGTACTGTTCCCCGACGAGAGCCACGACATGTCGCGGAGCGGCCGGCCGGACCGTCGGCTGGAGCGCCTCGGGCGGATCGTCGGGTGGTTCGACCGCTGGCTGAAGGACTGAGTTGATGTGGCGGCATCGATCTGAGGGGCGTCCGCGCGTCTTCGGGCACCGGGGCGCGATGGGGTACGCGCCGGAGAACACGTTCGCGTCGTTCGAGCGGGCGATCGAGCTGGGCGTGGACGCGATCGAGCTGGACGTCCACCTGACGGCCGACGGCGAGGTTGTCGTCATCCACGACGCGTTCCTGGATCGCACGACGAATGGCGACGGACTGGTCGGGCAGAAGACGCTGGCCGAGCTGAAGACCCTCGACGCTGGCGTCCACTTCGGACCGGAGTTTGCCGGCCAGCGCATCCCGACCCTTGGCGAGGTGCTGGCCTGGGCGCGCGGCAAGGGTGTTATCGACGTGGAGATCAAAGGTGGCTCGTGGCCGTACGCCGGCATCGAGGCGCGCGTGGTCGAGCTGATCCGGGCGCACGAGATGGTCGATCAGACGATCGTCATCTCGTTCGACCATCCGACCGTGGCCCGGGTGAAGTCGCTGGCGCCGGAGATCGCGGCCGGGGCGCTCTGGAACTGCCGGCCAGTCGATCCGGTGGCGGTGGCCCGAGCGGCAGGCGCCGACGCGATCATGCCGCAGTGGCCGTACTGTGATGCCGAGACGGTCGAGAGGGCGCACGCCGCCGGGCTGTCCGTTAACCCGTGGACGGCGAACGAGCCAGAGGTCGTCGAGCACCTGATCGGGCTTGGCGTGGACTCGATCTGCAGCAACTACCCGGACGTCGTGGTCAAGGCGATCCGGGCACTTGATCGAGCATCGGGTTAGACGATCGCCCAGCGGGTGGGAAGGTAGGCCGACGACCGGCAGCGGCGCCTGACGGACTGCCAGCACGACCGGCAGAGGTAGCCGAGGCCATCCGGCGATGGCAGCGGCACCCGCTCTTCGTGGCCGGTGCCGATGAAGATCTCACACTCGCGACACTTCACCGTGGAGTGGAAAAGGCTCACCATCTGGGGGTGGTTGCGAATCAGTCGCTCAGCCATCTACCCGCTCCCTCCGACGATCCCGTGGAGCAGCGCGATGGCGCAGACCAGCCCGAGTACGATCACGGCCAGATCCAGCATCGTCCGCCCTCCACGCACCGCGAGTCGGCGTCATTCTCGCGCGGTTCTCCCAACCTAGCAACTGGTATTCGATCACAGTCACATCACAGGGACGTTTGCCGCCCGCTGACCACGAACAGTTGTGCGACCGCCACCGAGAACCCGATGCCAAGCAGGACGAACCCGAGCTCAACCATGCGCCGACGTCTCCATCAGTCAGGACTGCGTGCCCCTCGGGCGACGTGGGCTGATGGTACGACGCCCGGTGTCACAACGCCGTCACGGCGCGCACTGTAAAGCTCTCGGTGCCATAACATCGGGGTGATTCGTCGGCTGGCGACCCTATACTACGACCGTGACCGATACGAGCGGACGCGCGCTGTATCTCGTCTGGCGGCCTCGTCGCTTCGACGACGTCGTCGGGCAGCCGCACGTCGTCCGGACGATCCGTAACGCCGTCCGGAACGGCACGATCGCCCACGCCTACCTCTTCTCCGGGCCACGGGGCACCGGCAAGACGACGATGGCCCGCCTGTTGTTCAAGGCGGTGAACTGCCTTCAGCCGGACGACGGCGCACCGTGCGAGCAGTGCGGAATCTGCACCTCGGCGAACGAGGGACGGGCGCTCGACATGATCGAGATGGACGCGGCCTCGAACCGTGGCATCGACGACGTCCGCGAGCTTCGCGACAAGATCAACTATGCGCCGGCCGATGCTCGCTACCGGGTGTACATCCTGGACGAGGCCCACCAGCTGACCCAGGCGGCCTGGGATGCCCTGCTGAAGACGCTGGAGGAGCCGCCGCCGCACGCGATCCTGGTGCTGGCGACGACGGAGTCGCACAAGGTGCCGGCGACGGTGCTCTCGCGCTGCCAGCGCTTCGACTTCCACCGGCACACGGCGGCGAACATCCGCGATCAGTTGAGCAAGATTGCCCGGGACGAGGGGATCGAGGTCGAGGGGGCGGTGCTCTCCTGGCTGGCGCGGGCAGCTCGAGGCGGCATGCGCGACGCGATCAGCCTGCTGGACCAGCTTCGGACGTTCTGCGGCGACCGCATCGACGCCGACAGCGCCCGCGACGTGTTGGGGCTGGCCGGACTGGTGGTCGTGCAGCCGTTCCTGGCGGCGCTTCAGGAGGAGCGGCCTGGCGACGCGCTGGAGGCGCTGAACGACGCGCTCGATCGTGGCACCGATCTGAGAGTCTACCTGGCGGACACGCTGACCTACCTGCGCGCGCTGATGCTGCTGCGCTACGGCGCCGTGACCCCGTTGCGCGCCGAGCTGCCGGACGACGAGCTGGCGTGGCTGGAGGAGTCCGCGACGGCCTGGGAGGCCGGGCGGCTGCGTCAGCTCGTGGGCGGGTTCGGCGATGCGCTGGCGAAGCTGCGCGACCCGGCCCAGCTGCTGGTGCAGGTTGAGCTCGTGGTGCTGGGCGGTTCGCCGTTCTCGGAGCCGACTTCTGGGAGTGCGCCGGCGGCTCGCCGCGATGGACCGCCGAAAGCGGCGTTGCCGTTCACGCCGGCCCGAGCGACGAAGGCGCTCTCGGCGACACCGGCCTCTGCGCCGAAGGCACCTCCCGCTCCCCAGTCCTCGGCCGCGATAGCGTCCCCTACCCCCCAGCCCCCTCCCCCTTGCGAGGGGGAAGGGGAGCAGGCGGGCGGCGCAGGCCATTTCCGCCCTGACGACGGCGATCCGTGGCCGGAGCCCGTGGACGACTTCTCGGCGTACGATGCGCCGCCTGCCGCATCCCTGGCAGAGAGCACGGATGCTGCTCCGGCTGCTCCACCCCTCCCGTCCGTCGCTGTGGCCTCTTCTGACGAGCCGCTTTCTGACGAGCCGCCGCGCTCCAAGTGGGATGGCCTTGGCGTCGGCGGCGGGACGGTGCGCGCGCATTGGGAGACGGACGAGGACGACGAGAAGGAGACGGTGCGGGTCGTGGTGGAAGCGCCGCCCCCGCCTCCGCCTGCTCGGAAGTCGACCAACGGTACGGCGGTCGCTGCCAGCGCTCCGGCGTCCTCGTCGACGAACGTCGAGCCGGAGGCGCCGGTCTTCAATTTTGAGGAGCTGCGCCAGCGCTGGCCGGCTCTCCGCGACGAGATCTGGTCCAACCCGATCGACCGCGCGACGTTCCACTCGTGCGAGCTGGTCGGCGTGGAGGGGGCGCGGCTGGTGATCCAGATGAGCAGCGGGAACTTGATGCTGCTCAAGGACGAGAAGAAGCGGGCGATCCGTGGCGACTTGATCCGCCTGCTCGGGAAGGGCGCGGACGTTCGGTTCATCGACGACAAGACGCCGTACGCGCCGCCCGCCGCGCCGTCTGGCAGCGCGCCGGCCGCCGTTGCCGCGCCGATCGCCCCGCCCCTGCCGACGAACGACCCGGTCATCCAGGCCGGGCTGCGCTACTTCGGCGGCCCGCTGGAGCGCCTCCCCGACGAGTAGCGACCACTATCACTCCCTTCAGAGATCCTGCCGGCGCCTTCCATCCTTGACATCCACCACCTGGATATACGAAAATTCGTATGCCGCTGCCCCGCTGTCGGCTGCTGTGTCGTCGCCAGCGTGGCGTCGATCGTGAGGCTCTGAGGAGGATATGCACAGCTCGGCGGAATCCGATTGGTCGGTTGAATTTTACGTTGACGATGACGGCGAAAGCCCGGTTGAGACATTCATCGAGAGCCTGGATCTAAAGACACAAGGGCGTTTTGAGTGGTCGATTGAGCAATTGAGAATTCGGAACGTGTCGGCCCGCGAACCGCTGGTCAAGAAGCTGACTGGCAGGCTGTGGGAGCTTCGTGAGGAAAGTCGGACCAACATCTATCGCGTGATCTACTGTTTCTTCAGTGGGCGGCGAATCATCCTGCTTCACGGGTTCCAGAAGAAGACCCAACGGACGCCACGCGGCGAGATCGAGATCGCTGAACGCCGACTGGCACGATTCCTTGAGAGAGAAAGTGGTGACAGTGATGGCCGAGAAGGCCGGCCGTGATTTCGGACGTGAGGGCGCGGAACGGTATCAGCGGTGGCGTGCCAGCCTCTTCGCGACGCCCGAGCTCCGGCGCCTCTACGAGGAAGAGGCTGCGAAGAAGGAGCTGTGGCTCCAACTGGTGGAGGCTCGGCAGGCGGCAGGGCTGACCCAGGCCGAGCTTGCTGCACGCCTGGGCGTCTCTCAGGCCCAGGTCGCCCGGCTGGAGAAGCGCGGCTACGATGCCTACACGCTCAACAGCTTGCGCCGATACGTCGAGGCGCTGGGCAACGGCTTCCGGCTGGAGGTCGCCGTCCGTTCCACGGAGTGTGAACCAGTCGGAGCAGCCTCTCAGTAGGCTGTTCGGGCGCTGCATCGGTCGCTCGCGCCCCGTTGCCGTCGATAGGGCTGTGACCTGAATCAGGGCGCGGTGGGGAAGGGCCCTGGTATCATGTCGGGGTCAATCGCTCGCAGCTTCCTCGAAGGAGATCACCGCCATGATGGGTGGTAACCCGCGCGATCTTGCGCGGCAGATGCAGCAGATGCAGAACCGCCTCGCCAAGATCCAGGAAGAGCTCGGCTCTGAGACGGTCGAGGCGAGCGTCGGCGGCGGCATGGTCACCATCACCATGACTGGCCACCAGCAGGTCGAGTCGGTCAAGATCGACCCTGATGCCGTCGATCCTGATGACGTCGAGACGCTCCAGGATCTGATGCTCGCCGCCTTCAACGAGGCGCTGAAGAAGTCGCAGGAGCTGGCGTCCACGCGGCTCGGGGCGCTGACCGGCGGGATGAAGATCCCCGGCCTGATGTAGCCGGATCGGGGTCAGAACGCTCCAGCGTCGTTCTGTCAGTTCCCAACGGCCGCCTCTTTGCGCGGCCGTTCTCTTTTCGAGACGCAAAAGCCGAACCTCGGCCACTGGGAAGACGTTAACTCGATCATGCAGACAACTGTCGAGCCGGTTGCGCGGCTCATCGAGGAGCTGGCGCGGCTGCCGGGCATCGGGCCGAAGACAGCGCAACGCCTGACGTTCCATCTGCTCCGGGTGCCCGCCGAGCACGCCCGGGCGCTCGCCGAGGCGATCGTCCACATGAAAGAGGCGGTCATCTTCTGCTCGGTCTGCCTCAACATCACGGACCGCGATCCGTGCACGATCTGCCGCTCCGAGACGCGTGACCGCTCGACGATCTGCGTGGTGGAAGAGCCGCTGGACGTGCTGGCGATCGAGCGCACGCGCGAGTACAAAGGGCTCTACCACGTGCTCCACGGGGCGATCGACCCGGTCGGCGGGGTTGGCCCGGACGACCTGAAGATCCGCGAGCTGCTACGACGGCTCGACGGCGCCGTGACCGAGGTGATCCTGGCAACGAACCCGAACGTCGAAGGAGAGGCGACGTCGATGTACGTCGCCAGACTGGTGCAGCCGCTCGGCGTGAAGGTCAGCCGCCTGGCGCGTGGCCTGCCGATCGGCGGCGATCTCGAGTACGCTGACGAGGTGACGCTTGCCCGCGCTCTCGAAGGACGCCGGCCCTTCTAAGCCCGCTGTTCCGGCTGCACGCGCGGCAGCCCGGCCGTTCCGCTCCCAGGCGATCCGCGCTGGCTGGCTGACGGTCGGTCGGCCGCGGCTTCGGCAGGTCGCCTGGCTGCTGCTCGTGGCGCCGCTGCTGTTGATCATCGTCGCGGACGGCCTGGCCGACCAGACGACGGCCGGGGCGGCGCCGGCCTCGGAAGCATTGGCAGCCGTGGCGGGAGCGCCGGCTGATGCGCTGGTGCGTGATGCCCTGGCGATCCACGGACCGCCCCTGCCGGAGCCGCCGGTGCGGATGGCCGCGCCGCCCCCTGGTCCGCTCGACGCCGCCGAGGCTGCGCGTCGGATCGGCGACTACGATCGAGCACTGTCGCTGCTGCGCGAGCTAGCGAACGGCCAGGACCGCCAGGTTGCGAACGACGCGCTGCTCCAGCTTGCCGTGGTTCAGATCCAGGCCGGGCGCCCTAAGGCCGCTGCCGATTCCGCCAGCGAGCTGATGGGGCGCGCCCCAGATGCCTCGGGCCGGGCGCAGGCGCTGTTCGTGCTGGGGCGGGCGCGGCGGGCGGCGGACGAGTGCCTCGGCGCCGTCGCGGC
>Ga0209382_10004133_pt1 | contig 19574 bp, 16 predicted proteins | sample SoiMetdeltSBSDD5_FD_187599 | JGI IMG/M metagenome (GOLD analysis project Ga0209382, IMG submission 187599) | Bulk soil microbial communities from a Populus tree surrounding site in Tennessee, USA - Soil MetaG P. deltoides SBSDD5 (SPAdes) (version 2) | ecosystem: Environmental > Terrestrial >... | reverse complement strand
GTACCTTTATCAGGGGCAGTGGTACGCATGGCAGCGCAAGCGTCGCGGAACGCCGGCCCTCGATCTTCCGCCGAAGGCGTTCGTGGCCTACCTGGAGAACCACGATCAGGTCGCGAACACGCCGTTCGGCCGGCGGCTGCACCAGGTTGCGGCGCCGGCGTGCCTGCGAGCCTTGACCGCGCTCACGCTGCTCGGCCCGGCGACGCCGATGCTGTTCCAGGGGCAGGAGTTCGCCGCGACAGCGCCGTTCCTGTACTTCGCTGACCACAAGGCGGAGCTGAGGGTGCCGGTCTCGAGCGGACGACGGGAATTCCTGTCGCAGTTTCCGAGCGTGACCGATCCCGACGTGCTGGCGGCATTGCCGTCGCCGGTCGACGAGGAGACGTTCCTCAGGTGCAAGCTCGATCACGGCGAACGCGAGCGTCATTCGCAGTGGTACGCGCTGCATCGCGACCTGATTCACCTGCGCCGGAGCGATCCGGTGATTCTGCGCGCCGCCGATCGACGGCCCGATGGTGCCGTGATTGGGCACGGTGCGTTCATCCTGCGCTACTTCGGTGACGAAGACGGCGACCGCCTGCTCGTGGTGAACCTGGGATGCGACATCGATCTCAGCCCGGTGCCGGAGCCGCTGCTGGCCCCGCCGTCGGGCTGCCGATGGGACGTGCTCTGGAGCAGCGAAGCGGCACGGTACGGGGGCAGTGGCACGCCACCGATCCGGCCGCACTCGCACCTCCATCTTCCGGGCGCCGCAGCGATCCTGCTGCGCTCGCAACCGGGCGGCATTCACGAGCCTGGACGAGATGAGGATGACTAGAATCAACCGCATCATTCCCCGTCCGCAGGATCACCCACAAGGGGACGAGCCGCCGACGCGCCGCGAGTGGCTGGTCACGAATGGATTGGGAGGATATGCCTCAGGAACGATTGCGGGCGTCGTGACCCGCCGTTATCAAGGTCTCCTCATCGCCTCCCTGCCCGCACCGCTCGGCCGCCTGGTGATGTTGAACCACCTGCTCGAGCGCGTGAGATTGCCCGATCACCACGTGGTCTGGCTTGGGGACGAAGGGGAGGTGGCCGCGCCGAACATCGCAGATCGGGCGGAGCACCTGGCGGAGTTCACGCTGGAGCTCGGGCTGCCGGTGTGGCGCTACGAACTGCCGGGAGCGGTCATCGAGAAACGGGTGCTGATGCCCTACCAGCAGAACACCGTTCATGTGACTTACCGGCTGCTCGAAGGAACAGAGCCGGTGCGGCTGGCGCTCAGGCCGTCGATCCAGTTCCGCGGATATGAAGCTCCCGTCGATACCTCGCTCGCGCGGTCGTACGCGCTCACGTTCTGCGAAGGGCGATATGAGGTGACCGGGGGCGCCGATCTGCCGGCGCTGCGCCTCCTCGCGTACGGCGAGCGGGCAGCGCTGACGCTCGACGAGAAGGGGGCGGGCGAGATTCCTTACGAAATGGAGCGAAGCCGCGGGTACGCGTCCGTCGGCTCGCTCTACAGCCCGGGATATTTCCGTGGCGATCTGCGCCCCGGCAGCGACGTCACGCTGGTTGCGTCCACCGAATCGTGGGAACGGATCCATGCGCTGCCGCCGACCGATGCCGCGGAAGCCGAGCGCGAGCGCCGGCGGCGGCTCGTTGCGATCGCAGGGTCCGCTGGCGAGGATCCGCTCGGCGCCGAGCTGGTGCTGGCGGCGGATCAATTCATCATCACGCCGGCCGGCCGCGCGGAGGAGGCGGCTCGGGCGCGCGCGGCCGGCGAGGAAGTCCGCACCGTCATTGCCGGATACCACTGGTTCACCGACTGGGGCCGCGACACCATGATCAGCCTCGAGGGGCTGACGCTCACCACGCGACGATTCCGCGAGGCGGCCTACATTCTGCGCACCTTCGGCCACTACATCCGCGACGGGCTGATCCCGAACATGTTCCCCGACGGCGCGCGCGAAGGGCTCTATCACACCGCTGACGCCACGCTGTGGTTCTTTCATGCCGTGCAGCGCTATCTCGACGTGACCGGCGATGCGGAGACCGTACGCCAGCTGGTCCCGAAGCTCGCCGATGTGGTCGCACACCATCTGCAGGGAACGAAGTTCGGCATCGGCGTCGACCGGGCCGACGGTCTGCTCCGGCAGGGTGAGCAGGGCTATCAGCTGACGTGGATGGATGCCAAGGTCGACGACTGGGTGGTGACGCCGCGCCGCGGCAAGGCAGTCGAGATCAACGCGCTTTGGTACAACGCCCTCTGTCTCCTCGAAGGATGGCGACAGACCCTTGGCGGTGTGCCCCCCGACCTCAATCCGGGCAGTCACGCGCGGCGGGCACGCGAGTCGTTCAACCGGCGGTTCTGGTTTGACGGCGGGTATCTGTACGACCTGGTCGATGGCGAAGCCGGCGACGATCCATCCTGCCGGCCCAACCAGGTGCTGGCGATTTCCCTCGACCATCCGATCCTGGACCGCGAGCGATGGGAGCCTGTGCTGAAGGTCGTTCGCGATCGGCTGGTCACTCCGGTCGGCCTGCGGTCGCTCGCCCCTGGCCATCGGGATTACAAGCCGAGGTACTACGGCGATCTCCGCTCCCGGGACGCGGCCTATCACCAGGGAACCGTCTGGGCGTGGTTGATTGGCCCCTTCGTGGACGCCTGGTTGAAGGCCTATCCGCAGGACCGCCAGGGCGCACGTCAGTTCCTGAACGGGTTCGAGAAGCACCTGTCCGAAGCCTGCGTCGGGTCGATCAGCGAGATCTTCGACGCCGAAGCTCCGTATACTGCGCGAGGATGTGTTGCCCAGGCCTGGAGCGTGGCGGAAGTGCTCCGCTGCCTCGACAAGACCGGTGCCCTCGAACGCACCACCTCGCCGGCGAGTGCCGAGGTAAACGCGGGCAGCTGACAAGGGGGACACAAACGTGACTGTCCCCCTCGAGGCGCTCGGGTGGACGCCGCGGCTCGAGGCGCTGTTCGAGCCGCATCGGGCGGCGGGGCTCGTCCCTGCGCGGGTCAGCCTCGAGCACACGCACATCTATCGTGTGCTGACCGGCACGGAGGAGTGGCTCGCGCGGGTGGTCGGGCGCCTGCGGCACCAGGCTTCGACCCGGACGGATTTCCCTGCGGTCGGCGATTGGGTCGCCGTCGAACCTCCCTCGCATGCCGGCGAGGCCCGTATCAAGGCGATGCTGCCTCGAGTGAGCAGGTTCTCGAGACGCGCCGCCGGCGATCCAACCGAAGAGCAGATCGTCGCGGCCAACATCGACACGGTGTTCCTGGTCGCCGGTCTCGATCGCGACTTCAACCCACGGCGGCTCGAGCGATATCTGCTGGTTGCCTGGGAGAGCGGTGCCACCCCCGTCATCGTCTTGAACAAGGCGGATCTGGTGGACGATCCGCAGGTCCACGTCGATGAGATCCGGGCGCTGGCGCCGGCCGTGGACGTGCACGCGGTGACGACGCGGAGACCGGAATCACTGGCGCCGTTGTGCGAGTACTTGACCGTTGGTCGAACGGGCGCGCTGTTGGGGTCCTCGGGCGTGGGGAAGTCGTCGATCGTCAACAGCCTGGTAGGTCACGAACTGCTGCGGACCCACGAGGTGCGCGATTCGGACAGCCGCGGCCGTCACACCAGCACACATCGCCAGCTGGTCCTGCTTCCAGGTGGGGGCCTGCTGATCGACACACCGGGCATGCGCGAGCTGCAGTTGTGGGACAGCGGCAGCCTGGCAGAGACGTTCACGGATATCGCGGAACTCGCGGCCGCGTGCCGGTTCCGCGACTGCCGCCACCGCGACGAGCCCGGTTGCGCAGTAAGCGCGGCGGTTGCGTCCGGCGAGCTCGCCGAGAGCCGCCTGGAGAGCTTTCGTAAGCTCGACGCAGAACGCGCCCATGTCGAGCGTCAGCAGGATGAGCGCGCCATAATCGAGCGCAAGCGGCAGGGGCGCATCGGGGCCAAGGCACTCCGCAAGCGCGTCAGGGAGAAGGGGAGCTCATAGCTCTCGCAGCGCGTGTACCGGATCTATCCGGGTCGCGCGCAGCACCGGCGGAAGACTTGCCGCCCCGGTTGCCAAAGCGAGCACGCCCAGACTACCGAGCAGCGACACCGGATCAAATGCCGACAATCCGAGCAGCGTAGCGTTCAAGACCGTTCCAATCAGCACCGCCAGCGCTATTCCACCGGTTGCGCCAGCGCCCAGGACCCGCACGGTCGGCATCACCACAGTCCACACGACCTGCCTGTCGGACGCGCCAATCGCCATCCTGATGCCGATCTCGCGCGTCCGGCGCCGAACTGTGAACGACAGCAGCGAGTACAGCCCGGTCCCGGCGAGTGCCAGTGCCAGGCTGCCCAGTGCGAGTCCGTAGGTAGTCATCTCGCGGAACCCTCTGAGGGACGCGCCGGTCCGGCTCTCGAGTGTCTCGATCCGCCCGATCGGCACCAGCGGATCGATCGCCTGGACGGCTGCAGCCATGGCATGCCGGGCCGCCGTCGTGTCGCGAGCGCGCGCGACGACAGTGAATGCCGATGGCGGCCGGGAAGGCATCGGCAGGAACAGCATGGGCACGGCCTGGCCGGTCCCGGTGCGCAGCGTATCTTCGACGACGCCGACGATTTCGAAGATCTCGCCGTTCGGCCGCCGGATCCTCCTACCGAGCACGCGCGCAGGATTCGGAGAGAGATCGGCAGCGAAGGCAGCATTGACGACGGCCTGCGTGAACCCGGTAGATGGCTCGTCAATCGCCCCTCCAGCGAGGAAGGTCGTGCCGGTCGCCGCAAACCACCGTCGGCTCACGAATCCTCCCGCGGATGTGCGGCGCCAGCCGGGTGGGTCAGCGGCGAGCGCATATTCAACGGAATGAGCCATCACGCCAAAGGTGGCGACCGCGGCCTCCTGAATCGACGCATTGTCCTGAAGCGTGTCGATCAGAGATCGCACGAAGTCGTCTGGCCGTGGTTCTGACGGGCGCACGTTCGCGAGATTCACATCCATCAACAAAATCTCGGGCGCGGCCGCGGGAAGAGAAGGACTCCTGCCGGTCAGCGAGCGAATCGCAAGACCGCTCAACGCCAGCAGCATCACAGATGCAGTGATCTGCAGCGTCAGCAGAAGGTTCCTGAGGCGTGTTCGCGTCGGGCCGCCGGCTTCGAACGATTTCACTCCGGCGGCAACAACATCTCGCGAGACCATCCCGGCGGGACCGAGACCCGCCCCGGCCACGACCAATACGACGACACCGACCGCGCCGGTGAGCAACCGGCTGTCGACCGCGACCTCGTGCGGCAGGTAGGCTCCCATGCGCGCTAACAGCAGGCGGGCGCCCATCCACCCGCCCAGGCCCGACAGAAGCGACACCACGGCGACGTCGAGCATCATGAGACGGACCAGCCTCCAACGCGACGCTCCGAGGGCGAGCCGGACGCTCAGCTCCGCCGACTGTTCGAGGGCGCGCGCGAGCTGCAGACTCATCACGTTGACGCAGCCGATCGCAAGGATGCTGACCGGAACCAGGAGAAACAGCGCCAGCGTCAAGAGCGCTTGCCCGGTGTCCTCACGCCAATCGAGTCCGCCGCGGAACGTGACGAGCCGTCGCTGCCGGTTGCCGGCCGGTCCGGCACGATCTCGAGAAACCGCATTCAGGTGGTCGGTCAGCGCCGCGATCTGGCTGCGCGCCTGCCGCATGCCGGTCCCCGGTGCAAGCCGCGCGGCAACCGTCAGCACCGGCGAATTCACCGCGTTTTTCCGCCAGGCCGCCGGATCGTGCAATCCCACCCAGACCTGCGGCAGCATCACGTCCTGGCTGCCGAGGTCCACGAGGCGCAGTCCGGGCGCGCGTGCCGGCACGACGCCGACGATCGTGAATGCGCGCCCACCCACCACGAGCGCGCGTCCGAGGATATCCGGCGCGGAGTCGAAGGAATCCCGCCACAGATCTTCGGCAACGACCGCAGTGAGCGGCGCACCTCGGTCGGCGTCCGCGGCGGTCAGGAGCCGTCCGGTTACCGGCCGGGTCCCAAGCGTTTCGAAGAATCGAGCCGACACCAGCGCAACCGTCAACGTGGCCGGACCGGAAGGGAGCACGACCGGCAGGGTGCGGTCCTCCTGCGCAGCAACGCCAGCCAACGCGGGCGGTCGCAGTTGCTCGAGGAAATCGAATTCCGCGATGCTGAAAAGCCCGCCCCGGGTCGACCAGTTGATGCGAATCAGCGTGCGCCGGTCTCGGATGCCGGTGACATCCTGGAAGACCATGGCGTCCACAAGCGAGAATGCCGCCACGCAAACCGCGATGCCGGTGGCCAGGGACAGCACGGCCGCAGCGACGTACCCAGGGCTCCGAAGCAGACGGCGAAGACTGATGCGAAACTCTGACATCGTTATTTCAGTTGTCCCGATGAGCGCGGCATTGACGGCCCCGCCTGCCGCCCCCGTGCCGCCGTTCGCCGAACGACCGGGCGCAGGTGGAGCGGGGAATCGTAGAACATAACCACGATGAACATCCTCACGGTGTCTGGCGCCAGGAAGCGCTACGGCAGCGTCCAGGCGCTCGACGGCGCCTCGTTCGAGTTGCGCACGGGCGAGCTCCTGGCACTGCTTGGCCCGAACGGCGCTGGAAAGACGACGCTGATTCGCGCCATTTCCGGGCGCGTCAGGCTCGATGGCGGAGAGATTCGTGTTTTCGATCAGCCCGTCGCCGCCGGGCGCACCCCACGCGTGCTCGGCATCGTCCCGCAGGAGCTGGCCGTGTATTCACTCCTGACCGCACGCGAGAACCTGGAGGGTTTCGGTCGTCTGCACGGCCTGGCGGGCGCGGAACTGTCGAAGCAGGTGGACTGGGCGCTCGAACGCACCGGCCTGGCCGATCGCGCGAGCGAGCCGGTGAAGCAGTTCTCGGGCGGCATGCGCCGCCGGTTGAACATCGCGTGCGGCATCCTCCATCATCCGCGCATCGTCCTGCTCGACGAGCCGACCGTTGGCGTCGATCCCCAGAGCCGCGATCGCATCTATGTGACGCTCGCCGAGCTCGCGGCCGAGGGCGTGTCGCTGCTGCTGACGACGCACCATCTCGAGGAGGCGGAAGCCCGCTGCTCGCGGACGGTGATCATCGATCATGGCCGCGTGATCGCGTCAGGAACGCTCCCGGAGCTCGTCGATCAGACCGTCGGCCGCCATCGGCTGGTCACGCTCCGCCTGAATGCCCCGCTGGCCACCGACCAGATCCCGAGGCTGCGCGTCGAGATCGATCCGGCGGACGCGCGCCAGGTACGGGCTCGGATGACAGACGTCGCCACCGATCTCCCGCCGCTGCTCGACGGAATTCGCGCCGCCGGCGGGGCGGTGGACGACGTCGAGGTGCGGGGACCGAGCCTGCAGGCCGTATTCATTCATCTCACCGGACGGGAGCTGCGGGAGTAATGCTGACGCTGCTCGGCATCGGCTGGAAGAACCTGAAACGCGACCGGGTGGCGCAAACACTGACGTTCGTGCTCCCGATTGTCTTCTTCTCGATTTTCGCCAGCGTGTTCGGCGGACGGGGCGACGATCCGACGCCGCGCGTGTCGATTGCTGTCGTTGATGAGGACCAGTCCGAGTTCTCGCGACGGGTCCTGGAGGCGCTGGGGAAGGAGAGCGCGCTGCGAGTCCGGGCGGCTGCGCCGAACGCACCGGCACTCGATCGTCCTGGCGCGGAGCGGCTGGTCCGGAATGGCGATGTGCCGGTTGCCGTCGTGATTCCGAAGGGAGTCGGCGCCGGCTTCGAGGAGCGGGGATTCGCAGGCTCCGGGACGTCGATCGTGCTGCTCGCGGACCCGTCGGATCCGGTCGCGCCGCAAATGGTCCAGGGGCTTCTGCAGAAGGTCACCATGACCGCGGCTCCCGACCTGATGATGCAGGGAGGGATGAAGCAGTTCGAGCGGTACGCCGGGGCGCTGACACCCGAACAGCGGAAATCAGTGGACGATTGGATCCCGCGGCTGAAGGCGGACGCGGGCACGCCCGGCAGCGGCGCCACCGGTGGCGCTCCGATGTCGATGCCGGTCCAGGTGATCGACGTCATGCGGACCGATGATCGCAAGGGATCGCTGATTTCCTTCTATGCGGCCGGTATCGGGGTCATGTTCCTCCTGTTCTCGGCCGTGGGCGGCGCCGGCGGTGCGCTGCTCGACGAAGCGGAATCGGGGACGCTCGAGCGGCTGCTCTCGACCAACATCGGCATGACCGGACTGCTGGCAGGGAAGTGGCTGTTCCTGATGCTGATCGGCACAGCACAGCTCACGGTGATGTTTCTGTGGGGCCGCGTGGCCTTCGGTCTGCCATTGTTCTCGCACATCCCTGGCTTCGTGGTGATGACCGTGGTGACGGCGAGCGCAGCCGCGGCGCTTGGTCTCGTGCTGGCAACGCTCGCCCGGACCCGTGCCCAGCTCTCCGGCTTCTCGACGCTGCTGATCCTCACGATGTCGGCATTGGGCGGCAGCATGTTTCCCCGCTTTCTCATGAGCGAGACGATGCAGAAAATGGGACTGATTACGTTCAACGCGTGGGCGCTCGACGGCTACCTGAAAGTGTTCTGGCGCAATGCCGCGCTGTGGGAGCTCTGGCCGCAGGTGCTGGTGCTGAGCGTGCTGGCCGCGACGTTCCTGGGCCTGGCGCGCCTGCTGGCCCGCCGGTGGGAGCTCGTGTGAGCTCAATCCCGGTCTCGATGGGTGTGTGTGCGCTGGCGCTCGCGGTCACGATTGCCGGGGGGTGCAGCAACACCGGGGTCATCACGGAGGCGTATGCCACGCTCGCGGAAGCGCAGGCCGCGGGCGCCGTGGATCGCGGCTGGCTGCCGCGTGGTCTGCCGCCAGCCACACGTGAGCTGCGCGTGGCTCACGACGAAAATTCGCACCGGCGCTGGGGACTTTACGAATTTCCTCCCGATCAAGGCGACGCGCTGCGCCCGCTGCTCGGTGCGGAGATCTCGTTCGACGGGCTCTCCTGCAATCCGCCGCGGCGGATCGAGTGGTGGCCGGTACTGCTCCGTACCGAGCTCGACGGGGAACGGCTGAAAGCGACGGGCCTGCGCGTGTACGCCGCGAGCGACGGCGATCTGATTCACGCCGTCAACTGGGCGCAGGGGCGCGGGTACTACTGGTCCAGGGAGTAGCATCGGCTCCCGTCCGAGCGATACCAGCCTCCTATAATCCCGTTCGTGCATTTCCGCAGCCCCGTACGCATCGCGCCGTGGCTGGCGCTGTGTCTGCTATCGGGCTGCGGGGATCCACCGTCAAAGCCCAGTCCGCCGCCGGTCGTCAACAACCAGCCGCCGGTGATCAGTTCGGTCGTTGCCGGCGCCGACCGAGTGGAGGCGGGGACCGAGGTGGAGGTCGTCGCGACGGTCACCGACGCAGAGACTCCCGTCGAGCAACTCACCTACACCTGGTCAGCCATGCCCGCCGGCGGGGTTTTCACCGGCACCGGTACCAGGGTTCGCTGGCGAGCGCCGTCGGGCGCGAGCTCGCCTGACACCTACCGTTTTGTTGTCATGGTCTCCGAGCAGTACACCTCGCAGGGACAACCGCAGACGAACACGGTGACGTCGTCATCGTCGGGCACGCACTACAACGATTCGGTGGCCGAGATCACCGCCGTCGCGGTGCAGTTCTACAAGGACTTCGGCACCTACAGCGTCAGCGCAGCGGAGTGCGTCCGCAACTTCAGCAACAGCTGCCCCGGCAAGGCGGAAGAGCAGCAGCAGATCCAGGACAATCGCAACCGGACCGATTTCCGGATTGTCGGCAGCACGCTTCTGGGGTCCCCGTCGGTTTCAATCGGCAGCCAGCGGGTCACCGGGGAGTACCGTCAGCGCTGCCAGTTCGAGGACGTGGAGATCCGGACCGGCCGGCGTTACCGCGTCGAGGGGAGCTGTTTTCTGACCGCCGTCTACGAGAACTGGCGCTGGTGGCTCTGCGACAGTCATTTCCAGGAGCCGATCGTCGTGAGCGGGCCGTTCCTGTCGGGGCTGCCGCTGTCGGATCTCAGCGAGAGCCTGCGCCGACGCATCCTGCCCATGACGCCCGGAAGTCGGCGGCTACGCTGACCTACCGGTAGCCGTGCCTGTTCTCGGGCGGGATCGTCCTCATCGCGACGGCGAGAGCGAGGCAGGACGGGTCCTTCGACGCATCCAGCAACAATCTGGTGCTCCTGGACAACCTTCGCGGCAACAGGTCGGCGAACATCGTCCAGGACGCCGCGAGCAGCCCGAACCTGTATCGCGGGCAACCGGGACTAGGGTTCGAGGACTTGCGATTAGAGATTAGCGATTGATATGCCGAGGGACGGAATTGAACCGCCGACACCGTGATTTTCAGTCACGTGCTCTACCGACTGAGCTACCTCGGCACAGGGGAAAACGCTCGGGCAGAATCCTGATCATACCATGCGGATCGCAGTGGTACGAACGCCCGGATGGCTTTGGCGCTCTGTCCGCATTACTCAGTTGCGGGCGGGGCCCACCCCCGCCCGCTCGCTCGCCCCGAGGCGAAGACCGGCCTCCGGCCGGTGGCTGCAGACACGCGTTTGCGACTTCGATTACACCGCTGCGGGCTCGGCTACCGTGAGGCCCAACTCGGTGCGTACGCGATCCTCGATCGACTTGAAGATCGCCGGGTTGTCCCTGAGGAATTGCTTGACGTTCTCGCGGCCCTGCCCGAGACGCTCGCCGCTGTAGGCGAACCAGGTACCGCTCTTCTCGACGATCTTCCGTTCGACCGCCAGGTCGAGGAGGTCGCCCTCCCGAGAGATCCCCTCGCCGTACATCACGTCGAACTCGGCCTCACGGAAGGGTGGCGCAACCTTGTTCTTCACCACCTTCACGCGAGTCCGGCCGCCGACCACCTGCTCGCCGTCCTTGATGGCCCCGATTCGGCGGATGTCGATCCGGACCGACGCGTAGAACTTGAGCGCACGGCCACCGGTGGTCGTTTCGGGGTTGCCGAACATGACGCCTATCTTCTCGCGCAGCTGGTTGATGAAGATGAGGCAGGTTTTCGACTTCGATACGACGCCGGTCAGCTTGCGCAGCGCCTGCGACATGAGGCGAGCCTGCAGGCCCATCTGCGCCTCGCCCATTTCACCGTCGATCTCGGCGCGCGGGACCAGGGCCGCTACCGAGTCCACGACCACGACGTCGACACCGCCGGAACGGACCAGCACTTCGACGATCTCGAGTGCCTGCTCGCCGTTGTCGGGTTGCGACACCAGCAGATTGTCGAGATCGACCCCCAGCTTCTTCGCATACTGCGCGTCGAGTGCATGTTCGGCGTCGACAAACGCCGCCATGCCCCCCAGCTTCTGGGCTTCGGCAATGATTTGCAGCGTCAAGGTTGTTTTGCCGGAGGACTCCGGCCCGAAGACTTCGACGACCCGGCCACGCGGGACGCCGCCGATGCCAAGGGCATAGTCGAGGCTGACGGAGCCGGTCGAGATCGAAGGAATCACCGTGATGGCGTCCTTCTGCCCGAGGCGCATGATCGAGCCCTTGCCGAACTGTTTCTCGATCTGGCCAACCGCCATCTCGAGGGCGCGGGCGCGCTCGCGATCGTTCCGATCTTCAACTGGGGGCATAACGCTCCTGACGAATAGCTGATTGATCTGTGGCACCCCGGCGAGAAACCGTGCTCTCGATCCCTGCCGCCGGCGATCCGCTGGGCCGGCCGGGCACAACCCCAGTGTTCAACGGACCCGTGACAGGCGAGGTCACGCCGGTGCGCCGTGAAACTGGAGCGGGTGAATTCTAGGAGTGTGCCGAGGTGAAAGTCAAGGGCAAAAGTGTGCAGCATGAGCCACTAACATGCTGTTGATGCAGGTATTTATAGAATCAACGGACTTTCGCCTCTTCGAGCCGGAATCGGCAGAATCTGCCGCGGGTCGGGCGGCGCAACCCTGCGGATTCTGCGATGAGCCGAAGCGCTTGTAGCATTGACTCTTTCATGCCCACGCCTCTCGGGCACGCCCTCGGCGCCGCGGCTGCCGGCTGGGCTGTTGCGCCACCCGTCTCCCGCCTCGATCGCGCCGTCATTTTTCGCCAGGGCATCTGGTTCGCGCTCCTGGGGATGTTTCCGGACCTCGATCTGCTGTGGGGCCTTCACCGGGGCCCGACCCATTCGGTGGGCGCGGCCCTGATCGTCGGTCTCGCGGTCGCCGCTGCCACGAACAACGTCCGTCTTGGTGCCGCCTCCGGGTGTGCCTATGCCACGCACGCGCTCCTCGACTGGCTCGGGGCCGACAGTTCCCTGCCCGTCGGCATCATGGCCTTGTGGCCCCTGACGTGGGAGTACTACCAGGCATCGACCCCCATCTTCGATTCGGTCTGGCGCCGGAACGAGACACCGGACTTCTGGTGGCACAACATCATCGCGCTCGGGAAGGAACTGCTCATCCTGGTGCCCGCGGCGTGGGCGGCATGGAGAATCGCCGGGCGATTGGCGCGCAAGAACGAAACACAAACAGGAGGATAGAGATCAGGAGACGTCATGATCCCGATCCTCCTGCTCTCCTGTCCTCCTGTGATCTGTGAGAGTGGCTGTCGTTAGTACTTGTAGAAGCCCTGCCCGCTCTTGCGGCCCAGATGTCCCGCGGCAACCATCCGTCGGAGCAGGGGACAGGGACGGTACTTCGGATCGCCGAGCCCCTGGTGGAGCACTTCCATGATCGCGAGGCACACGTCGAGGCCGATGAAGTCGGCGAGCGTGAGCGGGCCCATCGGGTGGTTCATGCCCAGCCGCATGACCGTGTCGATCGCGTCCGCCGTGCCTACGCCTTCCATCAACGCGTAGACGGCCTCGTTGATCATCGGCATCAGGATGCGGTTGGCGATGAAGCCGGGATAATCGGCCGCCTCGACGGCCGTCTTGTTCAATCGCATGCACAGCTCGGTCGCCGCCAGCATCGATTCAGCGGAGGTCGCCTGGCCGCGAATCAGCTCGACCAGCGTCATGAGCGGCACGGGGTTCATGAAGTGCATGCCGAGCACCTTGTCCGGCCGCGTGGTCGCGGCGCCGAGCAGGGTGATCGAGATGGACGAGGTGTTCGAGCTCAGGATGACACTGGGCTTGGTGACCTGATCGAGCCGCGCGAACAGGCCGCGCTTCGCGGTGACGTCCTCGAAAATCGCTTCGACCACGTAGTCGACGTCGGCGAGTCCGTCGACGGTCGTGCCTGTCGTCAATCGTGCGAGGGCCTGATCCCGTGCGGCGGCCGTGAGCCTGCCTTTCTCGACGAACTTTGCAAGACTCTTCTCGATCGACTCACGCGCCCGTTCGAGCGCGGTTGACGCCGCATCGACGAGCCTGACTTCGAATCCTGCCTGGGCGAAGACCTGGGCGATGCCGTTGCCCATCGTGCCGGCGCCGACGACCCCTATGCGATTGATGATCATCGCCGGTCAGAATCGCGCAACTGAGGGAGGAAAGGCAATCGTGATCCGCGGTCCGCAGCCCGCAGCCCGCGGTCCGATTACGGATTGTACGAACTACGGGCCGCGGACTGCGGACCGGGGACTACGTCTAGCGTTCTACCGCGATCGCAACCCCGTTGCCGCCACCGAGGCAGAGGGCGGCGATACCGCGCCGGACGTTCCGGCGGCGCATCGCGTAAATCAGCGTGGTGAGGACGCGGGCGCCGCTCGCGCCAATGGCATGACCGAGCGCCACCGCGCCGCCGTGCACGTTGACGCGCGCGGGGTCGATCCCGAGCTCACGCATCACGGCGACGGCCTGCACCGAGAACGCCTCATTGATCTCGAACAGATCGACGTCGGCCAGATTCCAGCCGATCTTCGCGGCCACGCGGCGCACGGCTTCGACCGGCGTCATCATCACGAGCTTCGGCGCGAGACCGCTCGTGGCCTGACCGGCGATTCGCACCAGAGGCGTCAGTCCCAGAGCGCGTGCCCGGTCGGCGGACATCACGACGAGCGCGGCAGCGGCGTCGTTCATGCCGGGTGCGTTGCCGGCAGTCACCGTGCCGCCGGACTTGAAAGCAGGCTTCAACGCCGCGAGTGCTTCGGCGGTCGTCTCCTCGCGGATCGGCTCGTCGCGGTCGACGACGAGCGGCGGCCCTTTCTTTCGCGGGACTTCGACTGGCAGGATTTCGTCGGCGAACCAGCCCTGTGTCGTGGCTTCCGCCGCCTTTCGATGACTGGCTGCCGCGTATTCGTCCTGCTCGGCGCGGCCGACCGCGAACAGGTCAGCCACAACTTCGCCCGACATCCCCATGTGGCACTGTTCGAAGCTGCACCAGAGCCCGTCGTGCACGAGCGAGTCGACCAGCTCGCCGTTGCCCATGCGCAGACCTTCACGCACGCGCGGCAGCAGGTACGGAGCGTTGCTCATCGACTCCATCCCGCCGGCGACGGCGATCTCGATGTCACCGGTGGCGATCCCCTGGGCGGCCAGCATCACGGCCTTCAGCCCCGAGCCGCAGACCTTGTTGATCGTCATCGCCGCAACGCGATCGCTCAGGCCGCCGTTCAGCGCCGCCTGCCGCGCCGGAGCCTGACCGTTTCCAGCCTGAATGACGTTGCCCATGATGCATTCGTCGACGCTGGCCGGATCGATCCCGGCGCGCCTGACCGCCTCTCGCACGACCAGCGCGCCGAGCTCGGGCGCGGTGAAGTCCTTCAGCGCACCGAGGAATTTGCCGGTGGGGGTGCGGACGGCGGAGACGATGACGGAGTGCATTGTTGACTTCGCTCGCGGGTTCGCGGGTTCGGGGGCTCGCGGGTTCGGCAGGTCGGTGGTACTCAGAGGCAACATCGGCCAATCCGAGCGGCTAGTTGCCTCTGAGTACCACCCGCGTTACCGAACCCGCGAGCCCCCGGGCCCGCGAACCCGCGACATGATTTCAGCTAACGACCTCGATCCTTTGGACGCTCGCCGTGCCAAGCAGGTGCTGCATCCGCTCCAGGATTGTGTCGGCGGCACGTTCGATCTCCCCCGCCCAGCGGGGATCGCGCGCGCGGACGGTCAGCACGTGGCCGGTCAGCGTGACGGTGGCGGATCGGGCCAGCGCTGGGCCGACCGCGACCGTCCAGGCGAATGTCGTCCGGGCCGGCGAGGCAGGCTGGCGCCGGATGACTTCGGCAACGACGCCGGTCGCGAAGTTCTGGAGCGGCACCATAGGCGACGCAAGCGATACTATCAAACGGATGCGCCTGATCCTGGCATCCGCCTCGCCGCGCCGCGCCGAGTTGTTGAGCACTGCGGGCTTCACGTTCGACGTGCAGCCGGCCGACGTCGACGAGACGCCGCGGCCCTCCGAAAATCCCACGGATTACGTGCTGCGGGTCGCCCGGGACAAGGCAGCCACCTGCTGGAGCAGGCGCAACGGTGACCCGGCCGCGTGCGTGCTCGCCGCCGATACGGTCGTGGTGGCGGACGGCCGTATCCTGGGCAAGCCGTCCAGCCGCAACCAGGCGCGCGAAATGCTCGATCTGCTCTCCGGCACGACCCACCTCGTCCACACGGGCGTCGTCATCCGTCTCGCCGACGAGGAGGTTGCGGAGGTCGTGACCACGCGAGTACGCTTCATCGATCTGAGCGACTCCGAGATCGACTGGTATCTCCAGAGCGGCGAAGCGGAAGGAAAAGCCGGGGCGTATGGCATCCAGGGCCGGGCCTCCCGGTTCGTCGACTGGATCGACGGATCGTGGTCGAACGTCGTTGGGCTGCCGGTTGCGACGGTCTACCGGATGCTGACCCGCGCCGGCGTGCTATCCTGACGGCAAATACTGCAAGGCGCGAGACTTATGAGTGCTAAAGCGTTGAAAATCGCCGCCACCGTTGTCGTGTTCGTGCTCGCCCTCGCCGGGCTCCTGTTCGCCACGCTCCGCGAGGACACGCAGTTCTACAAACACGTCGACGAGGTGATGACCAATCCGGCGGCGTGGCAGGGGCGCCGGCTGCAGCTGCACGGCTACGTGGCCGGTATCGAACGCAAGCGGAATTCGCTCGAATACCGCTTCAACGTTCAGAGCAACGGCCAGGTGGTGCAGGCCAGTTATACAGGCGTCGTTCCGGACACGTTCAAAGAGGGAGCAGAAGTCGTGCTCAAGGGCACGCTGAGCCCGAACGGCTTCCACGTCGAGCGGAATGGCGTCATGGCGAAGTGCCCGTCGAAATACGAACCGTCGAAGGGTGCGCTGCCGAATACCTCGGGCAGCTGAGCTCATCGCAAGCTTTCCTGGACGACCATCATGCCTGCGCTTGGAAATGTGCTGCTGCTCGCAGCGTTCGTCGCGTGCGCGTACGCGGTCGCCGCGTCGGTCGCCGGCGCACGGCGCCGATCGACGCGCCTGATTGAGAGCGGGACCGGCGCGTTCTACCTGATCACCGCGTTGATGACCATGGCATCAGGGGTGATGGTCCACGCGTTCGTCACCAACAACTACAGCATCAAGTACGTGCAGCGGTACTCGGAGGCCGCGCAGCCGCTCGCCTACAAGATTGCCTCGTACTGGGGCGGTCTCGACGGCTCGGTCATGTTCTGGGTGTTCCTGCTCGGCATCTTCGGGTCGATCGCCGTCTACACCAATCGCGATCGGCATCGCGAGCTGATCCCGTATGTCGTCGCGGTCATCGCCACTACGCAGATGTTCTTCATCCTGCTGATGGTGGTGCACAACAATCCCTTCTCGACGTTCCTCACGCCGCCGCCGGCCGACGGGCAGGGACTCAACCCGCTGCTCCAGAACTTCTATATGGCGATCCATCCACCGTCCCTCTACACGGGGCTGGTGGCGATGACGATCCCGTACGCCTTCGGGATGGCGGCGTTGATCACCGGGCACCTCGACGACGCGTGGCTGCGCGCCGTGCGCCGTTGGACGATGATCGGCTGGCTCGCGCTCTCGTTCGGGCTCACGCTGGGGATGCTGTGGGCGTACGAGGAGCTCGGCTGGGGCGGCTATTGGGGATGGGATCCGGTCGAGAACGCGGGGTTGCTGCCGTGGTTCACGGCCACCGCCTTCCTCCATTCCGTGATGGTGCAGGAGCGCCGCGGGATGCTGCGGGTCTGGAACGTAACGCTGGTGATCCTCACGTTCTTCCTGACGATCTTCGCGACGTTCATGACGCGGTCCGGCGTCGTGCAGTCGGTGCACGCGTTCGGCGAGGACCGCGAGCTGGCGCGGCTGTTCACGATCTTCATGGTCCTGATCGTCACGTTCAGCTTCGGCCTGGTGATTCGCCGGCTGCCGCTGCTGCGATCGCGCAACGAGCTCGATTCCTGGGTCTCGAGAGAAGCGGCGTTTCTCGTGAACAACTGGATCCTGCTGTTCTCGGCGTTCTTCGTGCTGTTCGCGACGATGTTCCCGACGCTCAGCGAGGCCGTGACGGGTGAGCGCCTCACGGTGGGGCCGCCATTCTTCAATAAGTGGATGCTGCCGATCGGGCTGACGCTGCTCGCATTGACCGGAGTCGGGCCGCTGCTCGCCTGGCGCAAGTCGACGATTTCGAACCTCGTCGATCAATTCCTGTATCCAATCGTGTTCGCGTTCGTGGTGGCAGGGGGACTGGTCGCGCTCGGCGTTCGCGTGTGGAGCTCGGGCATCTGCTTCGCGCTTTGTGCGTTCGTCGCCGGCACGATCGCCCAGGAGTTCATCCGCGGTGCGGAGGTCCGTCGGGCCGCGAGCGGGTCGGATCGGCTCACGGCGATGATCGGTCTGGTGAGCCGCTCGAAGCGGCGCTACGGCGGCTACATCGTCCATGTCGGCATCGCGGTGATGTTCCTTGGATTCGCGGGTGAAGGATTCAAGCAGGAAGGCGAGATGCTTCTGAAGCCCGGCGAGCAATTCACCCTGGCCCACTTCACGATCAAGCACGATGCACTCCGGGTCACCAGCGACGCCCAGAAACAGATGATCACCGGCCACGTCACGGTGCTCGACGACGGCAAGCCGTTCGCCACGATGACGCCGGCCAAATGGTTCTACGCGAAGCGTGAGCAGGAGCCGACCACCGAGGTCGCGATTCGTCGCGGCGTCGGGGAGGACCTCTACATCGTGCTGGCGGGCTACGACGCGGCCGAGCAGAGCGCGACCTACGCCGTCACGATCAATCCGCTGGTCAACTGGATCTGGCTCGGGTTCGGGATCATGGCGCTGGGGACGGGCATCGCGTTGTTGCCGGAAAGTGCGCTCGCGTTGGCCGCGGCGAAAGTACCGTCCGGCGCGGCGACCGCATCGATGATTCTCTTCCTGCTGCTCATGCCCTCGTTCGTCTCCGCGCAGAGTCCCGACGCGACCCGCGCCGTTCTGCGCAAGCAGCTGGAAGGGGAGATCCTCTGCACCTGCGGATGCCGCCGTCCGATGAACGACTGTCCGATGGAACCGAATTGCCACGGGCTGGACGCGCAGCGGGCGAAGCTGGACAAGTACGTTGTCGCCGACGGGATGAACAGGGATCAGGTCCTGGAGGCGTTCGCCGCCGACTATGGCACGCAGGCAATCCTTGCCCGGCCGATTGACAAGGGCTTCAACCGGCTGGCGTGGTTCGTTCCGTATTTAATCGGCGTCTCCTCGGGAGTGATTGGGGCCGTCGTCGTCGCGCGGCGGTGGTCGCGCCGCTCCGAACCCGCAGAGCCCTCGGCCGCCGCGCCGCAGGAAGATGCGGCACTCCGCACCCGGTTGGACGATGAGCTCCGCGACCTCGATTAACGGGACCGACGCAGAACAGCTGCCGCGCGCCACGAAGGAGGGAAGGGACGACACGCTTCGGCCCTGGCACTTCTTCGTGCTCGTCTCGCTCGTGGCGGCGACCGCCGCGGTGGTCCTGGCGAGGGAAGCCAGGCCCGAGCACCTCGTCATGATCAGCCTGACGATAGGCGCGGCCGGTTTCGCCGCCGCGGCCTTGTACCGGACGCTCGCTCCGCTGGTTGGCGCAGAGGCCCGGCCAGCCGCCGACGGTCTGAGCGAATCCATGCGCGTCGTCCTCGAGCGCGAGAAGATGCTGGTGCTGCGCTCGATCAAGGAGCTCGAGTTCGATCGCGCGATGGGGAAGCTCTCCGAGAAGGACTTCGAAGAGATGTCGGCCAGGCTGCGCGCGCGGGCGATGTCGCTGATGCGCCAGCTCGATGCCGGCGCCGGGTATCGCGAGCTCATCGAACGCGAACTGGGGGCCCGCGTGAACCATCCCTCCGCGCGGGCAGCCCGGGAGAAGCGCGTGATGCCAAGCGCTGACGTCCCGAAGGTGGTGGCCGTCGCGACAAAGACGTGCGTGTGCGGTGTGACCAACGATCTGGACGCGGCGTTCTGCAAGCGGTGCGGTACGAAGCTGATCGCGGGAAGCGGCGCGTGAACACCCGAAGGATCTCGTGGCTTCCGCCTTTAGGCGGAAGTCGAGGGCCGGCGACAGCCTTCCGCCTGAAGGCGGAAGCCACACTATCGGTCTTTGTAACGCTGTGCGCGCTCGTTTCGATCCCGGCCAGTCTCGCCGCCCAGATGCCCGACCCGCGGCAGATGTCCGGCATCCCCCGGCCTGATCCGCAACTGCAAAACGGGGTTGTGACCGTCCGCGTGATTCGTGGATCGTTCGACAATCCTGTCGTGA
>Ga0209382_10004131_pt1 | contig 19575 bp, 20 predicted proteins | sample SoiMetdeltSBSDD5_FD_187599 | JGI IMG/M metagenome (GOLD analysis project Ga0209382, IMG submission 187599) | Bulk soil microbial communities from a Populus tree surrounding site in Tennessee, USA - Soil MetaG P. deltoides SBSDD5 (SPAdes) (version 2) | ecosystem: Environmental > Terrestrial >... | reverse complement strand
ACTGCTCACAGGCGAAACCAAACTCAATCACTTTGCGCTCAAGTCAAAACTCTATTTGCGCGCCATCCAATCCGCCTATGCCACCTTGCAGGAACTCAATCCTACTCAGTTGGTTGCGTAAGGTGAGTTTTTAAGCGAAGGAGTTTTAAAGCAGAAAAACCCGCTCCGGCGGCGAAAGCAGATCGCCGGAGCGGGCCTTCCGGGAGCGCGAGCGGGCAAAGGAGGTTTCACCCCTCTCGCAGAAACAACCTCAGCCATGGCCTCACACCCAACACAGCGGAGGCCGACTAAGCGATGAAAACCTTTACCGACGGCGGAGGAACGCCGGAATATCCAAGTCGTCGGTGTTGAATGAGCGCGGCTGAAATTCCGCGACCTCGCCCGGCCGCGCCGCATTCGCCGTGACATCCGCCGGAACCGATTGCGCGTTGGGCGCAGTGCTATTGGCGCGCGTGGCTTGCTTGCTCTTTTCAAGCGCCCGGCGGGGCATCCCCGTCCGCTCAAAGCCGGTGGCGATGACGGTGACGCGCAGTTCATCGCCCAGGTTGGGATCAACCACCGCGCCGAAGATCAAGTTGACCTCCGGGTGTGCGGTTTCCTTGATGATCGCCGCCGCCTGGTTCACCTCGAACAGACTCAAGCTCGGGCCGCCGGTGATGTTGAACAGGATGCCGCGCGCGCCGTCAATCGTAATATCCAGCAGGCTGGATGAAATCGCCTGCTCGGCGGCCACCCGCGCCCGATCCTCACCCGAGGCGTGACCAACCGCCATCAACGCCGCGCCGCCCTCGGACATGATCGTGCGCACATCGGCGAAGTCCAGGTTAATCAAGCCCGGAACCGTGATCAATTCCGAAATACCCTGGATGCCCTGGCGCAGCACATCATCCGCCAGCCGGAAGGACTCTTGCAGCGACGCGCGCTTGTCCACAATTTGCAGCAGCCGGTCATTAGGTATAACGATGAGCGTGTCTACTTGTTCTTTGAGTTTGTTCGTCCCACCGTCAGCGGAGTGCTGGCGTTTAGCGCCCTCAAAGGTGAACGGCTTGGTGACGACGCCGATGGTCAGCGCGCCGACTTCCCGCGCGATTTGCGCGACGACCGGAGCGGCCCCGGTTCCCGTGCCCCCGCCGAGGCCCGCGGCGATGAAGACCATATCCGTGCCCCGCATGACTTCGTACAGTTCATCCGAGGACTCTTCCGCCGCTTTCTGGCCAATCTCCGGGTTGCCGCCGGCCCCCAACCCGCGCGTCAGCTTATCGCCGATGCGCACGCGCCGAGGGGCGTTGGACAGCAGCAGGGCTTGGGCGTCCGTATTGATCGCCACAAATTCGACGCCGGCCATGCCCTGCTCAATCATGCGGTTGACGGCATTGCTGCCGCCGCCGCCGACGCCGACGACCTTGATCCGGGCAAACGCTTCAGACATCTGGGGTGTAGGTTGCATTTCAATCCTCCTTAAGTTCTGGCGAGCAGCGCTCCCGAGCTGCTCAAAAATAACAAGGTTTACGGAATACGCACTACGGAATACGTATTTCGTAGTGCGTATTCCGTTACGGTAATAATCGCTTCAATATCTCCAACCCCTTACTCAAATCCATCGTAATCGTGCGCGCTTTCGCCTTCTTCTTTTTCGAGCGCGGCGCGATCAAGCTTTGGCGCTGGCCCCAGTACACCAAGCCAACACTCGTCGAATAGGCCGGACTGTGAAGCAAATCTACGAGGCCCTGTAAATTTTCCGGCGCGGCCACCCGACAGGGCAGGTTGAGAACCCGGCTGCCCACTTTGCGAATGCCCGGCAGTTGGCTCGTCCCACCGGTCAGCACCACGCCGGCCGGCAGCAGGCCGTCGTAACCGGTGCGCTTAATCTCCTGCAAGATCAACCCAAACATTTCCTCCACGCGCGCTTCGATGATTGTCGCTAAATCAGCGCGCGCCATCTGCACCGGCCGCTCCTCACCAAAGGGCTTGACGATCAAGATCTCGGTCGAGGCGACATCTTCGGCGCAAGCGTGACCGTGTTCAATCTTTACCTTCTCAGACAAATCGGCGGGCAAGCGCAGCCCGTGCGCAATGTCCGAAGTCAAATGATTCCCCCCCACCGAAAGCACGAGCGTATGCCAAACGTTGCCGTCAATGTAAATCGCCAGGTCAGTCGTGCCACCGCCAATATCGCAGATGACCACGCCCATTTCTTTTTCCGTCTCGGTCAGCGTCACCTCAGCCGAAGCCAAAGGATTAAGCACGTAAGCCTCTACATGCACACCGCTGGCTTCGACGCACTTCGTAAGATTTTGAACGGAGGTCGTGGCAGCAGTGATGATATGCGCCTCCACTTCCAGCCGAAAGCCATGCATGCCTAACGGCTGCCGAATCCCATCCTGTCCATCTACCGTGAAGCCGCGCGGGATGACATGTAACACTTCGCGCCCGTGCGGGATGGCGATGGCCTGCGCCGCATCCAAAGCTCGGTCTACGTCTTCCTCGGTGATGCCCTGACCGCTGCTGATGCCTACCACGCCGCGACTGTTGACGGAAGCGATGTGCGAACCGGCCAGACTCACAAAGGCCGCGCCAATTTCATAGCCGGAACTGCGCTGCGCTTTATCCACCGCCGCCGCAATCGCCTGGCTAGCATCTTCGACATTGATGACCACGCCCTTGCGCATCCCCCGCGCCGGTTCAATGCCTACGCCCAAAATCCGAAGTTCGCCTGAATCGTCGGCTTCCGCCACCAACGCGCAGACCTTGGTAGTCCCCACATCAATTCCCACAATCAAAGGACTATCGCTATCCATTTAACTATCTCAACTATCCATCCATTGACTCAGCAGGCACAAGGCTCAAGGGGCAAGGGGCAAGGCTCAAGGAATACCCCATCCGTTCCATTCGTTTCATCCGTTGACTCTATTTCCGATAATACGGCGCCTCAGCGGTCTCAACGCTCACGAGGGCCGGGCGGATGCCGCGCGCGATTAGATTATCTGTCAATGTCTCATACACCGCCAGTTTTTGCGCCATATCCAGACCAACCCCGAAATAACCACGCCAGCCGCGTCCATCTTGATAACTCAGGCCATGCAGACCGTCGTAATGCAATAATTCGATGTTGGCCCGCAGTTGCTTCAATTGCTTGGCGCCCTGCACCGCTTCGATCGGCACAATTTGCAGCGCGCCGCCGACTTCGGTAGCCTCATCCACCATGACCGGGATCAGACCGGGCAGATCACCGCGCGCTGCAAATTTCTGTCCGCTCTCATCCACCCACCACGTGCGCTCGCCCTCGATCCAGGTCATCACCGGAGCACGCTCCCGCACCACAATCGTGACAGTGTTGGGCCATTTGACGGTGACCGTGGCCTGAGCGATGCCGGGGATGCTTTCAACATTCTCCTTAACCTTTAACGGGTCCACCCAGAAAATGTGCTGCCGCGCAATGCCGGACTGGGCATAGATTTCTTCGCCAGGCACGAGCGCCGCGCCGCCCAGGTTGATGCCATCTATGAACATTGTTGGGTCAATCAGCAGCCGGGCTAACATCGCGCCTAAAAGTAAAACCATCGAAAAGCTGGCCATCCGCCAACTGAGGCTGTAGCGCGGCAGCGCCGGAAAGCTCAAGGCGGGCGCGGCGGGCCAGGCGATTTCAAAACGTTGGCGATTCCCGTGTGGCGGCGCCGCCCGACGTTTGCCCTGAGCGAGAGGCCGGTTCGCCGTTGACGATCTGACGACCTTGGTGACGCGCGCGGCCGTGGTCTCCGACCGATCCCGGGTCTGCTGTGCCCGACGGCGGCGCACGAGTTCTGCATGAGTAGTTTTTGTTGTAGCAGCCATTCTTCACCTTCTCTTTGGTGTCTTTTCAACCTGACAAGGTGTGTCAAGTGTTTAAGTGTCATGTGTCAAGTGTTCACGTATCACGTGACACTTAAACACTTGACACTTAAACACTATCAGCACTGTCCTTCCCATTCTCCAACCAACTCCACTTCCAACTCCAAGTCCACACCAAATTTGGCCTTGACTGTTTCGTGCGCCATGTGGATCAATGCCAGCACATCCGAGGCGCGGGCCTTGCCCAAGTTCACAAAAAAGTTCGCATGCAAATTAGAAATTTCCACGTTTCCAATACGCTTGCCCTTCATGCCCGCCGCTTCGATCAACCGCCCGGCATAATCGTCCGGGGGATTCTTGAACATGGAACCCAGGCTCGCGCCTGGCGGCTGAGTCCGCTTGCGGTGCAGCGTAAAGGCTTCGACTTTCGCTTGCAGTTCAATCGGCCGGCCGCGCGTCAACTCAAACTCGGCCGCCAGGACGATGGCTTCTCGATCACGCGCTTTCTGCCGCTTCAACGCACTCGTGCGGTAGCTAAAGCCCAACTCGTCATGCGACCACGGACGCACCGTTCCATCAGGTTGCAAGATTTCGGCCATGAGTAAACTGCCGGCGATTTCGCCGCCGTGGGCCCCGGCATTGCCGAAGACCGCGCCGCCGACCGTGCCCGGAACCGTAGCCGCCCACTCCAGTCCCGCTAACCCGCGCAGACAACATTGCCGCGCGACGATGCCGAGATTAGCGCCGGACTCCGCTCTCACAATAACTGACTCTTGCTGGGAACTGAGGGAACTCAAGGAACTTTGGGAACTTGAGGAAGTTCCTTGAGTTCCTTGAGTTCCTTGAGTCTCTTGAGTTCCTGATTTCCCCTGTTCTCGGAATTGTACGGCTCGCGCCCGGTTGACGATGACCAGCCCACGCACCCCGGCATCGCTGACAAGGACATTCGAGCCGCCGCCTAAAATGAAAACTTTGAGGTCGGCTTGCCAGGCCACTTTAACTAAGTGCGCCAACTCGTCCGCGTTTTCGGCGACGACGAGATAATCCGCCGGGCCGCCGAGGCGCGCGGAGGTATAGCGCGCGAGCGGTTCGCGTTCTTTCAACACTTTACCGAATAGTGCGCTCAGATCCGCTTGATCCAAACTATCCGCCTTGTTCTGTGTGGGAGTATGGAAATTAATTGCCATAGAGGGCTTTTCCATTTTCCCTTGACGATTCCCGAATCTTTTTTCGCCCCTCACCCCAGCCCTCTCCCCTCCGGGGAGAGGGAGAGGCCCCCCTCTCCCGGTGGGAGAGGGGACGGGGGTGAGGGTGAGCGTCGGCGACTTTGAGAAAGGCCTGAGTCGCCATCCTCACCCACCTCCTAAACGCTTGAGAACTTCCATCCCCACCCAATCCCCATCCCCCGCGCCAAGGGTGAGCAGGACATCGCCTGGTTTAAGTTTGGCGCATAAATCGTCGGCGGCCTCGGCCAGGGTCGGGAGGTGCCGGGCATCCGGGTGCTTCATCCGCTTGACGAGGTCGGCGGCGCTGATGGCCGGATCAGGCTCTTCCCGCGAGCGATAGATGTCTACGACGATGACGTGGTCGGCGTCGTTGAAACTGGCGATAAAATCCGCGAGCAGCGTGCGGGTGCGGGAAAATGTGTGGGGCTGGAACATCACCCACAACGGGCGACCCGCAAACCGGCGGCGGGCCGCGGCGAGCGTCGCGCGAATTTCCGTCGGATGGTGAGCGTAATCGTCAATGACGGTGATGCCGTTCACTTCGCCTTTCACTTCAAAGCGTCGCCCGGCCCCTTGATAATCCGCCAACGCATTTCGCGCGGTGTTGAAATCCACATTCAAAAAATCCGCGACGGCGAACGCGGCCAGCGAGTTGAGGACGTTGTGCTCACCCGGCAGGCGATTGCGCGCCAAGCCCAGCGTTTTCTCATTCTTCACCACTAAAAAGTCGTACCCGCCTGCGCCGTTGAGCCGCAGTTCGTCCGCGCGGAAATCCGCCTCGCGTCGCAAGCCGTATAGAACGGCCGCGCCATTTGTGCTGCGGCGCGCCTCGGCCAGGCGACGGGCAAAAGGATCGTCGGCGCAGGCCACGAGCAAACCGTCGGCGGGGAGCAATTGGACGAAGGCGCGGAACGCTTCTTGCATCTCCAGGAACGTCGGATAAATATCGGGATGATCATGTTCAACGTTCGTCACCACGGCCACGGTTGGCTGCAGGCCCAGAAACATGCGGTCGTATTCGTCGGCTTCGACGACAAAGGGCCGGCGCTGGCCGGCCTCCGCCGGAGTCTTCGAAGCGCGCGCGTTCGTCCCGTAGTTAGCGAGCACGCCGCCGACGATGAACGTCGGATCGAGCTTGGCGCTGTCGAGCATGAAAGCGATCAAGCCGGTCGTCGTCGTTTTTCCGTGCGTCCCGGCGACGGCGATGCCCAACTGTCCACGCATGAGTTGGCCGATGAAGTCGGCGCGCTTGAGCACGGGAATGCCCCGCGCTTGGGCGGTGACGACCTCGACATTGTCCGGCGCAATGGCAGACGAGATGATGACAATTTCCGCGCCGTTGATGTTCGTGGCCGCATGGCCCACTTTGACGATGGCGCCGCGTTCGGCCAGCGCCTGCGCGAACGGCGAGAGCATTTGATCCGAGCCGCTGACCTGCCAGCCGGATTCGAGCAGGACGGCCGCGATGGCGGACAAGCCTGCGCCCCCGATGCCGATGAAGTGGATGTTTTTACTCAACACTTCTTTTCACCGCAGAGAACGCTGAGATCGCAGAGAAAATCATTTGGGAAAATCATTCACAACTCTCACGATGCCATTCTTTAGAAGAAGAACATTGAAATTGATGAGTAATCCCACTTTACAACGTGAAAGTTTTAAGTAGGACAACAATTGCGCCCGATGAACCGGAATCAACCGATCCACTGCTTTGCATTCCACAACAACCGAATTGTCTACCAAAAGGTCAAGCCGATAGCCGCAATCGAGTTTTACTTGGCGATAGACAATCGGCATTGCCTTTTGACGTTCAACCGTATGTCCAGCTTCCAAGAGATCAAATGCCAAGCACGCTCCATACGCTGATTCGAGTAGACCCGGCCCTAGAGCACGATGGACCTGAATGGCAACTCCAATGATGCTTTCCGTAACGCGATTTAATTGTTCTTTCTCAGACATCTCTGCGTTCTCCGCGATCTCTGCGGTGAAAAAGCGTCTGGGCCTAAACAAATACAATAATCACAAACACAAACGCCGCGATGACGACAAAATAAATCGTCGGGACGCCGAGCACGCCGGGCGCCATGTAGGTCACCAACCGGAGCGTCTCCGGGTCGGTGGGGGGCGTGACATAGGGCAGCGGGTAACCGGCATTGTGCATGTAAAACCAGATCGAGCCCACAATGAGATAGCCGTTCAGCGCGCCTAGAATCGCGCCCAACATCCAATCCTGAAGCTTGTCCTTGGCCAACTTGCCGGTGATGGAGGCCGGCAAGCCCGGCGTCTGATAACCGAAATAAGCCAGGGCCAGCAGCAAAGAGGATCGCAGAATGAGCGAGGTCGAACCGGGTTGGTTTATCACCAGGGTTTTGACCGCGTCCACATACGTCGTCAGCACTACGTCAATCGCAATTGCCAGCAGCATGGCAAAGGACACGAGAATTTCTTTCGCCCAGCCCCGGAAGCCGCCGATGATCGAAAACATGACCACGAACATCCAGAAGACTGCGGCGATGCCCATCATAAGCGGGCATCCTTCGACCGTTCGACAGGCTCACGGCTCATCAGGGCCACGAGTTCCTGAGCGATCCGGCGCGCGGCTTCGGGCGTTGCGGCCGCTTGCGCCGCGGCGCGCATCCCGGCAAGGCGGGCGGTATTCCCCAACAGACTCCGCACTTCGGAGGCCAACCGCGTGGATAAGTCTTCGTCGTTCAAGCGCAGGGCCGCGCCGCGCGCTTCCAGATAATCCGCGTTCACTTTCTGGTAGCGCCAGGCATGCGGGTACGGGACTAAAATCGCCGGCAACCCAAACAGCGGGTATTCGCCCAAGGCCGAGGCCCCCGCCCGGGACACGACTAAATCGGCGGCGGCCAAGGCCAATCCCATCTCGTGTAAAAATGGAAAGGCGTGATAGCGCGCGCGTCGAAGATCATCGGGCAATTGATCGCGCGCCGCCTCTACTTCTTCCCAATCCAGTTGGCCGCTGAGATGAATCACTTGGTAATCCTTCAACCAATCCGGCAAGGCCGCCAAAACCGCCCGGTTGAGACTCCGCGCGCCGCGACTGCCGCCGGTGACGAGCACGGTGAGCCGCTGCGGGTCAAGCCCCAACTGCTGGTGAGCGGCCGCGCGCGTCGTCGTCGTCAATTCGGGCCGGGTGGGGTAACCGGTGACCACCACCTTGTGCGCCTGCTTCGCGAAATACGTGCGCGAGTCCTCCGCGGTCACCGCCACTGTCTGCGCCAGGCGGCTGATGAACTGCACCGCGAGTCCCGGCTCGATGTCCGGGAGATAAACCAAGATGGGCACGCGCTTCAACCAGGCCGCGAGCGCCACCGGCGCGGTGATAAAACCGCCCGTGACCAGCAGCCCCTTCGGTTGGAAATCTTGCAGCAGACGCAACGCTTCGAAAAAGCCTTGCGCTAATCGAAGTACATTCAGCGGCAAACGCCAGCCCACGCCATGCACGCCACCACTCCGGATGGCTTTGAAGGGCAAGCCCGTGCGGGCGACGATCTCCGCCTCCATCCCGCCCGATGAACCAACCCATAAAATCTGTGGTTGATCCGTAGCCGCCAGCAACGCTTTAGCGACGGACAACGCGGGGTAGATGCCCCCGCCCGTCCCGCCGGCTGAGATCAAAATTCGCACGAGTTTTCCTCGGAATGGGTTCGGCCTCACCACGCCGCGAAACGCTCAAGAGCACGCCCATCGCTATCAGCATCATCACCAGATTGGAGCCGCCGTAACTGATGAACGGCAGCGCATTGCCGGCGAAGGGCACGGCCCCGACCATGACCGCGATGTTGATCAGCGCCTCCAATCCAATCCAGGCGACGATGCCGGAGGCGAGCAGCGCGCCCAGCGGATCCCGCGCCTGCTCGGCAATTTTGAATCCGCGCCAGACGAGCGCGACAAATAATCCAATGACAAACAGACAGCCGATCAATCCCAATTCCTCGCCGATGATCGCGAAGATGGAGTCGGTGTGCGGCGTGGGCAGGAAACCGAATTTTTGATGGCTCTCGCCCAATCCCCGCCCGAAGAATCCTCCGTTAACGAAGGCGATGGCGGCCTGTTTGACGTGCCACGAGGCCTGCGTGATGTCTTGGACACCGGTCAGGTAATCCTCCAGACGCCGGCGACCGGTGGTCGAGACTTGTAAGATGGCGATGGCCGTGGCGCTGCTGAAGACGCCGACCAAGCCCATTTGCAACAAATCTGCGCCGGCGATGAAGAACATTAACGCGGCGACGATGACGATGGTCCCGGCCGCCGAGAGGTCCGGCTGCAAGAGGATAAGGCCGGCGATCGCGCCGACGATGACCCCGAAGGGAAAGAGGCCGTAACTTGTGGCGCGAATTTTCTCGCCTTTGGAGGTGAGCCAGACCGCCAGATAGATGATGGTGATGAACTTCGCCAACTCCGAAGGTTGGACGGAACCGTTGAAGAAGGACCGCTGCGCGCCGAAGGTCTGCGTGCCAAAGGCCAACACGCCGATCAATGCGACGAGAGTCAGGCCCATGAGGATCACGGCCAAACGCCGCCAGCGGTGATAATCCATCCGGGCGACGATGAACATCAGCACCAGGCCGAGGGCCAGCCATCCCAATTGGCGCAGGAAGATCGTCGTGGGATCACCATAGCGGCGATACGACCAGTCAAAGGTCGCGGAGTAGACCATCATCATCCCAAACGCCAACAGCGCGCCGATGACGACAAGCAGCATGGTGTCAATCGGCAGGCCGAAGAGTTTTTTACGAATAGGTTGGTCGCGATGCAAATCAACGGTTGTCATAGTTCAACTCCAACGTAAGGACCAAGGCTAAAATCCCAACTCCCAACTTCCAAATCCCAAATTTTTCATTTGTCATTGGTCTTCGTCATTCGTCTTCCGTCCACCGTCATCCGTCAACTGCCCCACCCACTCTTTGAACTTCTCCCCTCGTTCGGCAAAGTCTTGAAACTCATCGAAGCTTGTCCCACCGGGCGAGAGCAGAACGACATCGCCAGGCTGGGCGTGGTGGGCAGCGACGGTGACGGCTTCCGCGAGGGTCTGACACACGGTATAGCGCGCCGAGTCTATCCCCACCGTTTTGACTGCATTCTGAATTAACGGTCCCGCCTCGCCAAACAATACCAAGTGTTTCACCTGCTCTTTCGCCAGTTGAGCCAACTCTGCCCACGGCAATTTCTTATCCCGCCCACCCGCCAGCAAAATCACCGGCTCCTGAAAAGATTTGAGTGCAGCGATGACACGTTCCGGCGCGGTGGCAATTGAGTCGTTGTACCATTTAGCCCCCTTTAGCTCGCGCACAAACTCCAATCGGTGCTCAACGCCGGTGAAGCCTTCAATGCCGGCGCGCAGGGCGCGCAGCATCACACCTTCATCAACGCCGTGTCTGGCCAGTGCTGCGCCGCTGATCGCGCAAGCCGCCAACACGTTCAGCACGTTGTGTCGCCCTCGCAGCAAAACGTTTTTCACGGCGCAGACTTCATACTCACGGCCATCCCAGCGGAAGAGGAGCGTCTCATCGCGCAGGAAAGCGCCCTCGTCTACTGCGGCCTCACCGCTAAAATAAATGAGGCGGCCACGGGCCAGCGGGGCCAGGCTTCGAGTCACCGGATCATCCCAGCCCAACACAGCCACATCGCTCGAAGACTGATGGCGGAGAATGTGACTCTTCGCCTCGGCGTAGGCTTCCATCGTCCCGTGCCGATCCAAATGATTCGGGGTGATGTTTAATATCGCGGCCACCTGCGGGCTGCGAGTCATAATCTCCAATTGGAAGCTGGAGAGTTCCATCACGACCAAATCCTCCGCGCGCATCTGATCCACATCGGCGATCAATGGGTGGCCGATGTTGCCGCCGATCCAAACCCGGCTAGCAGATAGCTGATGGCTGATGGCTGATAGCATTCGCCCCACCAACGTTGTGGTGGTTGTCTTTCCCGCGCTGCCGGTGAGGCCGATGACCGTCGCCGGGCAGGCTTCCAGAAAAATCTGGGAGTCATTGCTCAACGGGATGCCCCGGCGGCGGGCCTCCTGCGCTAGCGGCAAATCGGCGGAAACTCCGCCGGAGAGGCACAGGAGGTCCGCTCCGTCGAGCAAGGTGGGCGGATGTCCACCCAACGCGTATTCAATTGGTAAGTCGCCTAAGGCGGCGATGTTCGCCGCCAGCTTTTCTCTCGGCTGCGAGTCACTAATGACCACCCGCGCGCCGCTGTTTACCAGATACCGAGCCAGCGCCATGCCCTGGCGAGCGAGGCCGAGGATGAGGATGCGTTCGCCTTGATAGATCGGAGGCATGATCCGTGACGCGTGACCCGTGACGAGTGAATCACGCATCACGCGTCACTCGTCACGTCCACACTTCATCCTCATAATAATGCCAACGCTATGCCCACCATCGCCGCCAGGAGTTCCACTAACCAGAAGCGATGGACGATCTGCGGTTCACTCCAGCCGAGCAACTCAAAATGATAGTGGAGCGGCGCCATTTTGAAGATACGCTTACCTTCACCCGTTAAGCGCCGGGTGAGCTTGAAATAGCCGACTTGCAGGATGACGCTCAAGGTCACGCTCACCGGGATGATGGCGATGAACGGGTAAAGCAGGAAGTGTCCGGTCATCAACGCGACCATGCCCAGTGCCGCGCCCAACGCATACGAACCGGAGCCGCCCATGAATAACTGCGCGGGGTGGGCGTTGTACCAGAGAAAGGCGAACAATGCGCCGACCAATGTAAAACAAAAGCGCATGAGAAAGACCTGCCCCTGCAACAACGCAATCACACCATAAGCCGCAAACGCCGTCGCCGCGATCAAGCCTGCCAGCCCGTCCAGCCCATCCGTAATATTCATCGCATTCGATGAGCCGACGATGACGAGCGTCGCCACCGGGATATAGAGATAGCCCAGATCAAACGGGAACGGCACGCTCGGCAGGAACATCACATGAATGTCGAGAATAAAATACAGCGCTAACGCCGCGGGCAGCGCAATGACACACTGCCAAAAGAGTAATTGACGACCACGCATTCCCTGGCCGCGCCGCACGCCGGTCAAGCCCAGCCAATCATCCCAGGCGCCCAAGACCGTAAAGAGCGTGAGCACTGCCAGTGGGAACAGCGCCGAACGCCCGGCGCTCGTGCCGCGCACGAGACTGACCACGTTCAGTAACACGCTGATGAGCAGCACCGGGACGATGATCATCAGCCCACCCATCGTCGGCGTGCCCATTTTCGCCAGGTGCGTCTTTGGCCCATCAATCCGAATCTGCTTGCCGATTTTGAACCGCCGCAGAACGGCGATGAGCGGCCCACCCCAGATGACGGAGAGTAGGAAAGCGATTCCCCCGAGGCTTAGCGCGAACGTCGCGTCTCTCATTGGAACAGCTCTCCTGCTAATCTGCTCACAGTCCGCGTCCTCGCGGACGTTTGCCACCGCGCGAACACTCTAGGAGAGCATTTGTCTTTCATCAGAGCCGGCCTCACCCCCCGGCCCCCTCTCCTGACGACGAAGACCAAAGGCGTCGTCAGGAGAGGGGGAGCAAACCCATCTGTATTTCTCCCCTCTCCTGAAGCGGGAACTTTCGCTTTAGGACAGGGGCCGGGGGTGAGGTTCCTAAGATTCATTCCCCGCCTCCAACGCCGTCGCAATCCGGTCCAAGCGAATCTCGCGCGAGGCCTTGAGCAAGACCACGTCGCCTTTCCTAATCCGACTACGCAAATAGGCGAGGGCTTCATCTACTTCTTGAAATTCCACGACGGCGGTGGAGGGCAGTCCAGCGCTCCGAGCCTCGTCGGCGATGATCTGGGCGCGCGGCCCGACCGTTACCAGCAGGTCCACCACCTCACGCGCGCGCCGCCCGACCAAACGATGTCCGACTTCTTCATATGAGCCGAGTGCGAGCATGTCGCCGAGCACCGCTACTCGACGCCCTTCCAATTCCTCAAGTAGATTGAGGGCGGCGATGACGGATTCGGGCGAAGCGCTGTAAGTGTCGTCGAGGATCAGGCTGCCATCCGGCCCGGTGAGCGTCACCAGCCTAAGCTGCGTCGTCCCGAGCGCTTGCAGCCCTTCGACGATCTCCTGCCAGGTGAGGCCTTCCGCTAATCCCACCGCAATCGCGCGCAGCGCAGTATGGACGGAATGCCGGCCCAACAATGGCACTTTGAGATGCAACGTTTCCTGCCGATGATGCAAATGAAAGTGAACTCCATCCAGCCCGAGGGATTCGATGCTGTCCGCCCACACGTCCGCCGCCGGATCAAGTCCATAAGTGAAGACGCGCGCTCGCGTTTGATCGCGCATCCCCAAGACCCGTGGATCATCATAGTTGAGCACCGCCACGCCTTCCGGCTCGGGCGGTAAAACTTCAATCAACGCACTTTTGCCCTGAGCGAGGTTTTCAATGCTCCCGGCCTGTTCCAGATGGACGGCGTAGACATTCGTTAAAACGCCCACTTGCGGTCGAGCGAGGTCACACAAGAATTTGATCTCGCCCGGCTGAGAGAAGCCGATCTCCAGCACCGCGCGCTCGTGTGCTTCGGTGAGCTTGAGCAGCATCAACGGTAGACCGATCCCGTTGTTAAGATTGCCTTCAGTTTTAAAAGTGCGATAGCGCGTGCTGAGCACGGCGGCGATGAGTTCTTTGGTCGTCGTCTTGCCGACACTGCCGGTGATCCCCACGATCCGGGGATTTAGCCGACCGCGCCAGTAAGCGGCGAGTGTCTGCATCGCCTTCAGCGAGTCGTCCACGCGCAGGCAAACCGGCAAGGGCACGTTGGCCGCCTGAGCGTAAGTGACCGGCTCGCGCAGGTCTAAAGTGTTAAAGTCGCCCGACAGGTCACGCTGGACGAGCGCAGCGATCGCCCCCTTGGCAAAAGCCGCCGAAACAACGTCAGGCCTATCCGTCGGTTCTCCCGGCAGGGCGACAAACAACGCGCCGGGGATGGTGAACCGCGCATCAATCACCGTGTCAGTGATGATCTGCGCCCCGCCCGCTTGATAGCCGGTGAGCGCCTCGAGAATGTGCCCAAGAGTCAACATAGGAACTCAGGAACTGAAGGAAATCAGGGAACTGGGGGAACTCGTCTTTTAGGATTGCCTTCTTTTATAAAAGGAGTTCCTTCAGTTCCTATAAGTTCCCTCAGTTCCTTGAAAAAGAGACTCGCTTTAGCAATCAGCTGCTTATATCAGAAAAAGTTCCTTCAGTTCCTTTGTTTCCCTGAGTTCCTTTTTTACCTCGCTTGACTTTGTAAAGCTCTTCTCGCGTCATCCGGTGGAATTTCCATGAGTACGACTAAGCGTCTGACCAGCGACGAAAATACGGGCGCGGCCGTTTCCGAGCCCCAGATGCTCGTGGCCGGGCGATCCAATTTGACTAAGACGACGAAGCGCGGATCATCCACCGGCCCCCAACCAATGAACGAAGCAATCGAGCGAGAAGGATCATAGCCGCCCGGCATAGGGATCTGCGCCGTGCCGGTTTTGCCGGCAATGCGATAACCGGGGACCAGAACATCGTTCCCGCCCTCACCGCGCTCCAGCGATTGCGCCAACATCTCACTCAGCGTCGCCGCGGTTTCCGGCTTGATCGGTCGCCCCAGCACTTGGGGCCGTGTGGTGTGGACGCTGCCCCCATCTTGAACCCGAAGCAGAATATGCGGCTGCATCATCGTGCCGCCATTCGCCACCGCCGAAACAGCGGTAACCAATTGGATCGGCGTGACGGCCACTCCCTGTCCAAAGGAGTTGGTGCCCAACTCGGAATCAAACCAATCCGGGTCGCCAGGTTTCTTTAAATGTCCCGGCGTCTCCGTCGCCAGATCAACACTGGTCAAGTGTCCAATCCCAAAGGCGGAGAGGTAGTTATAAAAAACATTCGGCCCCAGGGAGGTCGAGAGCGACGCCATGCACACGTTGAGTGAATGCTGCAGACAGCCCACCATGTCCACCGGCCCCCACGCGCCGCCATCCCAATTGCGGATGGGCACGCCGCCGACTTCGATGAAGCCGGTATCCACAAACGGTGTCTGCGGCGTTACTTTTCCGGAGTCGAGGGCCGCGGCCATCGTCAGAATCTTGAAAGTGGAGCCGGGCTCATACTGCCCCCCCACCGCCGGATTTTCCGGATCAGTTGGCGGGTATTGAACGTAGTTGTTCGGGTCAAAGGTCGGCCAGGAAGACATGCCCAGGATTTCGCCGGTCTTGGGGTCCATCACAATAATCGTTCCACTAACGGCGCCGTACCGCGCGATGGCATCGGCCATGGTGACTTCGACCAAATACTGGATGTCGCGATCCAGCGTGAGATACAAGTCCGCGCCTTCCGCCGGCGTTGGGTCGGGTTGCGCTTCAAAAGGCACGACCTGCTCAATGCCCTCCACCATCCGACCGGATAGCAGACTGTTATAAAAACCCTCGACGCCAAAATATCCGACGAGACGGCCCGCCTGGTTGTAAGCGACGAAGCCGAGCACTTGCGAGGCGAGCGGACCGCCCGGATAGAAGCGATGGGGGATGGGCGTCAAATCAACGCCGTTCAGGTTCAGCCCATTCTCATCGTTGGCCAGGGCTTTGATCTGATACCCAATCTCCGCGCTGACCGGACGCTCAACCAAGATATACGGCTTGTCGCTCTGCACCGCGAGCATTAGCTCGGAGACGGATTTATCGAGGATGTCCGAAAGCGTGGTCGCCACATCATTGGGCTTGACCACGTACGAGGGTGAAAGCCCTAACTCGTACTGGACATCGTTTGTCGCCAATAAGTCGCCGTCCCGGTCATACAGCCGACCGCGCTCCGGCGCAAATTCCCGTGGGCGTTGCGAGATGGTCTCGGACAAATCGCGAAAATAAACGATGCTACCCCGGGCGAATTCGATGCGCAGCAATTGAAAGACGACCAGCCCGGCGAGAACCGCCAGGCCGATGAGGATGAACCGCAGCCGAAGAAAAATTGTTTCGATCACACCCACTACCCTCCGCTCGTTGAGCGAGGCACTAAACTTTGAAGCACTTCCGCCAACCAACCGCTGGCAGCCACCGTCGAAGCCTCACTCGCAGCCGTTTGCGCGGGCGGAGACGCTTGCACCACCTGCGCCGGATAATTGCCGACACCCAGGTATTCGATTTGTCCCGCTTGAGCCGGAAGGAAACCTAAATCGCGCGCGCGATTCGCCATCCGCGTGACCGAGCGCAGTTCCGCCAACGTGGCGCGCAGTTCATCGTTGGCCTGGATCAATTCGGTTTTGCGCGCTTCAAACTGCTGCAAGTCGCGCCCGGCGGTTCCGGCGCGGGAAGCCACCGCCAGGTAGAGGCCGCCGATGACGGCCATGGCGAGCAAGATCATGGACCACGCGGCAACGGCTTGCGTCTGCGTGCGCCACGGGGCTTGCTTGAAGGCGCGCATGAATTGAGCTGTGTAGGCTTCTCGCATTTTCGTTAAGTCTCTTGCAAGGTTTATGCCATTCCAACTCACGGAATACGCAATACGGAATATATTAGCGTATTCCGTGTTCCGTATTCCGTATTCCGTGAAAGTGCTCTAATGACTACACCTTCTCCGCCACCCTCAACTTGGCGCTGCGGGCGCGCGGGTTACGCGCGATTTCTTCCGCCGAAGCCCTGACCGGCTTGCGCGTGATTTCCTTTAATGTGGGCACGAACTGCGCCGAGACCGGAACCGGCTGGCTCAGATCGTCGGCTGGGCCACGCGCGTGCAGCCGGAAGAAATTTTTAACGATCCGATCTTCGAGCGAATGAAAGGAAATCACGGCGACTCTTCCACCACTTTTCAGCAGACTGACGGCGACCGGCAAGACGGCTGCCACGGCCTCTAACTCTCCATTGACGGCGATGCGCAGCGCTTGAAAGGTGCGGGTGGCCGGATGAATGCGCGCCTCGCGTTGCCGGCCGACGGCTTTGGTGATGACTTCCGCGAGTTCGCGCGTGGTCCGCAATGGCCGCGCGGCGCCAATCGCCTGCGCAATTCTTCGGCTGTAGCGTTCTTCGCCGTAGCGATAGATCATGTCAGCCAGTTCATCCAGCGGCCAAGTGTTCACAATTTCAGCGGCCGTCAATTCCGCTTGCGGATCAAAACGCATATCGAGCGGGCCTTCGGATTGGAAGGCGAAGCCACGGGCCGGGTCATCCAGTTGCAAGGAGGAGAGTCCCAGGTCGAGCACGATTCCCTCCACGGGCGCCACGAAGTGTGTTTGGGCCACCGCTTCCATTTGGGTATACGAGGCCCTCACCAGCGTGGCCCTTTCGCCAAAACGCGCGAGAGCAGCGCGGGCAACCTCCAACGCGGCGGGATCACGATCCATCCCCAATAAGCGTCCAGCGGGTGACGCACGTTCCAGAATTCCAGCCGCGTGTCCGCCCGCGCCGAGCGTGCCGTCAATATAGGCGCCTCCGGGGCGCGGTTGCAGCCCGTCGAGGACTTCATGGTAAAGAACCGGAAGATGAGAACTGCTCACTCCTTAGCCGGGAACGAGATTCATCGCCGCAAAGCGTTTGGCGTTCGTGTCCGGGTCGTTCACGATCTTGAGTTGCTCGGCCCAGCCGTCTTTGCTCCAGACTTCAATGTATTGACCGACGCCGACGATGACGCATTCGCCATTTAGACCGGCATACTCGCGCAGAAAAGGCGGGAGGAGGATGCGGCCTTGCTTGTCGGGCACGCCATCACTCGCGCCGGAGAAGGTCAGCCGGAGCAGCGCGCGGTTTTCAGGATTGGTGGGGCTGAGGGCCTCGGCGCGCCGGGTGAGGCGGTTGAACGTATCGGCCGTATACATGAGCAGGTATTTTTCGTAGCCGCGCGTGATGACCGCGCCTTTTTCCAAGTCCTCACGAAATTTCGCCGGAATGGTGAGCCGCCCTTTGTCATCAATGGCATGCGTGTATTCGCCCATGAACATGCGTTCTATATTCCCTTTAATTGATGAACGCCGAACCTTTTCAGGCCCGGCGATCCATTGTGACCCACTTTCAACCACTAGCGCCCACAGTATATATCAGTTCACCCACTCGACGCAAGTAGGACGAGAGAACTTTTTGATTTTTGCCCCACCCGTAACACTTTGAGGAGTACAGAAGTCAGGAGCCAGGAGTCAGAAGACAGAAGCGGGTTCGCCCATAACACTTCTAAGCATCCTAACCCAAATGCAACCAATCTTTTTGGAGAAGCTTAAGGATCAATATGGATTATTCCCATTCATTAGAGCGGATTTCACGAATCGCTATTGCAAGCCAAATCTGGAGTTGACTAACAACTCAACATTATGATATAGTGAGTACGGAGGACAAATATGAACAACGCTTTTGGGAATGCTTTGCGTGAGAAACGACGCGCCGCAGGATTGAGTCAACGTGAACTCGCGGAGCAGGTTAAAGTGGATTTTTCGTATATTAGCAAAGTTGAGAACGGGAGATTACCACCTCCGGCAGCAGACACAATTGTCCTTATCTGTGAATCGCTGGGAATCCCTGCTGAGGAACTGTTGGCCCTAACAGGCAAACTTCCATCTAATATCCAACAGACAGTCAGCAATAGCCAGCCCGCACAAGAATTTCTGCGAGAAGCCCAAGAAATGGGTCTGACTAATGATGAGTGGAAGAAGATGGTCAAATCTCTTCGCAATCTCAAGGGGCGGCGATAATGACAACTCAACTGAGTTTATGGGAGCTACCTCCTGAAGAAGATTTTCAGGAACCAGACCTGCTTAAAGCATTGGCTGACGTAGCTTGGTCTTACAGCCGTCGTTCCACATTGGAGCGATGTTTTCGCGCTTATTATTACGAATACTATGGAGCTAGCAAACGTACTGCTGGACAGGAAACTGACAAGGAAACGATCCGTGTATTGAAACAATTGAAAAATCGATATAAGCGTACAGGTGAAATCCTGCATCTAGTAATTGGCAATTGCCTACGCAAAGCCCAAACAGGGGAAAATTGGAATACCAATCGTTTAATAGACTGGGCAAATACTCTTTTCCAAAAAGACTTGGTTTATTCTCAAACATATCCTGATGGGGAAGAAATACCCACAGAGAAATACCCCCCCACTCTGCTTTCCGAGTTTTATTATCGTGATCCTAAGGCACTAGAAAAATGCAAACAAATTCAGGAGCGGCTAGTTCAATCAATTATTGCTTTTGCCACAGAGGTACGCTATCAACCATTTAGACTTGGTGCTGCTCAAACTGACGCTATAGTAGAAAAGCCTTTCAAACTTAGTGGCTTGCTTCCATGCCGTATAGATGGCAAGGTTGATGTGGCTTACCAGCAGAATGGCATAATTACCATTGTGGATTGGAAATCGGGCACTGATGATAGCTCAGGCGATGACAGCCTCCAGCTTGCAGCCTATGCACTATGGGCTATTATTCAGGGTAACCTAAATTGCCTTACAATCTGAGACATGACCTGGACACCGAACCATCTCACCCGAAAACAAATGGAAGAACGTCGCCGAAAAGGAGGGCGGTTGCTCAAGGCCGGAAAGCAGCCG
>Ga0209382_10004130_pt1 | contig 19578 bp, 18 predicted proteins | sample SoiMetdeltSBSDD5_FD_187599 | JGI IMG/M metagenome (GOLD analysis project Ga0209382, IMG submission 187599) | Bulk soil microbial communities from a Populus tree surrounding site in Tennessee, USA - Soil MetaG P. deltoides SBSDD5 (SPAdes) (version 2) | ecosystem: Environmental > Terrestrial >... | reverse complement strand
TAGCCTGAGCATGGGCGTACCCTCCCGACCCGCGTTGGCGCGCGGGCCACTGCTTGATTCCTGGACTTGGACATGCCGGGAGGGTACGCCTCCCGACGCTCATCCACAGGATTCGAGCATTGCTCCACCGGCAACCTGCTCGGCGTCTACCTGCCGGCCGGTACCTACGACACGGCGCAGAAGTTCCAGGTCTACGGCAAAGCCGTCAGGGTCGTGGGCGCGGGCATGTGGTACACCCGCTTCCAGACGCCGCAGGCGCAGGACAACACCGACGCCGGATTCCGGGTCGAGTCGACGGCGAACGGCTCCAGCTTCGAGCACTTCGCCTTCTTCGGCAACTACACCTCGCGCATCGACGGCCCGGGCAAGGTCTTCGGCGAACTGCTCAACGTCGCCAACCTGACCTTCGACAACATCTGGGTCGAACACACGGTCTGCATGTACTGGGGTGTCCACAACAACAACATCACGATCCGCAATACCCGCATCCGGGATACGTTCGCCGATGGGGTCAACTTCACGAACGGCAGCACGAACAACTTGTTGTCCAATGTGGAGGGCAGGGGCAATGGCGACGACGCGTTCGCCTTGTTCTCCGCCACCGACGCGGGCGCCACGGTTGGCAACAACGGCAACGTATTCGAGAACCTGTCCGCGACGCTGACGTGGCGGGCCGCGGGCGTGGCCGTGTACGGCGGGTACAACAACACCTTCCGCAACATGTACATCGCCGACATGCTCACGTACTCCGGTATCACCATCAGCTCGCTGGACTTCGGATACCCGTTCATCGGGTTCGGGTCCTCGCCGCCAACGCAGTTCCAGAACATCTCGCTGGTGCGCGCGGGCGGGCACTTCTGGGGCAACCAGACCTTCGGCGCCATCTGGTGCTTCGCGGCCTCGAAGGAGTTCCGGGGCATCCGGGTGTCCGATGTAGACATCGTTGATCCGACCTATTCGGGCATCATGTTCCAGTCCAAGTACCCCGAGCAGCAGCCGGTGACCGACACCGTCTTCACCAACATCTCCATCTCAGGGGCGGTGAAGTCCGGTGACGCCTTCGACGCCAAGTCGGGCTTCGGCATCTGGGTCAACGAGATGCCCGAACAGGGCCAGGGCCCGGCCATCGGCTCGGCCACCTTCAACAACCTGAGGTTCAGCAACAACTTCCAGAACATCCGCAACGTCACCACCACCTTCACGCTCACGATCAACTGACCGCACCGATGGGGCGCGCTTGCTCGGACACGGGCAGGCGCGCCCCGCTTGAGCGCGCGTCGCAGACGGCGACCGTCAACATCACGTCGTTCGCCGGGCAGAGCGTGACCGTCCAGGTTGAAGCGGCCGACGCGAGCACGGGCAGCCTGGTCGAGGCGGGCGTCGACGACGTCCGGATCACGGCGGCGTCGGCGAGCGCACGATGACGACATCGAGCTTGCGCGGGCCATGCACCCCTTCGACCCGGTCAAGCTCGATGTCGCTGGTTGCCGAGGGCCCGGAGATGAAGGTCAGCGGCCGGGTGGGATCGGCGATCGCCGCTATGCCGTCGGGCACATCCGCCACGATCTGCCGCTCGTAGACGACGCAGACGTGATGGTCGGGCAGGAGTGTCATTGCCCGATTGCCTTGGGCGGCACCGGCGTCGAGCACGAGGGTGCCCGTCTCGGCGATCGCCAGGGCGCAGCCGGTCAGCACGGTGACCCCGGGGGCATCGAGATCTCCAGCGGGTTCATGATTCAAGAGCCATTCACCGGGTACCCCCGCAGCGGCGGCCAAAAATTGGGTGGCGGAAAGGAATTCGGCAAGCACACCGGCGAGCCCGGCCTCGTCACAGATCCGCACACGGGCGCGATAGTCGCCGATCATCTCGGCGAGCTTCTCCACGGAGCCGGGCCGGGGCTGGGCAGGGGAATAGCTGGTGGGCGCCACCGGCTCGACGGCCGCGGCCCGCACCCGATTGAGGATCGCCTCCTTAGCGCTGCTGGTCATCCCGCCACCACGAGCGGCGTCACCCCTGTGCCGCGGGTCATGACCGGAGGTCATGCGTCCTCCTCCACCAGTCGCGGAAGGTTTCCGCCTCGGGGCGGGGCAGGTCGCGGCTCGCCGTCCACTTCGACAGCGGCCAGATCTTCCACGGCCGCAACGGTTTCGCCAGCATGCGCCCGACTCGCAACGCCACGGTGTAAAGGCGTGGCCGGGCCATCACGGCGGCGACCGCGCCCATCGCCCGCTTCTCCAGCGCCGCGGGTTTGCGCAGATGCACGAGCACCTCGGGGATGTTGATTTTCACCGGACACACCTCGTAGCACGCCCCGCAAAGCGTTGAGGCGAAAGGAAGGTCGGTGTGCTCGCCGGTCAGCTGCGGTGCCAGGATCGCCCCGATCGGCCCGGGGTAGGTGTGCTGGTAGGCGTGCCCGCCAACGCGCTCGTAGACCGGGCACACGTTGAGGCAGGCCGAGCAGCGGATGCAGTGGAGTGCTTGCCGCCCAACGGGATCCTTCAACACCTCGGTGCGCCCGTTGTCAAGCAGCACGATGTGGACCGCCTGCGGGCCGTCGCCGGGCGTCACGCCGGTCCACATCGATGTGTACGGGTTCATGCGCTCGCCGGTGGAAGACCGGGGGAGCAGGCGCAGGAACACGCCCAGATCCGAGAAGCGAGGCAGCAGTTTCTCGATGCCGACCACGGAGATGAGCGTCTCCGGCAGGGTCAGGCACATGCGCCCGTTGCCCTCCGACTCCACGACCACGAGCGTGCCGGTCTCGGCGATGGCGAAGTTGGCGCCCGAGATCCCGACTTTGGTGGTGAGGAACTTGGCGCGCAGGTGGGCTCGCGCCGCCCCCGCCAGCTCACGCGGCTCATTGCCAAGCCCGCTGCCGATTGTCGAGTTGAACAGGTCGCGGATCTGGTTGCGGTTGTAGTGGATCGCCGGGACCAGGATGTGCGACGGCTTGTCCCCGGCCAGCTGCACGATCAGCTCCGCCAGGTCGGTCTCGATGGCGTTGATGCCATGGGCCGCAAGGCGTTCGTTCAGCTCGATCTCCTGCGTGGCCATGGACTTCACCTTGACCACCTCCGGCGTTTTGATCAGGCCGGCGACGATCTCGCCGGCCTCACGGGCGTCGCGCGCCCAGTGCACCTGCGCCCCCGCCTTCGTCGCGGCCCCTTCGAACTGCTCCAGCAGCTCGGGCAGGCGCGCCATCGTCTCCTCCTTGATGGCCTTGCCCGCCTTGCGAAGCGCCTCCCACTCCGGCACCTCCGCCACGACTCGCGCCCGCTTGTCGCGGATGGTGTGCGTGGCCTTGAACAGGTTGGCGCGCAACTGCTCGTCGGCGAGCTTGACCTTTGCCGCGTCAACGAAGTCCATCTCAGGCCGCCAGGATTTCCGCATAGTGGACGGCTTTCGGGCCGCCGCGGCGGCTCAGTCCGCCTCCGATGTGGCTCAGGCACGAGTTGTCGGCGGCGGCCAGGTACTCGGCGCCGGTGTCGCGGATCGCGTCGCACTTGTCGGCGAGCATCGCCGAGGAGACGCCGGGGTTCTTCACCGAGAAGGTGCCGCCGAAGCCGCAGCATTCATCGGCGCGCGACAAGGGCAGCAGCTCGATGCCCTGCACGTTTGCCAGCAGCCGCAAGGGTTTGTCGCCCAGGTGCAGCAGGCGCAGCCCGTGGCAAGTGGGGTGGTAGGTCACTTTGTGCGGGAACACCCCGCCCACATCGTCGGTCTCGAGCACGTCCACCAGAAATTCAGAAAGCTCGTAGACGTTTTCGTATTCATCCCTCAGAAAAGCCACGCACGAACCGCTGGGCGCCACCACCGCGTCAAACCCGGCGAACACCTCGCCGAAGCGCTTGCGCAGCGGTGCCGCGGCGTCGCGGTGCCCGGAGTTGCCGTGCATCTGCCCGCAGCACGTCTGCGCCTGGGGGAACTCCACCCGCACCCCCACGCGTTCCAAAATGGACACGACCGCGCGACCTGTGCGTGGATACATCAGGTCGTTGACGCAGGTGATAAAGAGGCCGACTCGCATTGCGGGCAGTCTAGAGGATTCATAGGATGAATGCGCCGGTTGATGCGGGTTAAGGTTTAGCCATGCTTCCGTGGAAGGCCGAGCTGGCCGGGCGCCTCGAGGAACGGACAATCGACAGCGAGCTGTTGCGCGGCAACCCGCTCGGTGACCCGCACGAGCGGCCCCTGTGGGTCTACCTCCCGCCCGGCTACGACGGCGAGCCCGGCCGGCGCTATCCGAGCGTCTACGTGATCCAGGGCTACACGGGCCACGTCGGCATGTGGTTCAACCGCACGGCGTTCCGCCAGCCGTTCCCGGAGCTGGCCGACGCGGTCTTCGCGCGCAACGAGGCACCGCCGGCGATCGTGGTCTATGTCGACGCGTGGACCGCAGTGGGCGGCAGCCAGTACATCGACTCGCCCGGCACGGGCCGCTACCACTCGTACCTGTGCGAGGAGGTGGTGGCATTCGTCGACGCCAACTACCGCACCGTGGCCGACCGCGACCACCGGGCCATCACCGGCAAGTCCAGCGGCGGCTACGGCGCGATGGTCAACGCCATGCTGCGCCCCGACGTGTTCGGGTCACTGGCCACCCACGCCGGTGACGCCCTGTTCGACCTGTGCTACCGCAGCGATTTCCCGAGGCGGATCCGATTGCTGCGCGACAAGTACGGCGGGTCGTACGACAAGTTCCTCGCCGACTTCCGCAGCCGCATCCCGGGCACGAAGGACGGCGACTTCCAGCTGCTCGAGATCTATGGCTATGCGGCGGCATACTCGGCCGACGAGGACGGCACGGTGCGCCTGCCCTTCGACGACGTCGGCGCGACCGTGCCCGAGGTGTGGGAGCGCTGGCTCGCCTGGGATCCGGTGGTCATGGCGGCCGAGCCCCGCTACGCCGAGGCGCTGCGCTCGATGCGCTCGATGTGGATCGACGCGGGCAGCAAGGACGAGTACTTCCTCGACTTCGGCGCGACCGCCTTCCACCGCGCAGTCCTGGCGGCCGGTGTGCCGCAGGAGCGGATCCACTACGAACTCTTTGACGCCGGGCACGGGCAGATCGAGTACCGGTACCCCCTGGCCCTGGCCTGGCTCTGCTCTAGGTTTCCACGTCCGGCATGAGGGTGTTGCTCTTGGTGAACCAGGCGACGCCAAAGGCAAGGATGGCAACGGTTTCGCCCCAGAACAGGGGACGCACCGCGTCCTCGATGTCGTCGGGCAGGATCCTGCTGCCGAGAAGCGCCAGCCCGAGACCCAGGACGATCAGGGTGCCGCAGACGTAATAGATGGCGTTGCGAACCTTCTTGGACCTGGGGAAGAGAAAGAAGCAGAAGGCCGCGAGGCTGAGAAACAGCACGGTTGCCGCCACGGCGTGGATCTTCCCGGATGAGGTGGTTGCCGCCGACGCCATGAGGTCGGTCGCGCCGGGCGAGGTGGGAAACAGCGCCACCGCGATCGCCGCAACGCCGGCGATGGTGCTGAGGATGTCGTCCCAGCGCGAGTAGCGGTAGAAGATCAGGAACACGCCGACGGCGCTGAGGCTGCCGACGAACACGTCCCGCATGTTCGTGTGGTACGCGCCGCTGATCGAGTTGGGCAACTCGATCTTGCCGGTGTGTAGCATATGGCCGATCGTGACTACGAACGGCAGCGCGATCCCGACGATGCCCACGCCCAGGCGCAAGCGCCGGATGGTCGTACTGTCCTGTGCGACGGTGGCCATCCATAGATAAATACGGCCACCGTCGCCGTCTGTCAATCATGAACTCGGTCAACGGGTTGCGGCGGGGACCTCCGCGGCCTCGAACGCCAGGTCGCCCTCGCGGGCGTCGACGGTCACGGTCTGGCCCGGGTTGAGCGTGCTGCGCAACAGCATCGCCGACAGCTCGGTGTCGACGTCGCGCTGGATGACCCGGCGCATGGGCCGCGCCCCGAACTCGGGCTGGTATCCGCGCTGCGCGATCAGCTCGACCGCGGCCGGGGTGAAGTTCACTGTCACGTTCTGCGCGCGCAAGCGCCGCCGGGTGTCCTCGAGCAGCAGCTCGGTGATCTGCCGCAACTGCTCGCTCTCCAGGCGCCGGAAGATGATGATCTCGTCGATCCGGTTGAGGAACTCGGGCCGGAAGTACTCGCGCAGCATGCGCATCAGGCGGTCCCGGTCGTCACGGTCCTCATCGGACGATCCGAAGCCGAGGGTCTGGCGCGTCCCGGTGACCAGATCCGACCCGACGTTACTCGTCATGATGATCACGGTGTTCTTGAAGCTGACCGTGCGTCCCTGGCTGTCGGTGAGGCGGCCGTCGTCGAAGACCTGCAGCAGCAGGTTGTAGACGTCGGCGTGCGCCTTCTCGATCTCGTCGAGCAGCACCACGGCGTAGGGCCGCCGCCGCACTGCCTCGGTGAGCTGGCCCGCCTCCTCGTATCCGACGTACCCGGGCGGCGCGCCGACGAGGCGGCTGACCGTGTGCCGCTCCTGGAACTCGCTCATGTCCAGGCGCACCATGCGTTCCTCGTCGCCGAAGAGCGCCTCGGCCAGCGCCCGCGCCAGCTCGGTCTTGCCGACGCCGGTCGGGCCGAGGAACAGGAACGTGCCGATGGGGCGGTCGGGGTCGCCCAGCCCGGCCCGCGAGCGCCGCACCGCCTCGGCGACGGCGCGCACCGCGTCCTCCTGCCCGATGATCCGCTCGTGCAGCCGCGACTCCAGCTTGAGCAGGCGTTCGCGCTCCTCCTCGGTGAGCTGGCGCGCGGGGATGCCGGTGATGCGGGAGACGACCTCGGCGATCTCGGCCGGGCCGACCTCGGGCACGGCTGCGCCGCCACCTTTCTCCACATTGGACATCTGCTTGCGCAGCTCGTGCAGCTGGTCGCGCAGCTGCGACGCCTTCTCGTACTGCTCGTCGGCGACGGCCTGGTCCTTGTCGCGCTGGACCTGTTCCAGCCTTCTCTCCAGCTCGCGCACGTCCGATGCCGGGGTCTTGGTGCGCAGCCGCACCCGCGCCCCGGCCTGGTCGAGCAGGTCGATCGCCTTGTCGGGCAGGAAGCGGTCGGTCAGGTACCGGTCGGACAGCTCGGCCGCGGCCACGAGCGCCTCATCGGTGAACCGCACCTGGTGGTGCGCCTCGTACCGGTCGCGTAACCCGCGCAGGATGCTCACCGTGTCGTCGACGCTGGGTTCGGGAACGAAGATCGGCTGGAAGCGGCGGGCCAGGGCCGCGTCCTTCTCGATGCTGCGCCTGTACTCGTCGAGGGTGGTGGCGCCGACGACGCGCAGCTCGCCGCGGGCCAGGGCGGGCTTGAGCAGGTTGCCCGCGTCCATGCCGGTGTCGCCGCCGCCCGTGGCACCCGCACCCACCAACGTGTGGATCTCATCCAGAAAGATGATCAGTTCGTCGGAGTGCTGCCGGACCTCATCGACTATCTTCTTCATCCGCTCCTCGAAGTCGCCGCGGTAGCGCGTGCCCGCGACCAGACTCGCCAGGTCCAGCTGGATCAGGCGCTTGCCGGCGAGCGTGCGCGGCACCTCGCCGTCGGCGATGCGCTGGGCGATGCCCTCCACGATGGCGGTCTTGCCGACGCCGGCCTCGCCGATAAGCGCCGGGTTGTTCTTGGTTCGCCGCGACAGCACCTCGATGGTCTGCTCGATCTCGTCATCGCGCCCCACCACGGGGTCGATCTTCCCGTCCCGGGCGAGCGCGGTCAGGTCCTGCCCGAACTGGTCAATGGTCAGGCCGCCGCCGCCACGCATCCCGGCGCCGGGCTGGGCTCCGCGGGCGCCGCTGAAGTCGGACTGCAGCGCCTGCGGCCCGACCTTGCCGGCGAGGGCGCGGCCCGCGGCGGAGTCCGGGTTGAGGGTGAGGGCTACGAGGATGTGCTCCGGCCCGAGGTACGACGAGCCCGTGGCCCGTGCGATCTGGTGCGCGTCAAGGAGAGCGCGCTTGGAGGCCGGGGTCAGCGACAGGGCGCCTTCTTCGCGCGGCTCCTTGCCTTGCGGCTGCGGCAGTTGCTGGAGCAGCGCGTCGGGATCGGCCCCCGCGCGGCGGACCAGCTCTCGTAGCGGTTCGCGCTGCAGCGCCGCCCAGAGCAGGTGATCGGTGTCGAGGTCGACCTCGCTCGCCTCCGCCGCGTGCCGCGCTGCGTCGGTTACCAGCTCCTTGGCTTCGGCGCTCATCAGGCGTCCAAGGTCCACCCGGTAGATCGGGCGTTCGCCCATGCCGAAGAATCTTGAAAACAGCTCGTCCCACGGTCCGGTCACAAAGAATCGCCCCCTTTGTCAGGGACGCTACCCAGCCCGCCAGCGCTGAAACCGTCGGACGCGCTATTCGGCCGTCAATGTGACGGTGCCGTCATCCCGCCGAACGGCCAGCAGCGTGCCCGGCGGCAGGCTCTCGAGCACCTCGGGCGGAAGCTGCACCGAACCGTCCCCGGCGATGACGGCGAACTCGCGGCCGTTGCGCCCCTCAGCGCCGACCCGACCGTCACGGATGGTGACCGCGCGGCCCAGCCGCTCGCCCACCTCGGGATCGTGGGTGACGGTGATGATCGTCGTACCGCGCTCCCGGTTGATCGTCTCCAGGGCGTGGAGCACCTCGTCGCGCCCGGCCCGGTCGAGCTGGCTGGTGGGTTCGTCGACGAGCAGCAGCCCGGGGGAGGCGGCCATGCCGACGGCGAGCGCGGCGCGCTGCTGCGCCGAGGCGGGCAGGTCGCGCACCTTCTCGTGGCCCTGGCCGACGAGGCCGACAAGGGAAAGGATGCGGGCGGGCGGCTCGAGGTCGCCGGGGCGCACCCGCGCGGCCCGGCGCTGCGCGAACCAGATGTTGCTCAGCACGGTCGCGTACGGCAGCAGGTTGCGCCGCGCGCCCTGAAGCACCACGCCCAGGTCGGTGCCGCGCAGCCGGGCCAGCTCGCCCTCGCTGATCCGGCCGATGTCGATCAGTCCTATCTGGACCCTGCCCGCGGTCGGGCGCATCATTCCGGCGAGCAGCGCGATCAGCGTCGACTTGCCCGAGCCGGACGGACCGACCAGGGCGACCATCTGGCCCGGCGCGATGTCCAGATCGACACCGGACAGCGCGACCACATCGCCGCCCTCCGAACTGTAGATGTGCATCACCCGCCGGCAAACCACGGCCAAGCCCGTCACGACACACCACCATCCTTATTGGATACCGCAATGGATACCGTGGCGGCGAGCCAGCACGCGACCGCCAACGCCACCAGGCCGCCGGCGGCCGCGGCCACCGGACCCGGAAGGTCCGCGACCGACGGGGCCGCTGCCTGCCACTCGTCGTCGATGAACGGCGGCATCACCCGCCGTACCAGCAGCCACGATCCAGCTGTCGCGGCGAGCCCCGCGACCACCGCCACGCCCAGCATGACGATCCGCGCGCCCACGGCGGCGGCCGCAATGGTACGCCCGCCGAGCCCCTGCACGCGCAGCATGCCCAGACCATCCTCCGGCCGCCCGCGCTCCAGCGCCGCGATCACCAGCAGCCCGGCCGCCCCGACCAGCAGTGCGGCGCCCGCCGCGACAAGCAGGAAGCGCAGCGCCATCGCGGGCGCCTGGCCCTGCAGCAACTCCCGCCGCTCCAGTGCACTGCGATCGTCGATAATGGTCAAACCGCTGGCGCGCAACCGGTCGACGAGCTCGGCCGGGGCGCCCGGCGCCAGCCAAACCTCGCCCTGGCCCTGCGGCGTGCCCGTGACGCCGAGGCTCGCGTACTCGAGGTCCATCAGGTGGCCGCCGAACCCCACGCGAGGCGTCACCTCCAGCCGCCCGGCGTCAAGAACGTTGTAGAACAACGTGTTCATGTGCGAGCTCAGCTTCTCGGGCGGGGGAGCCGAACCCACCACGGGCACCGGGTCCGGCAGCACGACGGGGATGACGCGCATTTCGACCCGGTTGGCGGCCTCGAAGTCGAGCCTCATGCCGTCGCTGCCGGGCCCAAGCCGCACGCCCAGGGCGCGCCATGCCGTGGCGTCGGCCAGCCGTCGAGCGTCGATGATGGCGGTGCCGGCATCGTCGCGCACCTCGCCAAGGGTGAGCCGGCCCTTGGTCCCGTTCTCCGCGACCACCACGACCTCAACGGAGTCGAGGCGGCACGGGGAGGCGGCGCATTCCTTTGCTTTCAAGACATATTCATGGGTACCCGGGGAAAGGTCCGGGGAGCGGGCAAGCACCTCCTCGCCTCTGGAGTCGATGAGCCGCACCGTAACGCGCACCGCCGCCTGCGTTGCGGCGAGCTCCAGCCCCAGCCGCACCGTGACCTCCTCGCCGCGCAGCATGACCGGCGCCGGGGCCTGCGGGCGCAGCAACCGGCTCACGTCGCGGGCCGAGAGCGTCCCGTAGCCCGTGGGCCAGTGCGCGATCGCGGGCAGCCGCTGGCTGTCGACGGCGAGGATCCAGCCGGTCCCGGTCGCCTCCAGGCGGGCAGCCGCCATCGCCTGCGTGCCGGAGGGATCGGCCGCACGCACGGCGTTGAGCAGGAGGGTCGTGGGCACGGGCGCGACGCTGAGCACGCGCGGAGCCGCCGTCTGCGCCACCACCCGCTGCTCCCAGGCGGCCCGCAGGCTGATCGCCGACGCCGCGGCGAAGCCGACGAGCCCGATGACGACGGTCAGCAGCACCACGATGGGGGCGTTGCCGCAGCGGCGGGCCAGCACCAGCAGGCTCATCCCCAGGTTCACCCGGCCGCGCCGCAAAGCGCTGCGCCCCAAGGATTCGGCGGGGCGGGCGGTGAAGCGGGCGGCAACGATGCCTAGCCCCAGGGCGAGGCAGAATGGCGCGAGCATGCTCGACCCTTGCGCCCCTTCGCCGGAGACGGCCGCCTGGTATGCGAGGGCTACCGCGAGCGTGGCGACCATCAGTTCGAGCGTGAGGCGCCAGGCCGAACGTCCGGTGGTGCGACCACGGCGCACCACCCGTTGCAGCAGGCTGTGCACTGGTGCGGAGAGCGCGGCCGCCTGGGCGATCAGCCCCGCCAGCACCGCACCACCGATGGCCGCTGCCGTGTGGCCCAGGGAGGCGGGGGTCACGGTCGCCCCGCTCGTGAAGGCGGTCACGGCGAGGTAGCCCAGCAGGTATCCGGGGATCGCCCCGGCGAGCACGGGCAACGCTATCTCCATCGCGGGCAGGAGCCAGCGCAGCCAGGTGGGGACCCCGCGCAGCGCGGCCAGTCCCAGCTCGTCGCGGCGCTGCCGGATGGCCCCTGCGACGGCGAGGTACAGCACGAACCAGCAGGTGAGCACGAGCGGCACCGCGGCGGCGGTCAGCTTGGCGCTCAGCATGTCGCGGCTGTAGTCGATGCGCTCGCTCAGCTGCATGATCTGCGTGTTCACTTGGTATGTACCGGAGATCAGCTCGCGCGTCACACTCTCCAAAGTGGACGGCATGTCGCCGGTGAACACCCCGGGCGAGGCGATCAGATCGACGCGCTCCACGATCGGGCCCTGCACGCGCGCCATCGTCTGCTCGGTGGTGATGAGGGCGCCGGTGAACCCGACCCCGATCAGCTCGTCGTGCCGCGCCCAGTACGGGTCCCGCACGTCCAGGTAGTCATAAGTGCCGACGACGGTGAGCCGCAGGCGGTGCACCGTTTTGTCGACGGTGTAGGCGTACTCGAGATCCTGGCCGGCGGTGACGGCCACGTCCCGCCGTACCGCTACCTCGTTGCCGGCGGTGGGGCAGCGGCCGCTCACCATCGGCAGGTGCTCGCACACGCCCGAGCGTGTCGCCAGAGCCGTCTGCCGCGGCATGCCCAGATCCCCGGCGATGAACCGGCCGTGGACGGTCCGCATGCCCGGCACGTGCGGCAGCGGCGGAGGCTGGTCGATGTCCTTGTAGGGCGCGGCCCGTGTCGCCTCGATCACCAACTCGTCGGTGGCGGCCGCGGCCACCTCCGCCTCGCGGACGGCTTGCAGCGCGGAGCTTTCATAGGTCGGCCCGGCCGCGGCGAACGCGGCGGCGAGCATCGCCAGCACGAAGGTCATGGCCGCGGTCCCCAGCCGGTCCCGCAGCGCCGACCACCACAACGCCGTCACGACGATCCCCTCTCGGCCGGCGTCGTCGCGGCGCCGGGTCCCGCCGCGGCGCCGGGTCGCGCCGCCGGTTTGGCGAGGCCGGCCCGCTTGGCGAGCCCCGCCGCGCCGCCCAGTACCGCCACGGCCAGCGCGGTCGCGACCGCCACCGTCACCATCGGGGCGCCCGCACCGCTCAGCCGCGCCGCGACCACCCCGGCGACGATCCCGGCCGGCATCGCGCAGGCGACCACGACCCCCAACCCGCCGAGTGCCCGCCGTGCCTCGGCAGCCGAAACCCCTTGATACCGCAGGGATTCAAGCTCGGCGAGGCGGCGCCTGCGGTCGGTCGCCGCGACCAAGAGCAGGGCCAGCGCGGTGAGCACGACCCCCGCGGCTCCGGCGCCGAGCCGCATCGCCTCGCCGAGCGCCGAACCGGAGAAGCGGTAGCGGGAGGTCCGTTGCTCGATGGTCTCCTGGGCGATCGTCACCACCCCGTGCTCCCGCAGCCGTTTGTCCACATCGGACGGCGCAGTGTCGTTGAGCCACACCTCAAGCCGGGCCGCGTTGTCGAAGGAGTCGCTGAGCCGGTCGGCGTACTCCATGTCGACCAGCGTGCCGGATCCTCCAGCCAGCCCGGGCAGGTCGGGCAGCGCCAAGGCGACCTCCACCAGCCGGCGCCCGGTGAACAGCGACCGGGCCGGGCTCTGCCTCGTGTCCATCAGCTCCGGCTCGCCCTTGACCACCGCGGGCAGCGGCACCGGGGCGTCGGCGGCCTGTATCCGGGCGTCCGCGGCCGGCGGCGGCCGCCCGCTGGGGACATAGCGCATACGCAGGCCGGCAGCGCTCGCCTCGATGATGATCTCCGACTCGCGGCCGAAGCTGCTACGCCACCGGGCCGTCTGCGCGATCGGCTCGGCCACCGCACGGTCCGGGCCGAGCTGGGCAAGGCCGGTTATCACCACCTGGTCCGGTGACCACGGGAAGCTGAGCCAGGCCAGGCGGCAGCCGGGCGGGTGCGCGCATGCCGGCACGTCCAGCGTGGCCACGTGCTTCCCGGCCTCCGTGGCGATCTCCAGGATGCCGGTGACCCTCTCCCCGTCGGGGCCGTACAGCATCGCCGTCACGGGAATGGCGCGGGCCATCGGCGAGGTCACCGTGGTGTGCAGGGCCAGTCGCTGCCCGGTGACGATGATCGGTTCCATCGCGTTGGGCCGCAACAGCCTCGCCACCTCAGCCGGATCAGCACCGCCGGGCCAGCGCGCCACCCGCGCCAGCCGGGCGGAGTCCACGGCCACGAGAGAGGAGCCCTGACGCGCCACCGCCATCGCCCATTGTCCTTGCGGATCAACGGCTCTGACCGCGTTCAGGAGCACAGCGCGGGAGCGCGCCTGGACGGTGAGTACGCGGTCGGCGCCCAGCTGGGTGGCGGCCTCTTCGGCGACCCGCAGCCGCACCGCGTCCCACGAGATTGCCGCGTGGGTCAGCAGCGCCACCGCGATGACGATGAGCGTCGCCAGCCTGTCGGCGCCGGGGCGGCGCGCGAGGTAGAGCACGGCCAGACCGCGCCCGAGCCGCCGCCGCTTCATCAGGGCCAGGCCCGTCAGGCCCGCGGCCGGGCCGATGAGGCGGGCCAGCAGCAGGCCGAAAACCGTTGCCAGGCAAAGGGGTGTGAGGATCGCCAGGCCCGCCCCGGTCTCGTCGCGCGACTGCGTGATCGACACCAGCGCCAGCGCCACCACGGAGCCCTCCACCGCCAGGGCGCCGCGCCACCGCTGGCGGGCCGGAACCTCGCGCATCGCCTCCAGCAGCGGGACCTTGTGCGCCCGGCGCTCGGCCACCGCCGCCGAGACGATCGCGGCCAGCAGCACGATGCCCGCCAGAGCCCACGCCGGCACCGTCATCGCCACCGGCCGCCGGGCGAGCAGCGACACCGTGGCCCAGCCCAGCGCGCCGCCGACCGGCGCGGCGGCCAGCAGCACGAGGGCGGTGGGTCCCTGGGCGAGCAGCAACCGGGTCGGGCGGGGCACGCCGCGCAGGCCGCCGAGTGCGACCTCGGGGCGGCGCCGCACCGCGAGCTGGTGCACGGCGAGCAGCAGCACCAGCCAGCACAGCACGATCAGCTGTACCGCGGCCGCGCCCACAGCCGCCCGCAGCTCGTCGCGCGCCAGCTCGATACGCTGCATCAGCATCGCGAGCCCGTTGATGTTCGTGGTGTCCATCGCGGGGCGCACCTGCTGCGCCGAGTAGGAGGTGATCGCCTCGATGTTGGCGAGCGTCAGCGAGCCGCGCTCGGCCACGAGGTCGACCATCACCACCGCACTGTCCAATCCGGACTCCGAGAACGTCTCCGGTGGTGTGAACAGCGGGTTGCCCTCCCGCACGGCGCCCGGTGTCACCTCGGCGCGCCCCGCCCAGAAGGCGTCGGTCACCGAGGCGCTCGGGTCGTAGACGCCGGTTACGGTCAGCCGCAAAGGTTCCTCCCGGCCCGCAGCCGGGTAGGTGACCGTGTCTCCCACCTTGAACCCCGAAGCCTGCGCCGCGACCACCTCACCGGCCCGCTGCGGGCAGGCCCCGGTGAGCACCAGGTGGGCGCAGAAGCCTTCCCGTGCCACCAGCGGCGATTCCAAAGTGGACGCCGGGCGCACCAGCACCCCGCTAATTTCGGTCAGGGCCGGATCGGGATGGGTGGCGCGGGTCCTCGCTCTCAGGTCCGCCAGCGTGAAGGCCAGGCCGCCGGTCAGTACCACCGCGGTGGCGGTGATGCTGCGCTGCTCCGGCGTCGCCGCCTCCAGCTCCGCCGTGAACGCCCGCCGGTCCGCCTCGTCGTGCAACAGCGGCGCCGCGGTGGCGATCGCCATCGTGAGCACGGTCAGCAGGGCCAGCGCGAAGACCTCGCCCCGGCGGCCCCCGAGCGTGGCCAGGATCAGCCTCAGCATTGCGTCAACACAAAGCGCGGCATCAGGCGCGGACCATCTCGGCGCGCCCGTCGACCAGGTGCAGCTCGCGGTCGCATGCCGCGGCCGCCTCCGGGTCGTGGGTGGCGAACACGACCGCGACGCCACGCCGCGCCTCGGCAAGCAGCAAATCGAGCGCCCGCTGCCGGTTGGCGGAGTCGAGTTCGCTTGTCACCTCGTCGGCGAGCAGGACTTCGCCGCGCAGCGCCAGGCCGCGGGCGATGGCAGTGCGCTGCTGCTGGCCGCCGGAGAGCTCCTCGACCAGCTGATCGTGCTGTTCCGACAGGCCGACAAGCTCGAGGGAGCGCGCTGTCCTGCTCAAAACCTCATCACCGGGTACCCCGTTGGCCAGCAGGACCACCTGAAGGTTCTCCGCCGCGGTGAGCATCGTCGCCAGCCCGTTGTCCTGCGGCACCAGCACCACGCCGAGCTTGACTGCGTGGTCGCGGTCGCGCAGCGGTTCGCCGTCGAGGGTGACCGACCCGCTCTCCGGCCGCAGCAGGCCGGCGAGTGTCCTAAGTAGAGTCGTTTTGCCCGCGCCGGAGGAGCCTGTCACGGCGAGCATTTTGCCGGGCGTGGCCGCCAGGGAAAGCTCGCGCAGCACCGGCGGGCCCGGGTGGTAGCCGACGGTGACCCCGTCCATGATCAGCTCAGCTGGCATCCCATCACCCTAAACTGTCCGGACGGTTTCGGAGGACCTGCTTTCAGCGGACCCCTCTCGTCCGGAACTGGATGCTGATGCGCGGCCCCGCGGCGCGCGCCGACTTGGGGACCGCGTGCTCCCACGTGCGCTGGCAACTGCCGCCCATGACGAGCAGGTCGCCGTGGCCGACCTCGAACCGCAGCGATTCACCACCGGACCTGGGCCGCAACAGCAGAGCCCTAGGCGCCCCAACGGAAAGTATCGCCACCATGGTGTCGTGGGTGTTGCCGCGACCGATCCGGTCGCCGTGCCACGCCACACTGTCGCGCCCATCCCGGTAAAGGCACAGCCCCGCCGTCGCGAACGGCTCGCCCAGCTCCTCGGCGTAATGCTCGTCAAGCGCGGCCTTGGCCAGGTCGAGCGCGGGGTCGGGCAACGGCACACCCTCCTCGTAAAAGGAGACAAGCCGGGGCACATCAACCACGCGTTCATACATCTGCCGCCGCTCTGCCCGCCACGGCACGCTCTCGCGCAGCCGCAGGAAGAGCGCGTCGGCCCCGATCATCCAATTTGGACGGACATCGATCCACGCTCCATGTGCCAACCTGGTGCGCGACACCGTCTCCCCGAGCCGCCCCGGCCGGATCTCCTCCCCCAGGTCCAGCAGCGAACCCTGAAAAGCCGTGCTCATCCCGGCAGTGTAGCCCTCATCCGAACACGTGTGCCAATCAGGCATAAATGCTTTATCAGGGGGTACCCACAACACGCGAATCAATCGAAGGAGATTTCTATGCGGATGTCGGTCTTGGCGGTGCTCGCCGCGGCCGCGATAGGCGCCGCGGGGTGCACCAACAACGGTTCGGCCACCCCCTCGCCCAGCCCCACGCCGCCCCCCGCCACCTCGGCGGCGGCGGGTCAGGTCGCCGCGTGCCTGGTCGGTACGTGGCAAAGCACGTCCGTCGCGGGCATGGCGGGCGTGTCCGGCGGCAGCGGTGTCAGGCTGACCATCGCGGCCGACGGCACGACGACCACCGATTTCACCAGCATGCAACCGATCACCTTCGCGGTGAAGATCGCGGAAACCAACGTCAAGGGCCGCTTCATGTACAGCGGTGAGGCCAGCGGAAAGATCCGCACGGAGAGCCCCACCGCGACGAGCGGCAAGTGGGAGCCGTCCGGCTCCATCGACTGGAGCAAGGTCAAGGTCACCGCTGAACTGACCGAACCCGTGTCGGCCAAACCGGCGGACAACCTGCCGATCCGGGACTTCCTGGGCGACAAGTCCAGCCAGACCGGCGGGGTCGTCGACATCGACCCGCTGCTCGGCGCCGGCACCTACGCCTGCGAGGGGACAACCACGCTGATCCTGACCCCGCAGGATACTAGCGGTCTGAAGTGGACACTTACTCGCAGGCCGTAGATATTGGAGATGGTTCCTGTACGGGTGGTGGAGTCCGCCCGTACAGGAGCCTTTAGTCAAGAAATGATTATTCGGCGGCGCTGCTTTCCTTCGCGCGGGATGCGCACCGTCAGCACGCCGTTGTCGAAGTGGGCCTCGGCGCGGTCGGGGTCGACGCCGGTGGGCAGCGAGGCGCGATAGTCAAAGCCGCCGCTGCGCCTGGTGCTCTGGCGCACCACGCCCTTGCGCTCCTTCTCCATGATCTGGCCGGTGATGTGCAGCTCCTGCGCGTCGACCTCGATGGTGATGTCCTCGCGCCGCACGCCGGGCAGCTCCACCTCGAAGATGTACGCGTCGTCGGTCTCCTCGATGTCGACGGGCGGCAGGTAGGCGCCCGCCCAGCTCGGGAGCGTGGGGTCGGAGTACCCCCTGATCATCCGTCCTAGCATGTTCTCCATTTCGCGGAACGGTTCCCAGTGCCAGGGTTGGAGCGCCTGACCCTTGCGAACCGGAACCGGCTCACCCATAGGCTTCCCCTTTCGGCTTTTGCTCCTAGTTTCCCCCTCCCCCCAGCCGGGTACCCAACGCAATCATGGAGCAGATCGAGATCCTGGAGCTCGTCTCCGGGCTTGACTTCCCGGTCTCGCGCGAGGACCTGGTGCGCCTGGCTCAGGAACGCGGCGCGGGTAACGAGGTGCTGGCGCGGCTGCGGGCGCTGCCCGCACCCGAGTTCGCCACTGCTGATGAGCTTGACGAGGCACTAGTGATGGAGACGTGAGAAAGTGACCGGAATGTCCGCTGAACCCGAGGTGAAGATCCCGGTCGAGGGAGCGACTCTTGACGCTACGGTCGAGGGCCCGCCGGATCCGCGCGCGGTGGTGCTTTTCGCGCACGGCAGTGGTAGCTCCCGGCACAGCCCGCGCAACCGCATGGTCGCCGAGCGGCTGCATCGGTCCGGCTACGTCACGGTGCTACTCGACCTGCTGACACCGGCCGAGGACGCCGCCGACGAACGGACCGGGCACCTGCGCTTCGACATCGAGATGCTCGCCGCGCGCCTGGTCGGGGTGATCGACTGGCTGGTGCCGCGCGGCCTGCCGCTGGGCCTGTTCGGGGCGAGCACCGGTGCGGCCGCCGCGCTGGTGGCCGCCGCGGAACGTCCCAAGCATGTGGGCGCCGTCGTCTCGCGCGGCGGGCGGCCGGACCTGGCCGGGTCCGCGCTCAAGCGGGTCTCTATCCCGACGCTGCTGCTCGTCGGCGGCGAGGACGAGATCGTGATAGGCCTGAACGAGAACGCTGCCGAGGTGCTTGCCGACCACGCAGAGATCGTCATCATCCCGGGCGCCACGCACCTTTTCGCCGAGCCCGGCACGCTAGAGCGCGTCGCCGACCTGGCCGCGAACTGGTTCGACACTCACCTGCACCCATGACGCTCATGAAGGTGCGAAGCGGGACATCAGCTCGATCTGCGCCCGCCGGTTCTTGTCGACCCTGTCCGCCAGCTCGACGGCCTTGGTGAACGCCCCGCCGTTTATCTCCATCCGGGCCAGGGTCACGGCGGTTTGCTGGTACCCGCTGAAAATGGTGATGAAGATCCGATCGAACTCGGCGTTTGTCGCCTCCTTGAGCGCCTTGATCTCGGCGTCGCCCTTTGGGAGCGCGCCGCCGTGGGCGGCGTGAGCGTCGTCGCCGGCGGTGGAGACCAGGGGCTCGCCCCACGACTGCAGCCAGTCGGCCATCGTCTTTGTCTCGTCGGCCTGCGTGACCTGCACCGCTGCGGCGAGCGTATTGATGTCCTCGCGCGTGGCGCGGGTCTTGGCGAGGGCGAGCATCTCGTCGGCCGGCCCATGATGGGCGATCATCATCTGCAGGAACATGACATCGGTATCGTTGAACGTGGGCTTGCGCGCGGGTGGCTCGGCCGGCGAGTTGGTGCAGCCCGCGGCGCCGGTGACGGCGAGGGCGAGGAGGACGATCGCGAGGATCAGGCGCTTCATGCACTGTCTCCTTTGGACACTTCTCTTTCTGACACCGAAGGCCCGCGCGGATGGGCGTCCGCACGGGCCTGTTGAAGGATGGATCAGATCCTTCCCCACAGAGCGGGTGTGTTCGGTGGTTCCCATCCCGGCAACGACGTGTGTGCCTGGATGCAGCGGTAGCTCAGACCGTTGTATGTCACGGTGCTACCGACCGAGTACGCGGTGTACGGCGCCCACGTCCCGCTCGGCGGCGGGCTGTTCGTCGGCGGCGGGGTCGGCGAGGGCGTGGGCGAGCTGGTCGGGGTCGGCGTCGGTGTTGGCGACGGGCCGCCCGGACCGACCTGCAGGTCGACACACGCGTAGAACGCCATGGGTGTGTCATTGATGTTCCACCGCGCCAGCAGCTTCAGGCGACCGGTGCGGCCGCCGAGGCTGACGCTGTGCGACACGGTGGCGGGCGGTTGCGCACCGCCGTCGTTGAACACCGCGATCCTGGTGCTGCCCACGAAGTACTCCCACGAGTGCGTGCTGTGGCGGGCGGTCAGGGTCCAGGTGAACGTGACGTTGTTGCCGACGGA
>Ga0209382_10004128_pt1 | contig 19583 bp, 17 predicted proteins | sample SoiMetdeltSBSDD5_FD_187599 | JGI IMG/M metagenome (GOLD analysis project Ga0209382, IMG submission 187599) | Bulk soil microbial communities from a Populus tree surrounding site in Tennessee, USA - Soil MetaG P. deltoides SBSDD5 (SPAdes) (version 2) | ecosystem: Environmental > Terrestrial >... | reverse complement strand
CTACCCCATGATGCGGTTCTACAGTCCTAAGGCGGGCTTGTTCGACGGGACCTGGAAGCTGCCGGACGTCGAGTTGGTGAAAAGGGAGAACTGACTGCGTTTCACTTCGGCGACTTTCCAGGACGGAGTCGGCGCGGATTCGAGGCGTAGTGCGCAATTGAGAGGGTCGCTGTGCGCCGCGTGGTTGCTCATTGCCTCGGCCGTCCCGGTTGGAGCGCAGACGGTCCAGGTCTGGCCGGAAGTGGACGTCTTCGTGCGGTTGAACGCCAAAGCTCGGTTACTGCTGGTGGCCACCACGGTCAAGGAGGCTGACCAAGTGACGGACGGAGAGTTTGGGGTGAGCGTCGATGTTCACCTCAAGCCGATCCGGCGGGCGCCCAAGTTGCTGTTCCAGCTCGACGAGTCCAAGAACCAAGTGCTGACGATCCGGACCGGTTACCGGTATCTGCCGTCATACAGCGGCGGTTCAACGGAGAACCGCGGTCTCCTGGAGGCCACCGCGAGGTATCCGTTGACGCGGCACTTTGGCCACGTGCTGCTCTCGAATCGAAACCGTATTGACTTCCGCGTCATCGACGGCGAGTACTCCTGGCGATACCGGAACAGGCTTTCGACCGAGCGAGAGCTCTCGGTCGGGCCGGTCCGCCTCAATCCTTATGCGCGATTCGAGGTTTCTACGACAGCCGCTTCGGCGAATTCAGCAAAACCGAACTGATGGTGGGCGCATCGTTTCCGATCACGAAGTACTGCGAATTGGAGGGGTACTTCGACCATCAGTTGGATACGGGACGCGCTCCAAATCGAACGACAGACGCGGTCGGTGCGGTCGCCACGTTCTACTTCTAGGTCTTTCCAAAGGAGGGCGCACCGTGCGCGTTCGCCCAGTACATAGGGAGCAACTTCACGGCGACTTCGGCGTGAACTCCGGCAGCCAGGGTGACACGGCCGGCGAGCGCGGCCCGGTACACCGGGCCAAGAAGGTAGGGACGCTTACGAAATTCAGCGATTGTTGGTACAGCTAGTGATGGCCAGAACGCTGCTGGCTGTGACCGCGTTCGCCGAGACGGGGGTCGGAGTGACCTTGCTGTTGTCACCGTCCCTTGTTGCCGGGCTGTTGCTCGGGGTATCGCTCGATGCGCCGGCCGCGTTGATCGTGAGCCGGATCGCCGGCGCTGCGCTGCTCTCGTTGGGCGGCGCCTGCTGGCTGGCCCGCGATGATGGACCGAGCCGCACCCGGCGCGGATTGATCGCGGCGATGTTGCTGTACAACTCCGCTGCTGGCGCGGTTCTCGCAAACGCTGGCGCGGGCGCGAGACTCGTCGGCGTCCTGATGTGGCCGGCGGTTGCGCTCCACGCCGTTCTCGCCGTCTGGTGCATCGCGTGCTTGCGCAGTGGGTCGGCGACGCCGCGGTCGCACTCGAAGTTGCCCTTGCCTTGATTGGTCGGTGGATCAGGTGTTTCGCGCCCGCTCCCGGGTTTCAGATCCCCAGCGGCGGTATGCCGTACGCCCGTGCCAGATCATTGATGCCGGTCCGCAGCGTCGCCCACAATCTGGCCACCTCGGTGCCGTAGCTGCCACGCACTTCAGAATGTCACGCGCACACCGACGCGAAACCGTCTCGGGTCCGTCCATCGAAACGCAGTTTCAAAGGCTGAGCCCGAGTTCTGGATGATATTGCTCGCGACCACGTGATTGGCAAGGTTGAAGATATCGACGTAGATGCCAGCCACGGCACGCGCGGGCAGCGTCACCGTCTTTTCTATGCGGAGGTCGGCCTCGTTGGTGGCCGGCAGCTCACGAGTCCCGACGGGTTCGACCAGCACGGCTGTCTGGGTACGGGGGTCGAACGAGTCCACGGTGCGTCCCCACGGGGCACCGCTCGTGTAGCGATAGATGCCGCTGACTCGGACGCCGCCCCAGTAGGGGACTCCATAGGTGCCAAACACGCGGACATCATGCCGTCGATCGAACACGGTTCGGCCGACGGTGTTGATCGCGCGGTTCGGGTTCGAGAAGTTCCCGCCGCGCCCCACGTCGGTTCCCGCCACATTACTGCCGTTCTCGTTATCGAAGCTTCCGATCGTCCGCCCCCACGAGTACGAGGCCTGCAGGGACCAGCCATCGGCAAATCTCCGCGCGCCCACGAACTGAATGGCGTCGAAATGCCGCCAGGCGCCCGCCGGGTTCGTCATCAGCAGAGCCGACGTACTCGAGCTGTCGCGGTAATAGATCGTCAACGGGCCGCCATCGTCTGCCGTCTGCATCGCGCCGTCGGGTCCAGGATCGACCACCGAGGCCGGCATCCACACCGATCCGGTGTCGATGAATCCGATCACATTGCGGACGTTGCGCCGGATGTACTGAGCCTTGACCGACACACGCGGCCACACTTCCCGTTCGACGCCGCCGAACCATTCTTCACCATAGGAGTGTTTCGTGTCCGGATCGATCGTTGGCAGGTCGGTTGGACCACCGCTGCGGCTGATCTCTTCGAACTGGTCGGGCCCAAGCACGCGCGCGACGATGAACGTGGTGTCGGCAGTCGAGTCGAGATATTCGTAGAACCGCGTGGACATCGGGTCGTGATAGTGGCCGTAGTGCGCACGGACGACGGTTCGATGATCGGGTGAGAGGTCCCAGGCGGCACCCAGGCGCGGGGAGATCGTATGGTTCGAATATGTGCGAGACGCCGGGTGGGGGACGGCGCTGTCGTAAAAACCGAAGCGGACTCCCGGCTCGAGTGTCAATCGTCCGAGCTGCCAGGTGTCCTGGACGAAGAGGCTCGTGCGCTGGTGCGACGATCGATATCGTGCCCCCTCCCAGAGCGAGACGAGTTCCGGCTGGCCGTTGCGGTCCCGATAAAGGCGGTCGCCGGGATATTCCTGGTCCTCGTCGACGCGGTCGCGTTCGTGCTCTACGCCGGCCTTGAGCTCGTGTTCCCCGATGCCCGGAACGGCGACATACCTGGTGACCTTCACCTGACCCGACTGCACATTCCGGCGGCCCTCGATGATCTGTTGATAGTTGACCGAGAACATTCGAGTGGCTTGATCGAAGTGCGACGGCGGACCGGAGCGGCGGTCCGGCGATGCCGGCCCTTGTCCGTTGTTCCCCGAATACAGGCCATAGTGCGCTTCCAGGAGCGTACGGCTGTCAACCGTCCAGGTGAGTCTGGTGTTGTACATCTCGTGAGAACCGTCGAATCTGCCGAGAGCATTCGGGTCGAGACCCGGACGGGCATTGGCGTTCAGCGACTCACTGCTTCCACCTGACGCAAAGCCTTCCAATCGAGTCGAGCGGGTTGGCGCGCCCGTCAGTTTGCCGAGAAACTTCCGTTCGCGACGTTCGACCAACGGCTCAGACGGAGTTGGCGGTGCGTCGCCGAATGCACCTGTGCGATAGATGTTCTCGTGATTCTCGAGCCCGCCGAAGAACCAGATCTGGTCGCGAAGCACAGGTCCGCCGACCTGCGCAATGACATCGCGCCACGTGAGCAGGTCCTGCCAATTCGACCAGCCCGGACGCGTCCACCAGTACTCACCCAGTCCGGAATACCGATTGCCACCCGATCGCGTGATGACGTTCATGCGCGCGCTCGAGTACTCCCCGTGTTCCGCGTTTGCGCCAACGGCCTGCACCTGAATACTGTCGGCCCAGCTGACAACGGGCGCCGCCTCCGGTGCACCTTGGACCGGGCTGGTGCCGTTGGTGCCGTCGACGGAGATTGGATTGGCAAAGGCGGCGCCGCCGAGCGCCACCTCATTGGCAATGCCCGGTGTGAGGTTGAGGTACTCGCCGATCGATCGGCTCAACGGTACCGGCAGGTTCTCCAGCAACGGGCGTTCGATCAACTGCTGCGAGGCCGAGCTCTTCACGTCCACGGCCGGAACCGTGGCATGCACATCGACCGTCGTGTCGAGCGAAGCCACGTTCATCGTGATATCGACGGTAGCGGCAAGGCCCGGGAGCAAGTCGATTCCGGATCGGCGGAGGGTTTCGAATCCCGACGACGCGGCTTTCAACGTGTATGCGCCAGGCAGTAGAGTAGCGAAGCGATAGCGGCCTTGATCGTCGGACACAGCAGTCTGTGGACCGCCGATGAGTTGCTCGCTGCTGACCGTCAGCTCCACGCCGGACATTGGATTGTTCGTGGCATCGCGGACGATGCCCGACAGCGCGCTGGTCTGGCCCCGCTGGGCGTGGGCAGGCCAGGAGAGGAGAACGGCGGCCCATGCGATGGTTGCGACGAGTGCACGGCGCGCGCTGCTCTTCATATGTTTTTCCTACCGGTCCGTTCTCAGAAAATTCTCGAGCGCCCAGAGCTCAGCACCAGGAAACCCAGAGGTGAACGTGATGCGGCGGCCGTCGGGATGCACGCCGACATTGCGCAGCCCGAGCAGCTCCAGACCGAGCTGTCTGGCCGCGCCACCTGCAGCTGGTACGCTCCACAAGGTCATGGACTGGGTGCCGCCTTCGAATTGTGTGTAGAGGACATCAGTGTCTGATGCCCAGTCGTCGAGGCGCAGATTGGCGACGACCAGATCGCGACCCGCCTGACCGAGAGTCTTCACGCGCAGAACGGTCTCGTCCTTGCCGGCCGCGTTGCGCCGATACGCTGAATAGGCGATCGATCGGCCATCACGAGAAATGCGGGCACCCGGTCCCGGGGTAATCGTTTGGATCCCCTCGGAGGCGTAGTCGAAGACGAGTCGTTCGACACCTGTTTTCAGGTCGACCGAGAGCAGTCCGACGCCGTTGCGCGTCAGCAGGACGCTATCCGAATCAGCGCCCCACGACACCGCGCCAATCATCCGCGGGGTTCGACCGCCGACCACGGCCACGCTTCGCGTCACGCCGGTGGTGACATCCACCAGGTATGCGCCCAATCTCGCCTGCAAATCGGTTCCCTTGACGAGAATGTGCCGGCCGTCGGGCGACCATTGCGGAAACGTGTATGACGCGAGCCGAGGATTGAGCAGTCGTCGCTCGCCCGTTGACGGGTCGAGAATGACGAGGCGACGGCTGCGATTCGCTCCCGGACCGGCCTGCGGCAGCAGAACGTAAGTGATGAGGCGGCCGTCGGGCGACCAGTCGGAATTCATCTTCGAACCGACTTGCGATGGCGCGACCGGACGCGGCGCCTCGACGACTTCACCGCGATCGAAGTCCAGCGTCGCCTGGAATACGTCGACGAGGCCGACCTGCAAGGAGTAAAACAGCTTGCCCGTGGTCGAAATCCCCAGCGGTCCGACACGCCCGATGTTGCGGTGGAGAATCGTCGGCTCGTTGGTCCCGGCGCCGTCGCGCACGTCCACGCTCCATACGCTCGGTTCTCCGGTGCGATCACTGATAAAGAGCACACGATCGCCATCCGGCGCCCAGAGCGGGCTGAAATCATCCCCCTGAGCGCGTACGAGCACGGCAGGTTCATTCGATTCCTCCAAGCCAGCGATGAACAGATCACGTTCGATCGCATCCGGCGCCTGGCTTTTGTCGAATACGACGAAGCGGCCATCGGGTGAGAGTGTCGCGCGTCCATGGGTCGCATCTATCGCCCAAAGACGACGCAGAGCGCCGTCAGCCAGTGTCACGACGCCAAGCGCGCGGCTGCCATCGCGCGCCTCCATCCGAACCAGTATCCGCTGCCCGTCGTGCGACCAATCGACGGGGTGCGCCACTTCGTTCGGATCGCTCCACACAAGCCGCGAGGCACGAGTCTCGAGAAACAAGATCCGGAGCTCGCGCCCGCCGTCTTTCGTTTCCCACGCATAGGCGATCTGCCGGCCGTCGGGCGAGAATGTCGAGCTCTCGAACGCCTGACCACCCACTTGTTTCAGATCCGTGAGGATCTGTTGCTGTCCGGAAATCGTGTCGAACACGCCAAGGTCACCCTTCATGTCCACGAACGTGTGCGACTGGCCATCCGGTGCGGGTCGTCCCCAGAACTGTCCCGTGGGAGCGGGAACCCGGCTCAGTTGACGCGTCTCTGAAGGAGGTATTGCGGCGCCGTTCGGGGCCCGGGAAGGTCTGAACACGCCGGAAAGCAAGTTGCGGGACGAAGGCACCGCGACCGCAGCGGCAGTGAGCACAGCGAATGTCATCCCCAACAGCAGGACGTATCGCGGCGTCGATGGTCGAATGGCGCCAACTCCCGGCGTCATCGTCCGTTCGAGCAGCTCCTCCATATCTCTGGCGGTGGCAGGACGTGTCGCCGGATCCGCAGCAATCGCTTGCTCGACGACTTCGGCGAACGCGGTCGGCGCATCTCGACAGAGGTCGATCAAACGGGTTCGCCCGCCGTTCGAGTGCGCGCGTTTGATCTCGGCAACAGACCGCCCTGTTACCGGATACGACGCGGTCACGAGGTGAAAGAGGAGAACGCCGAGACTGTATATGTCGCTCCGTGGCGTGGGCGGCTGTCCGGTGAAGATTTCCGGCGCCAGATACACCGGCGTGCCGGCCACCGTCGTCTCGGCACCCTTGTCATCGTCGAGCTCCAGCCCGGTTCCGAAATCGCCCAGCACCACACGGCCGGATCTGTCGCGCATGACGTTCTGGGCCTTGACGTCCCGGTGCAGCAGCCCCGCGTCATGGACGGCGTTCAGTGCACGACAGAGCTCGATACCGATGCGGGTCGCTTCCGCGACCGCGAACGATCCCCGATCGCGAAGCTCCGCTTCGAGCGTTCGGCCGTCGACGAACTCCATCCACAACCCGGTGCGTCCGTCCTGGTGTGCCGCACCGAAAATAGTGGCAACGTTCGGATGACGAACCCGGCCCATCAGCCGACCTTCGCGCACGACGACGGAGTCCGACGAGGACTCGACCGCGGTGCGGCGCAGCAGCTTCAACGCCACATCACGATCGATGGCCGGATCCCACGCCCGGTATACGTCGCCGAAGCGTCCGCGGCCGATGTGCTCGCGTATCTCGAGAGTGCCCCAGACGGCCGGCATCGGCGAGCGGGTCGACGCTTCGAGCAGCGCCTCGGATGCCGCCACCGAGGAGATCGAGTTATCGGTCGTGAGCGTGGCCAGGTAGCGCGCGATATCCGCCACCGCGCGCAGCGCAACCACGCGATCGCGATCCGCGAGATCAATCGAAGACAGATCGACGGAGGACCAATCGACGTACCGGCCGTCGGCGACCGCTTCGGTCAGTAAGGCAAAGGAAGGACGCAAGGGTCTGACCTTCTCAAACACGCGCCGCGACGAAAACGAACAGCGCAGGCTACGTCGCACGCCGGTTTAATTACCGGCCCCGGTTGCTGTCTTTCTGTAGCCGTTCGCCGCCGCCGCTCGTCATCTCCCGGGTTAGCCGGTCGAGCGCACGGATCACCGCCATGCGCGCCGCGTCCGCCGAGGGCTTGTCGAGCGCCGTCGCAACCTCCCCATACGTCATCCCGAATTCGATACGGCTCACGATGGCGTCGCGCTCGTCGGGCTTGAGCTTCGCCAGGGCGGCCTCGTACCGATCCAGCGTCTGACGTCCGATTGCGGTTTCCAGCGGGGACGCCGCCTCGTCGGCCACGTTCGACTCCAGTTCCGCGCACTGGGGACGGCTGCCGACGCGGCGCAACTGATTACGCAGCCGGTTCACGAGAGCCTGTCGGAGGTAGGCCTGGAGTGCACCCTCACCTCGGGGTTCGAAACTCTCGATCCGCCTGAACGTCTCGAAGACGGTTTCCTGGATCAGATCGGAGGTATCAGCGATATCGCGCGCCCAACGCGGCAGCCTTCCCGAAGCCCAGCGTCGAAGGAGGGGGATTTGAAGTGAGAAAAGGCGATCGAGCGCGACGCGATCGCCGCCGCGGGCACGTGCCAGCAATTCGACGGTTTCATCGTCGTCGCGAACAGGTGGCGCGGGTTCACGGGCCATTCGTCTGACTGGGAGGGCGCCATCATATCTCAGGAGTGATGGCCAGAGCGCGCGGATGTTCGGTTTTCCGGTGCGTCGTGTTTCCCAGCCACAGACGCGAATTCCCGCACATTCTCGGAGGGTTCGATGGCCACTCGTGGCCGACTGCTGCTTGCCACCGCGAGCGTTCTCAGTCTGGGCATCGCCGCACCAGCTCCGGCACCAATGACGAAGAAACCGCCGTCTTCGTCAGGAACGGCCGTTTTCCAGGGCAATTTTTGCGCTCCTGCGTGTCGCTGGCGTTCAGGCGCAAACGCAGGGTGACCCCAACGGCGATCAAGGTTGGATCCGCATCCAGATCAAGGACCCCTACACGAAGGATGCGGCGGCCCGCTCGCTGACGGCCGCCGCCGAGTGGTTGAAAGCACCCAAGTGCCAATCAGCCTTCGAGGAGTTCCACGACGAGCGTGGTTTGCCGTTGATGGTGAGGCTCCGCGAGTTTGGTCTCAGTCCTGCAGACTACTTGAGGATGATCTACGTGATGGATGGTGGCGGCCATCCCACCTGCAGGCGGGAAGGCGTCCTGGTGTTCACAGCCAAAGGAAGCCGATCGATCTATGTCTGCGGCCGTGACTTCGAGCGCTTCGCACGCCGCGACCGGCGTGAGGTCGTGGTGACAATCATTCACGAGCTGCTGCATTCGCTGGGGCTGGGCGAACGCCCGCCGTCTCCCCAGCACATCACCCACCGCGTTCGTCAATTGTGCTGGCAGTGACGCGCCAGCGCCCGGCGACGAGAAATGGCGCAGATGGCGGAGGCGGTTGTTCGGTTTTCCAGTCGGCCGTGTTTCCCAGTGACAGACGCGGATTTCCGCACATTCTCGGAGGATTCGATGGTCAATCGCGGAGCACTGCTCCCTGTCACAACACTCGTTCTATGTTTCGGTCTCGCCGTACAACTGAACGCGCAGGGAAAGAAAAAACCGACTTCCTGGCCGGGGACTGCAGTCTTCCGCTGCGATGGAACCGTGAGCGCCGCCTGTCTCGATGGAGACTTGATCCTCGGCGACGGATCAACATATCCGGGACACGGCGCACCGGAGGGCGGCGACGGGGCGCACCTCAGGACCACCAACGAAGGCTGGATCGGCCTGAGAAACGGGTATCAGCTGTTCATCGACTTCGTTGCGCAGGACCCCGCGGCTCCGTGCCTGGTGGGCGGCTACTGTCAATTCAATACCGCATTTCCAAACAAAAGCATGCTCATCGACGGCGTCACCTATGCCGAGATTTCGACCAACGTCGTCAACCCGAACGACACGGCCGATGCGACCCCGACGCTACTCGACATCCCGCGCGGGGAAGCGCGTCCAGCTCGTGTGCTCATCTCGTTCACCGATCCCAACACCAACAGTCTGTGGAACTTCAATTTCAGCGATACGCGGCGTCCAGATGCGTCTCTTGCATGGATCACGCACACGGACCACTGCACATGGGAGCTCTCGGACGGAGGCGGTCAGGCGGAATTGAGCACCATGGTGCGCATCCAAGGGAAATCGTTCCGATCACAGGAGGGCCTGTACTCGGCGCCGTTCCTCATTACTCTCACCGCGCCCGGCTGTCCGGATACGCCTTGACGCGCTGGTCGCGCACCCCCGTCGTAGTTCCAGGCCGACGATCCCCGACGTCTGTAGACGCGCTGCTTCGTCAACTTGAGTCTGGCTCGATTTGGCGGTGGAGGCAGAACCGCGGGATGCCTCCACCGAGCACCACAGGAATGATCCCGACGTCGATCCCGTCTCCGAGGCCCGCCCCGAACATGCTCCGGATCCGTCGCTGTGAAGCAGCGCAAATGGATGCGAAATGCCGACCGATTCGCCTCGTCTTGCAAACGAGGCTGTCCGCTGACTCCGGCTCTTCTTGCAAGCGGGCCGCGCATCGGACGAGAAACTCGTTAGTCTGTAGGAGATGGATGGCGGGGACAGGCCGATGGCAATCTCCGCCATCTGGCCGGCGCACTCAGTCGGCGTTGCTCACACGGCGCAGCGGGTGGCCGGGGCTACTGGGTCGACTCGGCTGTCCCCGAGCCTTCAGCGTAAGAAGCCGTCGCGCAGGACGCAAGGGCCGCGACGACGAGCACGCCGAAGGCTACCGCGGTAGCAATCAACACCTTCGATGTCTTGCTCATCTTCTTCGCGCTGGTCTTCTTGATCTTCGCGATGTCAGCAATGGGGATCGTCTCGGTCACCACGTGGTCCTGCTGCTGGCGCATGACGGTGACTGCGTCCGGAGTGATGTCCTGGATGACGACGTCCAGCTTCTGGCCGTCCTGCCGCTCGATGGTTGCCGTAGAGCCCCGGGTCATCTCGCCCAGGGCCTTCGCGACCGCGGCCCGCTGTTTCTCCCGCTTCTCGTGATCACGGTCCTGACTCGCCCACGAGGTCCGGTCGATGCCGATCATCATTGTGGTGAGCGTGGCGATGAGGACGACGGCGAGCACGCGTCTCATGACATCTCCTCGAGCATCGACCGTTCGGCCCACTGCCTGAGCGGCGCGAGCCGTGACTGCTCCAGCCCGTCCCTGTAGAACAGATTGTAGGTGTCGAACGGAATCAGCCGACCGTCGGGGTGAACGATATGCACGCACGTCTTCTTCACCGACCGGACGTCGAAGGAGTAGGCGTCGATGAACTGCATGATGAGGACCCGAAAAATGTTGCGGTAGCCGATATCGCCGGGTGCGTCCAGCCGCGGGAGGCAGCAGAGCAGGTCGCGCAGGCTCTGCGCGCTCGATTCGGAAGAGTGGTTCGTGGCAAACAGCCTGAACACGCCTTCGCGAACGGCGTCGTCTCCCTCGTAGACGATGGTGTTGCGTCCGCCTTCGATGAGCACCTGCGGATCGATGAGGCCAGTCAACGGGATCAGCTTTCCGTCGATCTTGAGCGCGTACGCCATCGCGAGACTGTCAGGATGGCACGGCACCGGCAGCAGATCCTCGGGCCTGAACAGCGTCGTCTGCTCCAGGATCCGTCGGCGGACCTCGGTGAGCGTCAGGCGATCGGTGGCCGGGTCGAAGTGCTCGAGCCGTCCGGCGGCCTGGATTGGCTGAAACGTGACGCCCCGCACAGAGGGCTGCGTCACCGCGAAGTCGAGGATTCGTCCGATTTCCGCGTCGTTCAGTCCTTTCTTCAGCGTGACCACCAGCGTCGTCGAGATGCCGAGCCGATTCAGGCGCTCGAGGGCGCGGGCATGGACGTCGCGGAGATCCGCGCCGCGCAGCACCCGGAGCGGCTCGGCCTCCAGCGAGTCGAATTGCAGGTAGATCTCGAAGTCCGGCATGTATCCCGCGAGCCGCTTCGCAAACTCCTCGTCATGGGCGATGCGCAGCCCGTTGGTGTTGACCATCAGGTGCCGAATCGGCGCCTTCTTCGCGCGATCGAGGATCGCCAAGAAGTCGGGATGGACGGTCGGTTCCCCGCCGGAGATCTGCACGACGTCAGGCTGCCCTTCGTTGCGAACGACCGCATCGATCAGGCGCTGCACGTGATCGAGCGTCCGGTACTGGTGCCGCGAGGGACCGCTGCCGGCGTAGCAGATGGGACACTCGAGGTTGCAGCGATCGGTAATCTCCACGAGCGACAGGCACGAGTGCTGCTGATGATCGGCGCAGAGCCCGCAGTCGTACGGGCAGCCCCAGCGGACCGGCGTGTTGAACACCAGCGGCATCTCGGGCGGTTTGATGAAGACCTCACGGCACCGCCGGTAGTACTCGACGTCGTCCGCCATCAGCACCCGCTCGGAGCCGTGCGCAGGACACCGCTTGAGCATGAAGACCGAGCCGTTCTCGAACACGATCTTCCCCTCGACCTTCCGAAAGCAGGTCGAGCAGATCGAGACGGCGACGTCGTAGAAGAGGTAGGGGCGCACGCGATCAGCCACGGCGCACCTCCGTTACCAGCCGCGGCACGTGCGGAGCGTAGTACGCCACGATGGCCAGACACACCCACTGAATCGCGGAGAGGCCGCCAAGGCGCACGACCGGCTTGATGAATTCAACCAGGAGCCGGAAGCCGAGATAGACGACCATGAACAGCTTGAAGCGATCACCCGTGGGTGCGGGCATGCGCGCGCGGGCCATCAGCACGGCGCCGAGACCGGCGAGCACGATCACTTCATACAGCTGCGTGGGATGCCGGGCGATCCCGTCGCCGAAATCCACGCCCCACGGCAGCCGGGTGGCAACGCCGTAAGACTCATCTTCAAAGCCCGAAAGAAAACATCCAATCCGTCCGACCGCGATGCCGAGCACCAGGGGCAGGGCGAGGAGGTCGCCGGTCGCGACGCGTATGCCTCGCAGACGCTTGACCGACTCGACGGCGATCAGCCCGCCGACCAGGCCCCCGACGATCGTCTTGCCGCCCAGGAGGAGCTGCGGCCGTACCCAGTGATCCTCCAGGAAGAGAGGGTTTTCGAAGGCCGACAGGATGCGACTGCCGACGAAACCGCCGATCATCGCCGCACCGATCACCCACCAGCGCGCCCGGGAATCAATCACATCTCCCTGTTGGCGGCGGAGGCGTCGATAGAGATAAAAACCTGCCGTGTAGGCGAGACTCTCGAATATCCAGTGCGGATGGACGGCCAGCGACCCGAGGTGGAGGTACGCAGGAAAGGTCATACCCCGCCGCCTGGCCTCGGGACCGACACGGCGCGGAGTCTAGCACGTATCAGGCTCGAAGCCGTACGCGACGCCGGCACAGCCAAGGCGCGGATGGCATGCTTGACAAGCAGACGGGCTGCAGTATCATCCCTAAATCGTTTATGGGAGCGCAGGAAACCCGCGAGCTGTTGCCAGGCACGCTCGACATGCTGATTCTCAAAGTGCTGAGTCGCGGCGAAATGCACGGCTACGGCATCGTGTCCGCGATTCAGCGCGCATCCGACGACGTGCTGGGCGTCGTGGAAGGCGCGCTCTATCCCGCGCTCCATCGGCTCGAGGTTCGCGGCTGGGTGCGCTCGAAGTGGGGCGCCTCGGACAACAACCGGCGCGCGAAGTTCTACCGTCTGAGCGCGCTCGGCCGGCGAGCGCTCGAAGAGGAAGCCGCGTACTGGGATCGGGTGGCGTCCGCGGTTACCCGGGTGATGCAGCGCGCTTGATCATGCGGCCATGAAGCGCGTCCATGACGCGATCAGCTGGGGGAGCCGGCTGTTGACGCTCTTGCGTCGCGGCCGGCGCGCCCGCGACATCGACGACGAGATCGCGTTTCACCTGGCGATGCGTCAGGCCGAACACGAACGTGCCGGCCTCCCTCCCGAGATCGCGCGGCGGACCGCCGCACGACAGTTCGGCAATGTCACTGCACTCAAGGAGCAGACCCGCGACATGTGGACCTTCCCTTCGTTCGAGAGCCTGGTGCGGGATCTCCGCTATGCGCTGCGCACGCTCCGCCGCGCGCCGGCGTTCACGCTCGTCGCCGTGCTGGTGCTGGCGATCGGGATCGGTGCGACAACGGCGATGTTCAGCCTGGTGGACACGATGCTGGTCCGCGGGCTGCCCTACCCGAAGGCCGACCGTCTCGTCGTGCTCATCGGCAACGTCCAGCGCGCCGCAGGGGTCGAGCGGCGTGGGAACTCTTATCCGGATCACGTCGACTGGCGCGCACGGGCGACGAGCTTCGACGACATGGCCGCCTATACGACGTTGAATACGACGCTCCAGGGCTCCGACGAACCCGAGCCCATTCCAAGCGAGGCAGTGTCGGCGCCGTACTTCTCGCTGCTCGGTGTGTCGCCGACGCACGGCCGCGTGTTCAGACCGGAAGAAGACGCCGTGCCCAATCGCGACGCCGTCACCATTCTCGGCGACGGACTCTGGCGCCGCCGCTTCGGCGCCGATCCTTCGATCGTGGGTCGAACGATTCAGCTCGGCACGCGAGCCTACACGGTCGTCGGGATCATGCCGGCGGGCTTCACCGGGGTGTCCGACACGGCGCAACTCTGGATTCCGTTCGCCATCAGCGGCACGCCACTCGACAATCGCGGCAGCCGCGGGTTTCAGACGCTCGCGCGCCTCAAGGCCGGCGCGACGATCGCCGACGCGCGCGCCGAACTCGACACGATCTCGCGTCAGCTGGCTGCGGCCTACCCGCAGACCAACGACAAGCGTGGTGTCGAAGTCAGTCCGCTGGCAGATTATGTGCTGCAGCAGCTCCGCCCGATCGTCGTGGCGCTCATGGCGGCCGTCAGCCTGGTGCTGCTGATTGCCTGCGCGAACGTCGCGGGTCTCCTGATCGGCCGTGCCGACGCCCGGCAGCGCGAAATCGCGGTGCGCACGGCACTGGGCGCGGGCCCGGGCCGCCTGCTGCGGCAGCTGATCACGGAAAACTGCCTGCTGGCGATGCTCGGCGCGTTCACGGGCATGGCGATCGCACAGATTTCACTCCCGTCGCTCGTCGCCGCGAGTCCCATTGCGTTCCCGACGTTCGTGCGGCCGCAGTTGAGTCTGACGGTGCTGGCGTTTGGCATCGCGATCGCCCTGGTCAGCGGCGTCTTGCTCGGTATCGCGCCAATGATGCACACCCGGTTACCGCGGCTGGGGGATGCGCTCAAGACGTCCTCGCGGGGTGGCTCGAGCGGCCTGCGCTCGCAGCGTTTTCGCAGCGTGCTGGTCATTGTCGAAGTCGCGCTGGCCGTCGTACTGCTGGCTGGCGCAGGGTTGATGATCCGTTCGATTCAGAAGCTGGCGGCGATTGATCCGGGCTTCGAGGCAGCGAACGTGCTCATGGTGAACGCGACGATTCCCCGGCAGACGACCCTTCCAGCCACGCCGGGCGGTCCGGCTGCGCCGCCCGCTCCGTTCGTCACTTCGCATACCGATTTGCTCGAACGCCTCCGTGCCGTCCCCGGCGTCGAAGCGGCGAGCCTTGCCAGCGACCTTCCGTTCGGCGGCGCGTCGGCCGTCTTCTATTCCGCCGAAGGAGACGCGACGGTCGCCGCCGAGACGATGCCGCGCGCCTACGTTCATCGGGTGACACCGGAGTTCTTCGCGACCCTGCGGATCCGGCTCGAGGCGGGCCGTACGTTTCTGCCAGCCGAGGAGAAGCCGGACAGCCCGGCGGTCATCGTCAGCCACAACGTGACGCGCCGTTTCTGGCCGCATCAGGATCCGATCGGCAAGCGCATCAAGCTCGGTGCACCTGGCAGCCAGAATCCATGGATGACAATTGTGGGCGTCGTCGACGAGGTGAAGTATCGAGGCCTGCCGGAAAATCCGACTGGGGATCCCGATCTGTACCTGCCTTACATCGACCGTGCTGCCCAGGGCGTCGTGGTCCGTACTCGCGTTGAGCCGTCATCGCTGGCGTCGGCGGTTCGCGCGGCGATCCGCGATGGGAATGCATCGATCCTGACGTTCAACGCAAGCACGCTGGCCGATGTGGTCGCGCAGCAGTCGTCGGCGTCCCGTTTTACGAGCTGGTTGCTCACTGTATTTGCGGCGACAGCGCTGGTGCTGTCCGTGGTCGGTCTGTACGGGATCATGTCGTATCTCGTGGCGCAGAGGACGCGGGAGTTCGGCATTCGTTTGGCGCTAGGAGCGAGCCGCGCCGAAATCGTGAGGCGCGTGTTGCGCGACGGCACGTGGCGAGTCGCGATTGGTGCCGCGATCGGCCTGGCCGCCACGACCGGGTTGGCGCGGCTCCTCGCGGGGCTCGTCTACGGCGTGGGGACGTTCGACATCTCCTCGCTCCTTGCCGTCGCCACGCTGGTGGTCGTCGCGATCGCCGCATGCGGGATCCCGGCCGTGCGCGCGACGCGGGTCGATCCGGCGATCGCGCTGAGAAGCGAGTAGAGCATTCGACCGGCGGATCATTGATCGGCTCAAGGTTTATCGGCTCAAACTCAGGATCCGGCGCATCCTTCGAGCGCCCCGGTGATGAGCAGCGAATCAGGCACACTCACGCCGGCTCAGGCGTACGCTCAGAACGGCGAGGCGAGCCTCGCTCGCACTCTCAGCCCGAGCAGCGGCCCGCGTAGCGAAATCAACGGGACTGCTCATCGTCATGCCTTCCTTCCACTTGAGTCGCCTATTCGATCAACGCCAGGCTCACGTCCGTACCGGGGGGCGGAAGCACTGATGACTTCGTGCCGAGAGCCTTGCGGAGGATTGCGATCGCCTGTTCGATGGCGGCAGTGGCAGCCGCCGTCCCGCGGACGGGATTGAGCATCATGAAGTCGTGGATGATGCCGTTGTAGCGAACGCTGGTCGTGCGTACCCCTGCCTCGGTGAGCTTGCGCGCGTAAGCTTCGCCTTCGTCGCGCAGGACGTCGTTCTCGTCGACGATCACGAACGCCTCCGGGAGGCCCCTGAGATCGTCGATGCTCGCGCGAAGCGGAGAAGCGGTGATTTCTGAGCGCCTGGCGCGATCGGGGCAGTACGCGTCCCAGAACCAGGCCATGGACTTGGCCCTGAGGAACGGACCCTCTGCGAACTCCCGGTAGCTGTCCGTGTCCTGCGCCGCATCTGTCACCGGGTAATACAGTGACTGATGCACAAAGGTGACATCGCCGCGTTGCTTGGCGAGGATCGCCAGTGCCGCGGTCATGTTGCCTCCGACAGAGTCCCCGACGACGGCGACGCGAGATCCGTCGAGACCCTCGGCCGAGCCCAGCCGGGTGATCCATTGTGCGGTTGCGTACGCCTGCTCGATGGCCACGGGATACTGAGCCTCGGGCGAGCGGTCGTATTCGACGAACGCGACAGCCGCGTTCACCCCGACAGCGAGTTCGCGAACGAGTCTGTCGTGGGTGCCGGCGTTTCCAAGGATCCAACCCCCACCATGGACATAAAGGATCGTCGGAAGTGGGCCGGCGGCGCCGACAGGCTTGACGATCCGCACTTGTACATCGCCTCCGCTTGCAGGAACCGTGATCCACTTTTCATCGACATCGAGCTTTGGGACCGGCGCGGCCTGAATATCGTCCAGAACTTTCCGGGCACCGTTGGGGCCGAGGTCGTAAAGGAATGGGGGCTTCGACGTCGCCTCGGCGATCTGCTGGGCCGCGTGTTCCAGAGTGGGCTTGTTCATTTTGCATCTCCTACCCGTATACAGGCTCCGAAGCCTTGCGAAGCGGGATTGCTTCAACGCCAAGCGGCCGCCCGTCAGACCGACCGCTCAACGATCCGCGTGCATTCGTGAAGACCGGAGACCGCGTCGGGATGTGACAGCCGTGGCATGCCAACAGCCTGCTCGGCACCGACCACGCGCGTGCCGAGTGTCACAGAACATCGGCCTATCCGGTCTGTAGTCGCGACCGTGCTGACCGTACGCTCCATCCTCTGCGCTGTTGACTTCTCCGAACAGTCCCGCCAAGCCCTTCTCTGGGCATCTGCGATCGCGCAGTACCGTGGGGAGAGCTGACAGTCCTGTATGTCATCGAGCCACTGCTTGCGCAGGCTGCTGGAATCCGCCTTGGTGTTGATCTCGCACGAGAAGAGGCTGAGCCTGCACTGCGCGAACTTGTCGAGGCCACACTGCCGGAACGCGTGCGGCAGGCATCACCCGTCCGGATGGAGGTGACCGTAGGAGATCCAGCGGAAGCGACAGTCACATCCAAATCATATCCGCCTTGACGCGCACTCGAAGCTCGGTGACCCGATATTCAAGAGCTGACCATTCCTTATCGAAATGCGCGAGTCGATCCGGCGACGCCTCGGTTCACCGATCTCTCCATTTTGCGAATGTGACGACGGCGACGAGGCGTTCCGTGCCAGTCGGAAGTGTTATCGCCCGGGGCGACTGCCGCGTGCCACACGCGGAGACGGCGGACTCCCCAATGCTCGGGCGACCATTCACTCCCGCCCGTAACGAACCCGTCCAGCTCTGATATCGAGCGCCGACTGACGCGAAGCTATTTCATCGGAAACATCTGTGTGTAGCGCCGCTGCATCTCGTCGGTCGAGACGTCCTCGACGTGGTGTCCGATGTTCCACCGATGGCCGAAGGGGTCGCGGATGCACCCCGAGCGCTCTCCATAGAACGCATCCGAGGGCGCGATCTCGAGCGTTGCCCCCTCTGCGACGGCCTGTTGAATGACGGCGTCGGCGTTGTCAACGTGGATGTGGATCGTGACCGGCGTGCCCTGTTCCGGCTGCGGGCCTCGAATGCCGTACTCCGGGAACTCATCCGCCAACATCAGCGTCGTCCCGCCGAAGTCGAGCTCCGCGTGGCCGATTCGACCGCCTGGCTCCGTTAATCGGAATTTCTCCTTCGCCCCAAACGCCCTCCGGTAGAACTCAATCGCATCGCCGGCGTTCCGGACACAGATGTAGGCAAACAACTCGTGGACGGCCATGGCTCCCTCCTCGTCCGATGTTGGACTCAGCCCACGGTAACGCGGGCGGCGGCGCCGCGTCTTGAACGAATTTGACCACCCGATCAGCGCGAGTGGACGACTACGTGATGAGTAGCCCGCGGAGCGGCCAATCGATACTCGGTGGGTGTGACGCCGGTGAGCTCGTGGAACTCCCGATTGAAATGCGGTTGGTCGCTGTAGCCACTGGCGATCGCCAGGTCGATCAGCGAACCGAGCCCGCCGGTTCGAGCTCGACGAAGAACGTGTTGAAAGCGGAGCACCCGGCAATACGTCTTCGGCGTCAGTCCGACCGCTCGCGAAAACAGCGCGATGAAGCGTCGATGACTGTAGCCGCTCTCTCTCACGACGTCACGAACGGTGTTCGCCGCTCCGAACTGCTGAAGGGCGTGTGCAACGGCTGGATGGAGCCCGCGCACGACCGGGAGCCGGCCGGCCAATATGCGCTCGAACGCGTCGAGCCGCTCCTCGGGTGAGGACAGCTCCGTCAGCTCGTCGCGCAGCGACACAGCCGACGGGCCCCAGAGATCTTCGAGCGCGGTATGCGCTTCCGAGAGCTCGTCGGCATGGACGCCGAACAGGACTTCCGCGGCACCTGGGCGGAGCACGGCGCCCACGGAGCATAGCCGTTTGGCAAGGTCTCGTATGTAGAAGCGCGCCCGCGCCCCGCCGACGACCATCGTGCTCACGGTCCGTCCCTCGCGATCCTGCTCGTCATCGAACAGGCGCAACGGATCGTCGGACAGCCGGAACACGAGGTGCATTCCGCCCGTCGGAACAACGTGCTCGCGCCGCTGCGAGTGGGTATGGGCGTCGGCGGTTTCGTCCAGAGCCCAAACCGTCTCTACAAACGGACGCAGTGCCGCCCGCGGTAGGCGCTTCACGTCCCTATCATCACACGATGGAGAGTGGTTCGCGCCCGATTCTCTGAACCGGTCACGTCACGCGGGGGTCAATCCCTCAGCTGACGATTCGATCTCGGGGCTCGCGCGCGCCTCCCGGTGACGCGGATCATCAGTCAGGAAGCGATTGCGGCAACCCGAACCATCGGAGCACGTTGTTGTCGAAGCGGGTCATGCCGCAGATCCGATCACCGGTGATCGTGAGGACGAAGAGGCCAGTCCCATGCCGGATGGCACCGGACGGGGCGCGGAGGTACGCACCGAACGCCGGCTGGCCATTCGCCCGCGTTGGCACGAGGTCATGCGAACGGACGCGCATGAGACTTGCGAGGAAGCCGGTCACGACGTCAAGGCCGTGGTATTCGAGCGGAATCGGTGGCATCGAGACGCTGACATCAGCGGTGCACAAGTCGACCAGGGCATCGAGATCACCGGACTCCCAGGCACCGACGA
>Ga0209382_10004127_pt1 | contig 19583 bp, 14 predicted proteins | sample SoiMetdeltSBSDD5_FD_187599 | JGI IMG/M metagenome (GOLD analysis project Ga0209382, IMG submission 187599) | Bulk soil microbial communities from a Populus tree surrounding site in Tennessee, USA - Soil MetaG P. deltoides SBSDD5 (SPAdes) (version 2) | ecosystem: Environmental > Terrestrial >... | reverse complement strand
CAGTCCGGCCGCTCGGGGGCGCCCCTTTTCAATCCAGGTGCGCGCGCTCGGCGTCGCCCATCTCGACCGCGCCGGCCGGGAAGAGCTCGCGCCACCGGTCGTGCACCTGCGCCGCCACCGCCGGCGAGCCCGCGAGCTCCGCCGGGAACCCGCGCTTCGTGCGCGCGTCGATCAGCACGGGCGGGGTGTACGAGAGCTGGTTGCGCACGACCCGCGCGCCCGCGGCGTGGATGTCCGCTGCCGGCTCGAAGCGCGTGAAGGTCGTCCACAGGAAGTTGATCGCCGAGGCGGCGGCACGGCGCGGCTCGTCGCTCAACACGAGCAGCGGCCAGCCGGCGAACGCGGCGTCGCCGACGATCCTCCCGAGCTCGGCCTCGCAATCCACCTCGCCGGCGCGCGGCAGGCGCGGGTCGGCGCCGAGCACGAGACAGCCCGGGCAGAAGACGTGCGCCTCGGTCACGCCGCCGGGCAGCGACACGCCCGCGGCGAGCGCGCGCGGCAGCTCGCGCACGGGATCGCCGAGCCCCACCCAGACCCCCTTCGACCCCTCGTTCACCCGCGGGCCGCTGTAGTCGAGGGTATCCATGGACAGGTTGCCGAAGACGAAGAGGTCCGTCTCGGGGCGGGTGCGCTCCAGCACGTGGGCGAGCGTGGCGCGGAAGTCGCGCAGGTCGACGGGCCGATCGGTGAGCAGCAGCATCTTGGTGAGCGCGAGCTGGCCCTCGCCGAGGATGCGGAAGGCCGACACCATCGCCTCGCGCCGGTAGCGCTCGCGCACGACGGCCGCGGCCAGCGAGTGGTAGCCGGTCTCGCCATACGACCAGAGGTCGACGACGCCGGGCATCGCCAGCGGAAAGAGTGGCGAGAGCAGCTCCTGCAGGAAGTCGCCGAGGAAGAAGTCCTCCTGCCGCGGCTTGCCCACCACCGTCGCCGGCACGATCGCGTCGGCACGCCGGCAGACCGTCTCCACCTCGAACACCGGATAGTCGTGCCGCAGCGAGTAGTAGCCGTAGTGATCGCCGAACGGCCCTTCGGGCTGCCGTCGCCCCGGCGCCACGCGGCCGCAGAGCGCGAGCTCGGCGCCGGCGAGCAGCGCGTGCGGCCCCGGCCCGTCCGTGCGAGCGAGCCGGGCGCCGGCGACCAGCGAGGCGAGGAGCATCTCCGGCACGTTCTCCGGCAGCGGCGCGACGGCGGCGAGCATCAGGGCGGGCGGCCCGCCGAGGAACACCGTCACCGGCAGCGCCTCTCCGAGCGCCTCGGCAGCGGCGTAGTGGAACCCTCCCCCCTTGCCGATCTGCCAGTGCATGCCCGCCGCCCTCGGCCCGTGGACCTGCATGCGGTAGATGCCGAGGTTCGACCGCGGCGAGCCCGACTCGCGCGAGCCCGGCAGCTCGGTGTAGACGAGGGGCAGGGTGAGGAAGGGCCCGCCGTCGCCGGGCCACGAGGTGGTCACCGGCAAGCGCGAGAGGTCAGGATCGCGGTCGAGCCGCTCGGTCACCGGGCCGCGGCCGACGCGCCGGAAGCCGACGCGAAGCGCGGCGCCGACGAGGTCGCGCGCCTCCCACAACTTGCTCGGCGTCGGCGGCACCAGCGTTTCGACCGCCTCGACGAGCCGCCGCAGCAGCCGCTCCGGACGGCGGCCGAAAGCGAGCTCGACGCGTCGCTGCGTGCCGAAGAGATTGGTGACCAGCGGGGCGTCGAACGTGCCTCCGCCTGGCGAGCCCGCCGGGGAGGGCGACTCGGCCGTGCCGCCGGCGACGAGCGTCACCCGCTCGGCGGAGACGCGCTGCCGCAGGCCGGCGTCGACGCGCGGCTGCCTGAAGAACAGCGCCGGGCCGCCGGCGGCGATCGTCCGCCGGTGGACCTCCGCCACCTCGAGGTAGGGGTCGACAGGGGCGCTCACCTCCACCAGCTCGCCCTCGCGGCGCAGCAGGTCCAGGAAGGCGCGGAGGTCGAGCAGGGAGGTGCCGTCGGAGGCCATCGACAACGCCGGGATTCTCACACGGTCGCCCGTATGATTGCTGCCTCATGGATCCCCGCCCACCGGGGGACGTCGACGCCAGAGAGAAGGGCGTCGCGACCGCCTCACCGCCGGCCGCGCGCAACGCAGCGCTCCGGGATCCCGGCTGGCTGCGCTGGCTCTACGTCGCGACGGCTCTGCTGCTGCTAGTACCCCTGTGGGGGGTGTCGCGCGTCCCCTCTCTCGACGGGCCGTCTCACCTCTACAACGCGTGGGTGATGCGCCACCTGCACGACCCCGCGTATCCGCTGTTCGGCGCTCACTTCGAGCTGCACTTCGACCCGCTTCCCAACTGGCTCATCCAGGTCCTGCTCTACCTGCTGCTGGCGGTGGCACCCGCCGCGGTGGCCGAGAAACTGCTGCTCAGCCTGTACCTGCTGCTCTTCGCGGCCACTGCCTGGTGGTTCGCCGGGAGCGTCGAGCGGCGGGGGGCACCGGCGGCGTTCCTCGCACTCCCGTTCGCCTACCACCACGGCTTGCTGCTCGGCCTCTACAACTTCTGCTTCGCGGTCCCCCTCGCGCTGCTCTCCGTCGGCGCCTGGTGGCGCGGCCGCGAGGACCCTGGCTGGCGTTTCGCTCTGCGGCTCAACCTCCTCCTGTGGCTGTGCTACTTCGCGCACCTCGTCGCCCTCGCGATGGCGCTACTCTCCATCGCCGTCTTGTGGATGGCGTCGTTCGACCGGCAGCGCTGGAAGCGCTGGTTGCTCCACCCCCTGCTGCTCGCGCCCCAACTCGCCCTGCCGCTCTGGTACGTGCTCACGCATCCCGGCGACCCGGCGCAAGGTTGGCCGATCGCCATGCGCACTGCCTCCCTGACCCAACTCCGGCAGCTCTGGTACTTCGGCGACCCGCACCAACTCGGGCCCCTGCTCGCATGCCTCTTCGCGGGGCTCGTGGCGCTCGGCGTCTTGCGCCGCGCACGGCGACCGCCGGAGCACGCCGGCGCTGCCGACAGCGCCGAGATCACGCCGCTGCGTGTGGGCCACTGGGCCTTCCTTGCCGCCAGCGCCTTCGCGCTCCTGCTCTACTTCCTGGCTCCCGGCGGCGTCTCGCAAGGCGGCTTCCTGCAGCAACGGATGGTGCTCTTTCCCTTCCTCCTGGCCCTGCCGGCGCTCGCTCGAGGCCTCGGCCACCGATCGCAGGTCGTTCTCGCGCTGAGCCTCGTCGCCCTCGTCGGCTGGCGCACGGCCGAGCTCCTCCGTTTCCACAGGGAGCTCGGCGCCGTCGTCGAGAGCTACCTCGAGACCCTGGCGCCGGTGGCTCCCAATAGCCGGATCGTCCCCATGGTGCCGGGCACCGACGGCATGGTCGAGCGTGCGGTGCTGTTCCACGCCGTCGCCTACGTGGCGATACCGAAGGGGCTGCTCAACTGGAACGACGGCCACGCCACCGTCACCTACTTCCCATTGAGGTTCCGCCGGCATCTCCGCCGTGGCGTGACGCGGCCCGACGGCATCGGCTTGGCGGAGGAGCAATACGACGTGGCCCGTTACGCGGGGATCGTGGACTACGTGCACACCTGGGGCCTCCGCGGCGTCTCGCCGCTGGTGCCCCGGCTACGGCGGCAGTACCGCCTCATCGTCACGAGCGAAGAAGGTCAGCTCTGGCGCCGCCGGGCGCGATGGAACCTTCGCCCCGTCCATCCGTAATTGCGGAGAGACAACAGGCGAAAGCGTGGCCACCGAGGAGCACCGGAGCGTGACCATGAAGAAAAAGATCGTCGTCGGCCTGGTGGTGGTGGGAGGGCTCACGGCAGTCGGGTTCGGCATCGCCAAGGTCAAGGGGGGCAACGGCAAGGAGCCCCCCTACAAGCTCGTCGAGGTCAAGCGCGGCACGGTGGTCGACAAGGCTCTCGCCACCGGCCAGATCGTGCCGCTGCAGGAGATCTCGGTGAAGTCGCAGATCTCCGGCATCGTCAAGGAGGCCTACGTCGAGGTGGGCGACGCGGTCACCCTCGGCCAGCCGCTCTTCGCCATCAGCCCCGACTCGACGCCGCTGCAGCTCACCGAGGGGCAGCGCAACCTCGAGCTGGCCCAGGTCGCCTTCGCCAAGGCCAAGGCGGACTTCGAGCGGCAGCAGTCGCTGCACGGCAGCGGCCTCATCTCGCAGGGCGACCTCGACAACGCCCGCCAGGCCCACGACCACGCCCGCATCCAGCTCGACCTCGAGCGCGAGCGCCTGCAGCTTCTGAAGGAGGGCAAGATCCGCCGCGCAGCTGGAAGTGGCGGCGGCGTCGACTCGATCATCCGCGCGCCGGCGCCCGGCACCGTGCTCGAGCGCCTCGTCAACCGCGGCGACCCGGTGGTGCCGCTCACCTCCTTCCAGGCCGGCACGCCGCTGATGACCCTCGCCGACATGGGCTCGCTGCTGTTCAAAGGCACGGTGGACGAGATCGACGTCGGCAAGCTGCGCGAGGGGATGCCGGTGCGCATCCAGATCGGCGCCCTCCCCTCGGCGCACGTTGACGGCCGGCTCACCAAGATCGCGCCGAAGGCGAAGACGCAGGAGGGCTCGACCCTCTTCGACGTCGAGATCGTCATCACCGGCGCGAGCGGCACGACGCTGCGCGCCGGCTATTCGGCCAACGCCGACATCGTCATCCAGGAGAAGAAGGAGGTGCTCGTCGTCCCCGAGCGCCTCGTCACCTTCGAGAAGGAGAAGGCGTTCGTCGAGATCCCCGCCGCCGACCCCAAGGGCGAGCCGACGAAGCGGGAGATCAAGGTGGGCCTCTCCGACGGCCTCAGCGTCGAGGTGCTGAGCGGCCTCAAGGCCGGCGAGCAGGTGGTCGAGAGGCCGCCGAAGGAGATCGAGGCCGGGTAGGGACAGGCGGCCATGCGCTGGATCCGTCACTACTGGAAGCTCTTCCTCGACGACGTGCGGCACCAGAAGCTGCGCGCCTTCCTGACCCTCTTCGGGATCATCTGGGGGAGCGCCGCGGTGACCCTGCTGCTCGCCTTCGGCGAGGGCTTCCACCGCCAGGTCGAGATCAACATGAAGGGGCTGGGCGAGAACATCGTCATCGCCTGGCCGTCGAGCACCAGCATGCCCTGGCAGGGGCTGCCCAAGGGACGCCGCGTGCGCACCACCGAGGAGGACGTCGAGCTCATCCGCGCCCAGGTGCCACAGATCGCCCGCATCAGCGGCGAGCGCCAGCGCGGCGGCCTGCGCTTGCGCCGCGGCCGCGAGGCGGTGGCGCCCGACGTCCACGGCAGCGGCCCCGAGTTCCAGGAGATGCGGAACCTCATCCCGCAGGAAGGCGGGCGCTACCTCGACTCCCTCGACCTGCTCACCAAGCGGCGCACGCTCTTCATCGGCGACAAGCTGGCGCAGAGCCTCTTCGGACCCGAGGGCGCCAAACAGGCCGTCGGCCAGCGCGTGATGGTCGGTGGCGTCCCCTTCCTCGTCGTCGGCGTCATGCAGCACAAGAACCAGGACTCCAACTACAGCGGCCCCGACGAGGACAAGGCGACGATGCCGTTGACGACGTTCCGCGCCCTCTACGGCCAGGAGCGGCTCGACAACATCGTCTTCCAGGTCGCCGACCCCAAGCAGGTCGAGGCGGCCAAGGACGGCTTCATCCGCGTCCTCGCCCAGCGCTACAAGTTCGACCCCGCCGACAAGCAGGCGGTGGCGATGTGGGACACCACCGAGCAGCTCAAGTTTCTCGACGCCTTCTTCCTCGGCTTCAACCTCTTCCTCGGCATCGTGGGGACGCTCACCCTCGTCGTCGGCGGCATCGGCGTCTCCAACATCATGAACGTCGTCGTCGAGGAGCGCACCAAGGAGATCGGCATCAAGATGGCGCTCGGCGCCCGCCGCCGCTACGTGCTCGGGCAGTTCCTCTTCGAGACGCTGCTCATCACCGGCGCCGGCGGCGCCATCGGCTTCGCCATCGCCGCCGGCCTCGCCAAGCTCGTCGGCATGCTGCCGTTCAAGGAGTTCGTCGGCGTGCCGGTGATCTCGCTGCAAGTGGCGGCGATCACCACCGTCGTGCTCGGGATCGTCGGCTTCCTCGCCGGCTGGTTCCCCGCCCGCACCGCCGCCAACCTCAAGCCGGTGGAGGCGCTCCGGCTCTGACCGCCTAAGAACCATGCGCGTCGGCCTCATCCTCCGCCTCTTCCGCAGCGCCGCGAAGATCCAGCGCAAGCGGATGCTCCTCACCGTCACCGCCATCGCCTGGGGGACGATCGCCATCGTCCTCCTGCTCTCCTTCGGCGAGGGGCTCAAGCGGAGCTTCTTCAAGGGCCAGCGCGGCCTCGGCGACGGCATCGCCGTTTCCTGGGCCGGCCAGACGCAGAAGCCGTGGCAGGGCTTCTCGCCCGGCCGCTCGATCCGGCTCGCCCCCGAAGATGTCGCCCTGCTGCTCGCCAACGTTCCCGAGATCGCCACGGCATCCGGGGAAATGGTGCGCTACGGCGTGCAGCTCTCGGTGGGCTCGAAGAGCATCAACAAGCGGATGGTCGGCGTCGAGCCGGTGTGGGGCACGCTCCGGTCGCAGTTCCCCGAGGCCGGCGGCCGCTTCCTCGACGTCCTCGACTACAAGCTCAAGCGCCGCGTCATCTTCCTCGGCAACGAGGTGCGCGACGACCTCTTCGGCAAGGGTACCGACCCCGTCGGCCAGACTGTGATCGTCAACCGCACGCCGTTCACGGTCATCGGCGTGCTCAGGAAGAAGCTGCAGATGGGCGCCTACGGCGGTCCCGACGGCCAGGCCTGCATGATCCCGATGACGACCTTCTCGGCGGTGATGGGCGAGCGGCGCCTGAACAACCTCGTCTTCCGCCCGCGGGGTCCCGAGCTGATGCCCTTCGCCAAGCGGCGCTTCTACGAGGTGATGGCAGCGCGCTACCGCTTCGACCCCACCGACGAGCGCGCGCTGCCGATCTGGGACACCGCCGAGGGGCAGGCCACGCTCGGCAAGATCATGATCGGCATCGAGATCTTCCTCGGCATCATCGGCGCCTTGACGCTGCTCATCGGCGGCGTCGGCGTCGCCAACATCATGTACGCCGCCGTCACCGCCCGCACCAAGGAGATCGGCATCCTCATGGCGCTCGGCGCGCGGCGGTCGTATGTCACCGGACCGCTCGTGCTCGAGGCGCTGGCGCTCACCTTCCTGGGCGGCATCGCCGGTATCGGTATCGGCGCCGGCATCGTCCAGGTGCTCGCCTTCGCGCAGTCGAAGGCGAAGAACCAGGCGATGGAGTTCCTCGGCGAGCCGACGCTGTCGATGCCCATCGCGGTGGTCACGGTGCTCCTGCTCGGCACGCTCGGGCTGCTCGCGGGGTGGTTCCCCTCTCGCCGCGCGACTTCCATCCAGCCGGCCCAAGTATTGAGGTTCGAATGAAGACCCGGACGGGCGGGGACAAGCCCCGCCCCTACATCGGATCGCGTCGCCGCCACCCCTCTGGCGTAGGGGCGGGGCTTGTCCCCGCCCGCGCGGTCCACGGTCGACCGGCAACGACGAGGTCCCAATGGTAGGCAAGCTCCTGAACGGTCTGCGCAAGAACGGCAACGGCACCGCCGCGCCCGCGGGCACGCAGCCGGTGATCGCCCTGGCCGGCATCCGCAAGGTCTACTCGACGGGCTCGATCGAGGTCGAGGCGCTCAAGGGCGTCGACGTGACGATCCAGCCGGGCGAGTTCGTCGCCCTCGTCGGACCTTCGGGCTCGGGAAAGTCGACGCTGCTCAACATCGTCGGCTGCCTCGACACCCCCACGACCGGTTCCTACCGCCTCACCGGCGAGGAGGTCGCCGGCTTCGACCTCGACCGCCTCGCCGACGTACGCAACCGGCGCATCGGGTTCATCTTCCAGGGCTTCAACCTGCTCGCGCAGCTCACCGCCTACGACAACGTCGAGCTGCCGCTGCTCTTCAAGGGCACCGGCACGCGCGAGCGCCGCGAGCGGGTGACGCGCCTGCTCGGCCAGGTCGGCCTCGCCGACCGCATGCACCACAAGCCCACCGAGCTCTCCGGCGGCCAGATGCAACGCGTCGCCATCGCCCGCGCCCTCGCCTGCGAGCCCGACATCCTCCTCGCCGACGAGCCCACCGGCAACCTCGACTCCTCCTCCGGCGCCGACATCCTCCACGTCTTCGAGGAGCTCTGGTCCGCCGGCCACACCGTGGTGGTGATCACCCACGACCGGGCGGTTGCGCGACGCACGCAGCGCGTGCTCACCATCCAGGACGGCCGGATCACCGCCGACGAGCCGTCGTCGAGCCTCGCGGGAAGCTAGGGCGCCCGCGGGGGCGGGGGCCCCGACGGACCGGCTCGAGTCCTGCATCAACCGGCCTGCGTGATAACTTGGGCAAGGCCTGCCTGGGTTTCCGCCGCCTCGTTCGACTCGCCGCATGAAGCCCCTCTCTCGACTCCTCGCCACTGCGCTGCTCGTGGCAATCGTCTGTGCCTGCGGGCGGCACGAGGCGCCGCCGCCGAACATCGTCCTCGTCTCCGTCGACACCCTGCGCGGCGACGCGCTGCGCGCCTACGACCCGGCGGCGCAGCCGCTGCCGGCGATCGACGCCCTCGCGGCCCGCAGCGCGCGGTTCACCAACGCGCTCTCCGCCGCCGCGTGGACCCTGCCGTCGCACGCCTCGCTGCTGACCGGCGTTTACCCGCACCGGCACGGCGCCATCCACCGCGACGCCACGCTGGCGCGCGGCGTACCCACCCTCGCGGGGCTGCTCGCTCGACGCGGCTACGAAACCGTCGCCTTCACCGACGGCGGCTTCCTCGACACCAGCTACGGCTTCGGCCGCGGCTTCATGCGCTACGACGACCGGCTGAGCCGCGGCGTGCCGCCGCTCCCGGACATCCCGAACAGCGGCAAGGCGAGCCCCGAGGGGACGAGCGACCTCTTCGCCCGCGCCGATGCCTTCCTCGCCCAGCGCCGGTCCGACGCGCCGCTCTTCCTCTTCGTCCACACCTACGCGGTGCACGACTACTACAAGGCGCACTCGTGGGCGACGCCGCCGCCGGGCGCGCCCACCGCTCCCGACGCCACGCACAACCTCGCCTGCCTCGTCGGCGAGGCGCAGTGCACGGCGCGGGAATGGGAGGCGCTCGCCGGCTACTACCGCGCCGAGCTGCGCCGCATCGACGGCGCCGTCGGCCGCCTGCTGGCGGCGACCCGCGCCGCGCTCGACGACCGGCCGACCTACATCGTCCTGCTGTCGGACCATGGCGAGGGGCTCGACCCCGTCGCCGGCGCCACCCACCACGGCGGCGCCCTCCGTCGCGACCTCCTCGCGGTGCCCCTGCTCGTGAGCGGCCCGGGCGTCGAGCCGGCGGCGATCGCCACGCCGGTCTCCCTCGTCGACGTGGCGCCGACGCTCGTCGCGCTCGCCGGGGCCGAAGGCGCATCGTTCGACGGCCGCTCGCTCGCTCCCCTCCTCTCCGGCGGCATGGGTGGCCGGCTCGCCTCCCTGGCGCTCGCCGGCCGCACCCTCCAGGCCGAGGAGCACTACTACTGGTGGCGCGGCGGCCGGCGCCGCGCCGCCCGTGACGTCGCCTCGCGGGCCATCTCCGTCGGCGTGCTGCACGGCGACTGGTGGTACACGCGCGCCCCGCACCGCGAGCTCGCCGAGCGCCTGCCGATCGCCTCCAGCGGCAGGACCGCCGCTCCGCCCCTGCCCGTCCTGCGCAGGGCAGCCAAGCCGCTGCTGCGCGCCGCGGCCGTCGAGACCGAGCCGCACGCCGAGAGCGCCGAGCTCGAGGCGACGTTGACCGCGCTCGGCTACGCCGGCGGCGGTGGCGGCGGCGAGCCTTGACGTCGCGGCGACGCGATGGTGCGTGCCGGCGCGATGGTGCGGGCCGGTGTCATGGTGCCCGCCGGTGTCTTGGTGATAGCGTCGCGCCGCCGCCGATGACAGAGAACGCCCTCGCCCCCACGCCTGCGACGGCCCGAGCGCGTCGCCCCGGTCTTCGCCTCGCTCTCCTCCTCACGCTCGTGGCCGGGCCGGCCGCCGCGCAGTACCGGGCCGCCGGCAGCGACCTCGAGCTCTTCCTCAACACCAAGAAGGAGCTCGAGAAGTCCATGGCGGATGCGCCGTGGAACATCGGGGCCGTGCGCGTCGCGCCCTGGATCGGCCTGCGCGACGTGGCCTACGTGCGCGAGCTCAACGCCAGCGGCGAGCAACAGGAAGGCGACCTCACCATCACCGCCGGCGCCGGGCTCAAGGGCTACCTGCCGCTGGGCAAAAACGCCATCGCCGCCGCCCACCTGATGCCCGAATACGCGTGGTGGCAACGGCAGAACGAGCGCAACGCCGTCGTCGGCCGCTACGGCCTCGGCCTCTTCGGCTGGTACAACCGCCTGCACGGCGAGCTCACCGGGCGCAGCTCCAAGACCGTCGACTTCCTCGGCTCCGACGCCCTCGTGCGCGAGCCCACGCAGACCGTGAAGATCGAGGCCAAGGCCCAGATGCGCCTCGTCAGCTCGATCGCGCTCTTCGCCTCGGGCGCCCAGAACCGCGTGCGCGTCGACTCCACCTCCGGCACCACCACGCTCGATCCGGCGCTCCTGCTCGACCGCGACAGCCAGACCGTGCGCGGCGGGCTGCGCTACCTCCTGCGTGGCGACCGCGGCTACGTCGGCGCCGGGGCGCTCGCCGAGAAGACCGACTTCGACGCGGCCGACGGCGCCCGATCCAACAAGGGCTCCTCCTGGTACGCCGAGACCTTCCTGCGCGGCAACAACCTCGACGTCACCGTGCAATACGACCAGCGCGACCTCGAGCCCGCCGACAGCACGTTCCCCGGCTATCGGGCGGCCAACGGCAACGCCTCCGTCCTGTTCCACCCCGGCTGGCGCATCCAGTACCAGCTCTACGCCCTGCGTCAGCTCCGCTACTCGGCGCGCGACCTCAACACCTTCAGCGAGGAGGAGCGCGCCGGCGGCGGCGTCAAGGTCGCCATCGGCAGGGGCGCGCTGCAGCTCTACTACGAGAGCGGCGACGACAACTACTTCGGCGCCAGCACCAGGCACGAGAGCGTGACCGGCCGCGGCGGCTGGATCGACCTCGCGGTCTTCAAGAACCTCAAGATGCGCATCGGCGGGCGCGAGACCAAGTTCGAGCCCGACGGAGGCGGCCCTCCGCGCGAGCTCAAAGAAGTCACCGGCGCCCTCTCGCTGACCCTGGGCGAGCCGGGCGAGTGGTAGCGGCAGCCTCGCCGCGTCCCGCCGCGCCGGCGCGCCGGCTCCCGCCAAGGGAATAGCCGCCCCCTCTCCGGGGTTCCAACCCTCGCAGGCCAACACAGCTCGTCGCGGTTCGGAGGCGGCTCGCAAACCGTTGAAGGGGAAGCGTCTAGGCCGAGCGACGGCTGCTACAATCTCCACACACAGAGGATCGCCGGAACGGAAGCGAGCGGAGCGACGTGCCCCTACTGAAACGCGAGCCCGAGATCTGGCCTCCGCACCTCTTCGGCGAGCCGGGCGGCGACCCCGTCGACCCCTCCGCGGCACGCGCGGCGGCGGCCATCCACCCTCGCGCCGCGGGCAGCGGCCCCTTCAACGGCAACGGCCAGGGCGCCGGCCGCCTCCCGGCCAACGGCCACAACGGAAACGGCGCCTTCGTCGCCGACCCCACGGCGTCGGGCTACCCCGACCACTGGTGGGTGGCCTACACGCAGGCGCGGCAGGAGAAGGCGCTCGCTCGCCACTTGCTGCACTGGGAAGTCCCCTACTACCTCCCGCAGTGCGAGCACCGCATGCGGGCCGGCGACCGGTGGCGCAAGTCCTACTTACCACTCTTCACCGGCTACGTCTTCTTCCACGGCGACCTCCACGACCGCGTGATGGCGCTGCGCAGCAACGTCGTCGTCAAGCTCATCCAGGCGCCGGAGCCGGACGAGCTGGCGACGCAGCTGCGCTCGCTCTGGCTCGTGCAGACCACCGGCGCGCCGCTCGTGCCCCACCCCTACCTCGGCCCCGGCGACGAGGTCGAGGTCATCGACGGCCCGATGCGCGGCTACCGCGGCGTCATCCAGCGGGAGAAGGGCAAGTACCGGCTCATCGTCAGCATCACCCTGCTGCGCAAGTCGGTGGCCGCCGAGGTCGGTCGCGACGCGCTGGTGCCGGCGTCGATCCGCAAGGTCGCGCCGCGCGGTGCCGGCCCGAAGCGCACGCCGGTCCTCGCGGCCGACCGTCAGGCGCAGCCGTAGCTGCGGATTCGCTTTCCATACGGGCGGTGCGCGCGAGCGCGCCGCCGCGTCGATAGGCCGGCGGCGGCGCCGGCTCGCGGGCGGAACCAACGGACCGATGACCACCTCACACGGTGCCCGGACACCCACGGGGGCGGAGCCTGCCCGCGACGATGCCAAAGAGCTCCAGGACGGAGGCGCGCGGCGAGTGCTCTTCGTCTCCGCAGGCCTCTCCGAACGGGGCGGCGGCATCGCCGTGGCGGGACGCCTGCTGCTCGACTCGACGCGTGCCTGGGCGGCCGACCGCGGCATCGCCGTGCGCCTGCTCACCCTCGGCGAACCGTCGGACCTACCTCCCGGCGTCGACGGCGAGGCGTTCTCCGGCGACCGCGGTGCGCTCGCCCGTGCCGTCTGGCGCACGCACTTCTTTGATGGCTACCGGCACCACGTCTACGACTTCCTCGGTGTGGCGAGGATCCAGGGAGTGCTGCCGTCACGCCTGCGCGCGCGCTACCTCCTCTACCTCTACGGCATCGAGTGCTGGGTGCCGTTGCGAGGTAGCCGGCGGCGGGCGGTCGCCGGCGCCGAGACACGCCTCGCCTGCTCGGCGTACACGGTCGACCGCATGCGTCGCGTGAATCCGGATGCTCCCGCGGTGACCCCGCTGCACCTGGCTCTCGGAGAAGCGGCTCTCGCTGATGGAGCGCCCGATCCCAAGGTGCTCGAGGGAATCGGCGACCACGCCGTGCTCATAGTCGGCAGGCTGGCGCCCGGCGAGCGCTACAAGGGGCACGAGCAGCTCATCGCCGCGATCGCGCAGATGACCCGGCCAACGAGCGGCGACGACGTCGAGCGTGCGGACCAGCTCATCATCGTCGGCGAAGGCGAGGACCGCGACCGTCTCGCCTCGATCGCGCGCTCGCTGGGCGTCGCCGACCGCGTGCGCTTCACCGGCTTCGTCGACGCCGCCACGCTCGCGGCGCTCTACGAGCGCTGCGCGGTGCTGGCGATGCCGAGCGACGGCGAGGGCTTCGGCTTCGTCTACCTCGAGGCGATGCGAGCCGCCAAGCCCTGCATCGCCCTCGCCGGCTCGGCGGCGGCCGAGATCGTCGTCGACGGAGAGACCGGCCGGCTCGTCGCCCCGGGGGTGGAGCCTCTCGTGCGGGCGCTCGAGGAGCTGCTCGGCGATCCCGCGCGGGCCGCGGCGCTCGGGGCAGCGGGGCGCGCGCGGTGGCAGCGCGAGTTTCGGCCCGAGGTCTTCCGCGCACGATTCGCGACGCATCTCGACGCGCTGACCGCGGCGGAGAACGCCACCGCCACGGATTCGCCTTCGGCTGTGAACGCCACCGGCTCGAGCGACGCCGCCGCGGTCGCGGGAATGGAACGCTAGCCGGCATGTGCGGCATCAACGGCATCCTGCGCCTCGGCCCGGCCGGCCCGGCAGTCGATCGCGACGAGGTGCTGCGCACACGCGAGCACCAGGTTCGCCGCGGCCCCGACGGCGTCGGCTTCTGGATGGCCGACGACGGCCGCGTCGCCCTCGGCCACAACCGCCTCGCCATCCTCGACCTCTCGGAGGCGGCGGCGCAGCCGATGAGCTTCGCCGGCGGCCGCTACCGCCTCACCTTCAACGGCGAGATCTACAACTTCCGCGCCCTGCGCGACGAGCTGCTCGCGCAGGGCGTGCATTTCGCCAACGCGAGCGACACCGAGGTGGTGCTCGCGCTTTACGCGCGTGAGGGTGCGGCGATGCTCCCGCGGCTGCGCGGCATGTACGCCTTCGCGATCTGGGACGAGGTCGAGAAGACCCTGTTCCTGGCGCGAGACCCGTTCGGCATCAAGCCGCTCTACTACGCGATCGGCGGTGGGCTGCTGCGCTTTGCCTCGCAGGTCAAGTCGTTGATGGCGGGCGGCGGGCTGTCGCAGGCGGTCGACATGGCGGCCGTGGCAGGGTTTCTGATCTGGGGCTCGGTACCCGAGCCGAGGACCATTCGCGAGTCCGTGCGCGCGCTGCCCGCGGGCCACTCTCTGCTGGTGCGCGACGGTGTCGTGGGCGAGCCCGTGCGGCACTACCTCCCCGAGCCGCAAGTGGCCGTGGGAGACGAGCGCGTTGCGGGCGCGCCGTCACTGGCCGAAGCGCTCCACGATTCGGTCGCGGCACACCTCGTCTCGGACGTGCCGGTCGCGGTGTTCCTCTCCGCCGGCCTCGACTCGGGCCTGATCGCGGCGCTGGCGCGACGGCACCACCCAGAGCTCACGACGATCACCGTGCGCTTCTCGGCCCTGCGCGATACAGCGATGGACGAGGGCCCGCTCGCGGCGAAGGTTGCGGCGACGCTGGGGACACGCCATCGCGAGCTCGCAGTGACGCCCGAAGAGCTGCGCGCGCTCTGGCCGGCGGCGGTCGCCGCCATGGACCAGCCGAGCATCGACGGCTTCAACACCTTTGTCATCGCGCGCGCGGCGCACGAGGCAGGGTTCAAAGTGGTGCTGTCGGGGCTCGGCGGCGATGAGCTGATGGGCGGCTACCCGTCGTTCCGCGACGTGCCACGGGTGACGCGAGTCGCGCGCCTCGGACGCGGCGTGCCGGGACTCACCGGGCTCTGGCCGCGGCTCGCCAGCGGAGCCGCGAGGCCGAAGCGGCGGGGCCTGCTGCGCTACGGCGGGACGCTCGCCGGCGCCTACCTCCTGCGGCGCGGGCTCTTCCTGCCCGAGGAGCTGCCGGGGCTGCTCGGCGAAGAAGCGGCGGTCGAGGCACTGCGCCGTTACGACCCGCTGGCCGACGCGGCAGCTGCACTCGAGGAACCTTCACCGGCAGCGCCGGGCGGTCGTGAGGCGTTCGAGAGCGACCCGTGGCTGGCGGTGCACCAGCTCGAGACGACGCGCTACATGCGCAATCAGCTCCTGCGCGACAGCGACTGGGCGGCGATGGCCTCGTCGGTGGAGCTGCGGGTGCCGCTGGTCGATCCCCTGTTGCGCAGCGTCGCCGCCCGCTGCGGCTTCGCACCGGCGCGGGGCGGCGGCAAGGCGGCCGCGGTGCGTGCGGCAGCGCCGGAGCTGCCGGAGGAAGTGTTCGATCGCCCGAAGACCGGCTTCTACGTCCCGGTTGCGGAGGCCCTGGATCGGGAAGCGGCAGCGATGACGCACGGCGCGCGCTCGCGGTTGCTGGCGCTGCGCGCTCTCGACGAGCTCGGCGTGCGCCCGGTCGGGAGCGAGCAGGAGTCGTCAGCACGAGCCGTCTCGATGGCGCAGGGAATCTGATGTCCGGCGAAGCGACAACGGCACCCACGGCAGAGGTCGGGACGATGGCGCCTGCCGCCACCGGCCTCGCGCTCTTCCGCCGCAGGGCGCGCACCTGGGCGGGGATTCTCTCCGCCTACTTCAGCACCCAGACCCTCACGCAGCTCCTCGGCATCGCCGCGGGGCTGCTGTTCATTCGCACGATGCCGGTGCACGAGTTCGCGCTCTACACGCTCGCCACCTCGGTGATCACGTTCTTCGCGTTCGTCACCGACCTCGGTAGCAGCACGTCGCTGGTGCACTTCTATCGCCGGGCCGCGGCCGAGGGCGGCGACTTCGGGCGCTACGTGGCGGCGGTCCTCTCGCTGCGGCGCGTGGCGTTTCTTGTCGGCGCCCTGGTCGTGGCGGCGGCCCTGCCGCTCGCAGCGAACGCCAAGGGGTACGGAAAGGTCGAAGTCGCACTGACCACCGCCGCGGTGATCGTGGCGGTCGGGTGCCAGATCGTTGCGTCCCTGCGGCAGCTCTCGCTCCGTCTCCACGGGGGCTTCGGCAGGTCGTACCGCGCCGACGTCAGTGGCGCTGCGCTGCGGCTGGGGCTTGCCGTCGTGATGGTCGTGGCAGCGCTGCTGCAATCGTGGCTCGCGGTGCTGACCGCCGCAGCAGCGTCCGCGCTCACAGCGTGGATGGCCGGAGGGGCGACCGGCCTCGCTGGCGCCGTCGAGGCGAAGGCGGAGCCTCTCGACCTCGGTCGCTACCGGCGCGCCGTGCTGCGCTACCTCCTCCCCACCCTGCCGAGCGCGCTCTACTTCGCCGTCCAGGGGCCGCTCGTGGTGTGGCTCGCCGCAACCTTCGGTGGAACTCGCAACATCGCCGAGGTCGGAGCGCTGACGAGGCTCGGCCTGCTGGTCGGCCTCTTCTCAGGCCTGACAGGAATCGTCTTCATGCCGCGCCTCGCGCGCGTCCACGATGAGCGCATCTTCCGCAGCCGCGTGTTGCAGTTCGGCAGCCTCCACCTCTTGCTCGTCGCCACCCTCCTCGCGGTGGCATGGGCGGCGCCGCGTCCGTTCCTACTGCTCCTCGGTCCGAACTACCTGGGCCTCCACAAGGAGCTCTTGCTCGTCGTGGCCGGCGCTGGCCTGTCGCTCCTCGACGGCTACCTCGTCGCGATCAACCTCGCGCGCTCCTGGACTCGCTGGCAAGGTCTCGCGCTGCTCTCGCTGGTGGGCGCCCAGGCAATCCTCGTCGCCGTGCTCCCCCTCGACACGAGTGCTGGCGTCCTCCGCTTCAACGTGGCGAGCGCGGCCGCAGCTTTCATCGGGCAGGCCGCCACGCTCGTCATCGGCTTCGTACGGCCGCAGTGGGTTCACTGGGTCGCCTCGGCTGGGCCTGAGCCGGCGATCACCGCTCCCTGAGACGAACCGTGAGGATCGTCCACGTCTCGCCCACCTACTTCCACCCCGACTCCTTCGTCGGCGGCGGCGAGCGCTTCGCGGAAGAGCTGGCGCGGGCGATGGCCCAGCGGGACGACGTCGACGAGGTCAAGCTGGTGAGCTTCGGCCCGCGCGGCTTTCGCGAGCGCCCGCTTCCGAAGCTCGAGCGAGTGATCCTGCGCAGCTGGACGCGCGACAAGATGACTCCGTTCTCGCTGAAGCTGTTCGCTGAGCTGCGTGGCGCCGATGTCATCCATTGCCACCAGTACTTCGTGCTGCCGACCTTCCTGGCGGCGCTCCAGGGACGGCTCCAGCACAGCCGCGTGTTCGTCTCGGATCTCGGTGGCGGCGGCTGGACCCCGGGATACCAGATCGATCAGTCGCGCTGGATCACCGCTCATCTACCGATCTCGAGCTACGCCGCCCGGTCGCTCAGCGGCAGGAACGCGCGCCATGAGGTCATCCACGGCGGCGTCGACCTCGAGCGGTTCCCGCCGCGTTCCGCTGCGGTGCACGATGGCTCGGTCGTGTTCCTGGGCCGCATCCTCCCGCACAAGGGGATTCACGTGCTCGTCGAAGGGCTGCCCGCGGAGATGACGCTGCACGTCATAGGTCCTGCGCCCGATCGCGACTACCTCTCGAGACTGACGCAGCTCGCCGCCGGCAAAAACGTGCGTTTCCATCACGGCATGTCCGACGCCGAAGTCGCCGGGCGTCTTCGGCGCGCGATGGCCCTCGTTCATCCCACCCCCGTGGACGCCAGTGGATCGGCCGGGGTCAACGAGCTGTTCGGCCTCGCGCTCGTCGAGGCAATGGCCTGCGGCTGCCCCGTGGTGGCGAGCGCGACCGCTTCGCTGACCGAGATCGTCCGCCACGAGGTCAACGGTCTCCTCGTTCCGCCGAACGATGCGTCGGCGATCACGGGTGCGTTGCAGCGACTGGCCTTTGATCCGGAGCTGTGGAAGCGCCTCTGCGCTGGGGCCATCGAAACCGCCGCCCGTTTCTCATGGCCCGGCGCGGCCCTTCGCTGCCTCGAGGCCTACGACTCCGCCGCAGAAGTTGCCCAACCACGAATGGCCGACGCACGGTGAGTGGCCTGGTCGTTCAGTTCCTGCCGCGGCTGGACAGTTATGGCGTGGCCAGTCACGCCTCCAAGCTCGCGCAGGCGCTCGAAACGAGCGCCGGGATTCGCTCGCAGTTCGTCGTCGCCCAGTCGAGCGAGTCGCTCAACGGGCGCCAGCCGGACAGCGTCACCCTCCGCAACCTCGGAGACCGCGAAGTAGCCGACGTGCTCGCGCGATTCGATGGCGCGCCGGTGTTGATGCACTACTCGAACTACGGCTACGCGAAGCGCGGCAATCCCGGCTGGCTGATTCGTGGCATCGAACGGTGGCAGCGGCAGAGCGGCGCGGGGCGTTTGGTCACCGTGTTCCACGAGCTCTACGCCACCGGAATGCCCTGGCAGAGCTCGTTCTGGCTTTCGCCGGTCCAGCGCCACCTCGCGGCACGGCTGCACCGCGTGAGCGGCGGCGGGGTCGTGACGAGCCTCGAGCGGTACGCGCAGGTTCTTCGCTCCTGGAAGGAAGTCGACTCCCTCGCGATCCTGCCCGTCTTCTCGACGATCGGCGAGCCGATCGCGCCACCGGCGCTCGTGTCGCGGCGCCGCCGGCTCGTCGTCTTCGGCAGTCCCGGCCTGCGGGCTCGCGCCTATGCAGCGGGCGGCGCCGCGCTCGCCCGGGCCTGCGCCTCCCTCTGTATCGACGAGGTCGTCGACGTCGGCCCTTCCCAGGTGGCCCCGCCCACGGTCAACAAGGTTCCGGTGCTCGCACTCGGCCGGCAGCCATCGAATGCGGTGAGCGAGCTGCTCGCCGACAGCGTCGCCGGCTATCTCCACTACCCGCACGACTACTTACCCAAGTCGACGGTCTTCGCCGCCTACAGCGCCCACCGGCTGGTGCCGGTGTGCACCTGGTCGACCCCGCGAAGCCAGTCGGCCGAGCGCTTCCCCTGCTGGGACACCGGAGGCTCGGAGACCAGCGACTGGCAACAGCTCGCCGACCGCGCGCACGCGTGGTACCAGGGCCACTCACTCGAGCGCCACGCTTCGCTCTACCAGGGCCTTCTGCAATGAAGGTCCTCCTCTACTCGCCGGCGTTTCTACCGCACATCGGGGGGCTGGAGCTCAATGTCGCCCACCTGGCGGAGGGACTCGGCGGCCTTGGTCATGACGTGGTCGTCGTGACGACGACTCCCGGTGCTGACGGTGGAGACACCCCCTACCGAGTGGTCCGCCGGCCGAGTCCGCTAGAGCTGCTTCGCTGGGTGCGCTGGTGCGACATCTTCTTCCACAAGAACGTCAGCCTGCGGGGGCTCTGGCCTCTGCTTCTGGTGCGACGGCCGTGGGTCGTGTCGCATCACAGCTGGTACTGCCGCAGCGATGGTCGCATCGCCTGGCAGGACCGCATCAAGAGGTGGGTGCTGCGGTTCGCGACGGCGTCGATCGCTGTGAGCGACGCGATGGCCGCGGATCTCGAGACGCCTTCTGTGGTGATTCAGAACGCCTACCGGAGTGGCCTCTTCCGGAGGCTGCCCGACGTCGTCCGGGATGGCGAGCTGCTGTTCGTAGGCAGGCTGGTCTCGGACAAGGGCGCCGATCTGCTGCTCGACGCGCTGGCCCTGCTCGCCGGACGCGGCCAGCACCACCGACTCACCGTGATCGGAGAGGGCCCCGAGCGTGTGCCACTCGAGG
>Ga0209382_10004126_pt1 | contig 19583 bp, 20 predicted proteins | sample SoiMetdeltSBSDD5_FD_187599 | JGI IMG/M metagenome (GOLD analysis project Ga0209382, IMG submission 187599) | Bulk soil microbial communities from a Populus tree surrounding site in Tennessee, USA - Soil MetaG P. deltoides SBSDD5 (SPAdes) (version 2) | ecosystem: Environmental > Terrestrial >... | reverse complement strand
CTTGGAGACGGCGGGTTCGCTGACGCCGAGGGTGTCGGCGGCGGCGCGGACCGATCCAAGGCGGGCGACCAGGACGAACGCGCCGAGTTGGGTGAGGGTCACGCCGTCCACACTAGTACTAACCGATCGGTTATCGCCTCGTTGCGGATACTCATGAGCGGGGATAAGGATTCTGGAATGCAGGTGCCTGCACACTTCGAGTATGAACGGGCGTCCAATGTGGAGCATGCGCTCCAGTTGCTGGCCAGTTACGGGAGCGAGGCCCGCGTCGTGGCCGGAGGCCACAGCCTGATCCCGATGATGAAACTGCGCCTCGCCCGGCCGGAAGCCTTGATAGACATCAACGGCCTGACCGAACTGCGCTACATCCGCCTGGAGGACAACGAGTTGCGCGTCGGGGCCATGGCCCGCCACGCCGACCTGCTCTCCTCGCCGATCGTGGCGGAACACTACCCCATCTTCACCGACGCCGAGAGGGTGATCGCGGATCCGTTGGTGCGCAACAGAGGCACCATCGGCGGCTCCCTGTGCCAGGCGGACCCGTCGGAGGACTTGTCGGCGGCGTTCGCCGCGGTCGACGCCACCGCCGTCATCACCGGCGCGAGCGGCACCCGCACGGTGCCGATCCGCGAGTTCCACCTCGGCCCGTACGAGACCGTGGTCGAACCGGCCGAGCTGCTCACCGAGGTGCGCGTCCCGATCCGGCCGGGCGGCGGCAGCGCCTACCGGAAGGTGGAGCGGCGCGCCGGTGACTGGGCGGTCGCCGCCGCCGGGGTCGCGATGTGGCTCGAGGACGGGGTCATCGCCGAGGTCGGCATCGGGCTCACCGCCCTCGGGGCGCCGCACTTCCACGCCGCCGAGGCGGAGGAGTTCTTGCGCGGCGGGCAACCCGACGAGGTCAGCTTCGCCGAGGCGGGGCGCATCGCCGGGCGGCACTGCGAACCAACGGCCGACCAGCGGGGCCCGGTCGATTACAAGCGCCACGTCGCGGGCGAGCTGACCATCAGGGCTCTGCGCGCGGCGGCGGCACGAGCCAACGGATCCGGGGAGTGAGACATGCGGATAAGCGTCGACGTCAACGGCGAGGCGTACACGCGGGACGTGAGCCCGCGGCTGCTGCTCGTCCACTTCCTGCGCGACGAGCTGGGACTGACCGGCACCCACTGGGGGTGCGACACCTCCAACTGCGGGGTGTGTGCGGTCTGGCTTGACGGCACACCCGTCAAATCGTGCACGGTACTCGCGGTCATGGCCGACGGCTGCCGGGTCCGGACCGTCGAGGGGCTTGCCGACGGCGACAAGCTGGACCCGGTACAACAGGGATTTATTCAATGTCATGGGCTGCAATGTGGATTCTGCACGCCCGGCATGATGCTGACCGCGCGGGCGCTGCTTGACAGCAATCCCGATCCGTCGGAGGCCGAGATCCGAGAAGCGCTCTCTGGGCAAATTTGCCGATGCACGGGCTACGAAAACATTGTCAAATCCGTCCGGTGGGCCGCCGAGCACGAGCGTGAAACACAGGAGGTCGCGACATGACGACGACCGCGACCACCCCGATGGGCTTCGGGCGCATGCACCGCAAGGAGGACGCCCGTTTCACCCGCGGCAAGGGCAATTATGTGGATGACGTCCAGCTGCCCGGCATGCTGCACGGCGCGGTGCTGCGCAGCCCGCACGCCCACGCCCGCGTCGTGTCCATTAACACCGATGCGGCGCAGGCGCACCCGAAGGTCAAGGCGGTCATCACGGGCGCGGTGCTGCAGACGCTGAAGCTGGCGTGGATGCCGACCCTGTCCTATGACACCCAGGCCGTCCTCGCCACCGACAAGGTCCGCTTCCAGGGCCAGGAGGTCGCCTTCGTGATCGCGGAGGACCTGTACTCGGCGAAGGACGCCCTTGAGCTCATCGAGGTGGAGTACGAGCCGCTGCCCGCCGTGATCGACGCGCGCAAGGCGCTCGACCCCGGCACGCCGGTGATCCGTGATGACAAGGAAGGCAAGACCGACAACCACATCTTCGACTGGGAGTCGGGCGACAAGGCCAAGACCGAGGCCATCTTCGCAAGCGCGGACGTCGTGGTCTCCGAGGATGTCCTCTACCCGCGGGTGCACCCGGCGCCGCTGGAGACGTGCGGCGCGATCGCCGACTTCGACAAGGTCAACGGCAAGCTCACCCTGTGGTGCAACACCCAGGCTCCGCACGCCCACCGCACCGTCTACGCTCTCGTGGCCGGGCTGCCCGAGCACAAGATCCGGGTGATCTCGCCGGACATCGGCGGCGGCTTCGGCAACAAGGTGCCGGTCTACCCGGGTTACGTCTGCGCCATCGTCGGCTCCATCGTCACCGGCAAGCCGGTCAAGTGGATGGAGGACCGCTCGGAAAACCTTATGAGCACAGGGTTCGCCCGTGACTACCATATGAAGGCCGAGATCGCTGCCACGCGCGAGGGCAAGATGCGGGCGGTGCGGGTCAGTGTGCTCGCCGACCACGGCGCCTTCAACGGTACGGCCCAGCCGACCCGCTACCCGGCCGGCTTCTTCCACGTCTTCTCCGGCAGCTACGACCTTGAGGCGGCGCACTGCGCGGTCAAGGGCGTCTACACCAACAAGGCGCCGGGCGGGGTGGCGTATGCCTGCTCGTTCCGTGTGACCGAGGCGGCGTATGTCATCGAGCGGATGGTCGACGTCCTGGCCTACGAGCTGAAGATGGACCCGGCCGAGCTGCGCATGAAAAACCTGCTGCGGCCGGAGCAGTTCCCGTATGCCAGCCCGACCGGCTGGGAGTACGACTCGGGCGACTACCCGCGGACGCTGACCCTGGCCCTGGAGATGGCCGGCTACGAGAGGCTGCGCGCCGAGCAGGCGGCGCAGCGCCAGAACCATACGCCCGGCGGCGTTCTCACCGGCGTCGGCATCAGCTTCTTCACGGAGGCGGTCGGGGCCGGGCCGCGCAAGCACATGGACATCCTGGGGCTGGGCATGGCCGACGGCGCCGAGCTTCGCGTGCACCCCACCGGCAAGGCGGTGCTGCGCATCTCGGTGCAGTCGCAGGGCCAGGGGCACGAGACGACGTTCGCCCAGATCGTCGCCGAGGAGCTGGGCATCTCTCCCGACGACATCGAGGTCGTGCACGGCGACACCGACCAGACCCCGTTCGGCCTTGGTACATATGGCTCCCGGTCCACACCGGTGTCGGGCGCGGCGACCGCGGTCGTGGCGCGCAAGGTGCGAGACAGGGCGAAGCTTGTCGCCTCGGCCATGCTCGAGGTGTCCCCGGACGACCTGAAGTGGGAGAAGGGGCGCTGGTTCGTCACCGGCGACCCGGAGAAGGGCAAGACCATCCAGGAGATCGCGCTCGCCGCGCACGGCGCTTTGGAGCTGCCGGAAGGCGTCGAAGGTCACCTGGATGCGACGGCCGTCTACAACCCGCCCAACCTTACGTTCCCGTTCGGCGCGTACATCTGCGTCGCGGATGTCGACACCGGGACCGGAGAGGTGAAGGTGCGCCGGTTCATCGCCGTTGACGATTGTGGGGTGCGCATCAACCCGATGATCGTGGAAGGCCAGATCCATGGTGGTCTTGCGGACGGCATTGGCATGGCGCTGATGGAGCTGATCGCCTTCGACGAGGACGGCAACTGCCTTGGCGGGTCCTTTATGGACTATCTCCTGCCCACCTCGATGGAGTGCCCGAGCTGGGAGCTGGGCGAGACGGTCACACCGTCGCCGCACCACCCGATCGGGGCCAAGGGCGTCGGCGAGTCGGCGACGGTCGGCTCACCTGCCGCGGTCGTCAACGCCGTGCTCGACGCCCTGAAGCCTTACGGTATAAGGCATGCGGACATGCCGCTGACCCCGTCGAACGTGTGGCGGGCGATCCAGGGCAACCCGATCCGCACCGATCTGGCTATTTCCTAGAAGGAGATTGCGGGTGGAGCTGATGAACCGGGCGGCGGACCTTCGCCGGGCTCGCACGCCCTACGTCCTGGCCACGGTGGTCCGCGTGCAGCGGCCGACCAGCGCCAAACCGGGCGATCGCGCGCTGATCCTCGCCGATGGCACGCTCGAGGGTTTCGTCGGCGGCACCTGCGCCGAATCCGCTGTCCGTCTCCACGGCCTGCGGGTCCTGGAGACGGGCCGGTCCACCCTGCTGCACCTGACTCCCGGAGACGGTGCGGGGCAGGAGGACGAGGGACTGGTCGTCGTCAATAACCCGTGCCTGTCAGGTGGAAGTCTCGAGATTTTCCTGGAGGCCGTGATTCCCGCGCCGCTTATCTATGTGTATGGGGATTCGCCGATCGCGCGGGCCCTTAGCCTTGTCGGCCGGGCCGCGGGTTACGACGTCGTGGCCGCGCTGCCCGGCGCGGCGATGCCGCCGGATCTCTCGTCAGTGGTGGTCGCCTCACATGGTCATGATGAGGAGACCGCGCTCGCGGCCGCGGTGCGCTCTGACGTGCCCTACATCGCCTTGGTGGCAAGCCGGAAGCGGGGCGATGCGGTGCTGGCTGAGGTCGGCGCCGGCAGGGAGCGGGTGCACAGCCCGGCAGGGCTTGACATCGGTGCCAAGACCCCGTCGGATGTCGCGGTGTCGATCCTGGCCGAAATCATCTCCCTGCGGCCGGTCTCCACACCGGACAGTGGTCCCGAAGCCGTTGCCGTGGCGATCGATCCGATCTGCCAGATGGAGGTGGCGATGACCGCCGAGGCCATCACGGCCGAGCGCGACGGACAGACCTACTACTTCTGCGGGCCGGGATGCAAGAGAGCATTCCTGAGCTGACCTCCAAATTAGACGGCGCCGGGTATCTCGCGTCGCCGTCCCTTGCCACGGCTTTGTTCCTAGCGGTACGCCTTGGGCAGCCGCTGCTTCTGGAGGGTGAGCCCGGCGTGGGCAAGACCGAGGCGGCCAAGGCGTTGGCGGCCGCGCTCGACACCAAATTGGTGCGGCTCCAGTGCTATGAAGGGCTGACCGCGGCGGAAGCCATATACGAGTGGAACTATCCCCGGCAACTGCTGGGAATCAGGCTCGCCGAGGCGCGAGGCGTGACCCCGAGCGAGGAAGATCTGTTCAGCGAGGACTACCTGCTGAAGCGGCCCTTGCTCGCGGCGATCGAGCACCCCGGGCCGCGCCCGGCGGTCCTGCTGATCGACGAGGTCGACCGCGCCGATGACGAGTTTGAGGCGTTCTTGTTCGAGGCGTTGGCGGAGTCGAGCGTCACGATCCCGGAGCTGGGCACGCGGCAGGCGACCGTGCCGCCGATAGCGGTGCTCACCTCCAACCGCACCCGGGACCTGCACGATGCCTTGCGCCGCCGGTGCCTCTACCACTGGATCGAATACCCCGACGTGCGCCGGGTTTCGGCGATTGTCCGCCGGCGGGTGCCGGGGGCCGAGTCCTATTTGGCCGATCAGGTGGCGGCGAGTGTGGCGCGCTTGCGGGCGCTCGGGTTGACGAAACCGCCCGGTGTCGCGGAAGCCATCAACTGGGCCGCGGCGGCGACCGTGCTCGGCCTGACGGAGCTGACCGCCCATGCCGCGACTGACACGCTGGGCGCCGTGCTCAAACACCCTGAGGACCACGGCCTGGTGCTGGAGCATGGGCTTGACGCGATCGTCGATGCCTGATCTGGCGGTCATCGATCTGGCGTCCATTGTGGCGCGGTTTGCCGGCGCGCTGCGGGCGGCCGGGTTGCCCGTCGGGCCGGATCGGGCTTCGCTTTTTGCTCGGGCAGTGACTGTGGCGCGGCCTTCGACCCTGGCGGAGTTGCGGTTCTGCGCGCATGCGACTTTGGCGCTTGGGCATGGTCAGATCGCCGTGCTGGACAGGGTTTTCGACGCGGTGTTCGGTGGGTTCACCGATCCGGCTGATTCGCGTGGTGGTTCCGGTGCTGAGGCGGAATCACTGTCGGGTTTGGATGGGCGGGCGGCGCAACGGGTACCACATAAGAAAGCAAGTCAATGGGAATCTCTGCGGCACAAGGATTTCAGTGAGCTCAGCGCGGCTGAGCTCGACCTGCTCGCCGCCGCCATGGCGCAGCTGCGGCTCGTGACGCCGTGGCGGAAATCGCGGCGGACTCAGGATACGCCGCGTGGGCGGCGGATAAACCCAAGGCGCACCTTGCGTTTGGCGCAAGGCACCGGCGGGGAACCGCTGCGCCTGGTGCGCCGCCGCACCCGGACGCGGCCGCGGCGGCTGGTGATGCTTTGCGACATCTCGGGTTCGATGGAACCCTATGCGCGGGCCATGCTTCAATTGCTCTACTGCGCGCGGGGAACGACGCGTGCCGAGGCGTTTACGTTTGCCACGCGGCTGACGCGGGTGACCGCGGCGTTGGATGAACCCACCCCGGCGCTGGCGCTGGCCGCCGCGGGCGCGCTGGCGCCGGACTGGTCGGGCGGGACGCGGATCGGCTTGGCGCTCAAGGATTTCCTGGACCATTTCGGGCGGGCCGGCATGGCGCGTGGGGCGATTGTCGTTGTCATCTCGGACGGTTGGGAAAGCGGCGATCCGGCGTTGCTGGGCGAACAGATGGCCCGGCTTTCCCGAGTGGCGCACAGGATCGTGTGGGTCAACCCGCGCACGCAAAGCCCGCGGTATCGGCCGCTGGTGGGTGGCATGGCCGCGGCTTGGCCCCACTGCGATGCGGTCGTCAGCGCCCACTCGCTTGATGCCCTCGATGAGTTGGTGCGTGTCTTGGTCACGTCTTGATAATGGTGTGGTGGCCGTTGTCGGGCCGGGCGTTACGGATCGTGGGGGCCACTCAATCGCGAAGCAGGTCGGCGAGGGCGCTTAGGTCGCGGCCGGCGTAGCCGGCTGCTAGGGCTTCCTGCACGATGCGGCGGTTGGTGGTGAGTTGGTCCATGCGGGCGCCCACGCCGCAGGCGAGCGAGTCGATCAGGGCTAAGTCCTTGGCGACCAAAGAGAGGGCGAAGGCGACGGGGGCGGTGTCGGGCTGCAGGAAGGCCTCACGTTTGTAATGGACGTAAGGCGCGGCGATGGCGCTGGAGGCGAAGACATCGTAGGCCCGCTCCCGTTCGATTCCCGATTTTTCGACGAGTACCAAAGCCTCGGCCAGTGCTTGGTTGAGCGCATGGACGACGGAGTTGACGGCGAGCTTCATCGTGGCACCGGTGCCGGCGGGACCCAGGTGGAAGACCTTGGCCGCAAGGCATTCGAGCACCGGGCGGACGCGATCCAGCACCGAGGCGGGACCGCCGACCATGAAGGTGAGTTCGCCGCGCTGGACGATGGGGACGCTGCCGGACACGGGTGCGTCGAGCAGGGTGGCCGAGCGCGCTTCGACCTGGGCAGCCAGAGAGCGCACGGTGGAAGGGTGGATGGTGCTGGTCTCCAGGACCACGGAGCCGGGGCGCAGGCCGGCGATGAGCCCGTCGTCTCCGGTGTAGACGGCCCTGACGGCAGCGTCGTCGGCGAGGGAGGTGATGGCGATGTCGGCCTGGGCCGCCGCCTCGCGGGCCGTGGGGGCGACGAGTGCGCCAGTGCGGTCTGCGGCGGCGCGGGTGCGGTTGTAGACGGTGACAGGGTGGCCGGCGGCGAGGAGGCAAGCGACCATGGCTGCGCCCATCCGGCCGGTGCCGACCACGGAAACGCTGGTCACCTCCAGCCTCCATCGACGACGAGGTCGACGCCGTTGACCGAAGGGTTTTCGAGCAGGAAGGCGGTCGCCCCCACGACGTCGGCCATCGCGGCCAGGCGGCCGGTGAGGGTGCCGCAGCGGAAGGCTTCCAGGACTTGCGGCGGCTTGTCGGACCAGAAGGGACTGTCGCCGACGATGCCCGGGTGGATGGAGTTGACCCGGATCGGGGCCAGCTCGATGGACAGCGCCCGCACGAGACCGATGACACCGGCGTTGACCGTCGTGACCGTGGTGGATCCAGGATAGGGGCGAACGCGTGCCATGCCACCGAAGATGACGATGGAGGCGTCGGTGGCCAGGCGGGGGGAAAGGGCGTGCACGACCTCGGTGTAGCCGACGAGCTTGAGCGTGGCCAGATGCATGGCCGCACCGATGTCGTAACCATCGACGGTGTTGCTGTCGCGATCGATGGCGGCGAGCACCAGCCGGTCGACCGGGCCGACGGCGGCCAGCGCCGGAGCGATCGACTCGGGCAACGACAGGTCGAAACCCAAGCCATGCACGGATTCCCCGACTTCACCAGCCACCTTGAAAGCCCGCGAAGGGTCGCGGCCGGTCAGGACGACCTCCAGCCTTTGCGCGGCATAGTGTTTGGCGACCTCCAGGCCGATCCCGGCGGTGCCGCCGATGATGACAACAGCACCCATCTCAGTCCCCCTTTCCCTCTCCCGTAATCGATCGTAGGTAGGCCCAGTCGTGCACGAAGCGGTACGCGTGCCTTGACGGCGGTTGCGGCGCCTGCGTTTCGAGCCAGCGCAATGGCCCCGAGCCCGCATTGCGGAAAGCGTGCACGCAGCCGGCCCCGGCGAAGGCGAGGTCGCCCGGCCCCAGCAGGTAAGTCTCACCGTCAAAGGAGGCCTCCGCCTCGCCCTCCAGGAAAAGGTACGTCTCCTCGAAAGGGTGGTCGTGCGCCCCCGCCACCCCATCCGGGTCGTAGTGGACCATGAACATCGTGGTCAGCCGTGCCCCAAGGTTGGAGTCGACCATCATCTTGACCGCGATGCCGCTGTAGACGAGCAGGGCGCTGCTCATGCTGACCGAGCCGACATCCATCTGCGACGGCTCGATGTGGCCGAAGAATCGCATCCTCGGGTCGCGCGGATCCACGTTCGTTGGAGGGGCCTGGATGGTGAGCGGCACCTTGTAGGTGTCAAAACCATGGCGGGCGCGTGGTTGCGGGGAGCGCATGCTCGCCCAGCGGGCGGTTTCGGGACGCTCATTGCGCCAGGCGTGCGGCGTGCCGACGGGGATAAGGCCATAGTCACCGGCGCGCAGCTCCACCGTTGCCCATTCAGTGTGGAGCGACGGCGCGCCGTCGAGGACATAGAAGCACTCCTCGAAGGACTGGACCGCGGGCTCGATCCGGCCGCCGGGGTCGAGCGAGCGGACGTCGAACGCGGTGAGGGCCGCGCCCGGCGTGTGCTCCCCGACCCCGGCAAAACCCAGCTCGGTGTCTGCGCGGCGAACGAAGTGGCGCATCGCAATCACGCGGAATCACGCGGCGGCCGGCTCGGCGAGCTGCTGTCGCTTCTTGTCCTGCAGGCGGGCCAGCAGCCGGTCGCGGGACTCCTCGATGAGCGAGCGTGCCCGGTCGGCATCGGCGACAAGCTTGCCACCGCGCTTGCGCACCACGCCATCCACCAAGACGGTGTCCACATTGGATACATCGGCGGAGATGACGACGGCTGCCGTCGCGTCGTGGACCGGAGCCACGTTGATGGCCCCGGCATCGATCAGCACGATGTCGGCACGCTTGCCGGGCGTGAGGGAGCCGGTGGTCGCCTCCAACCCTGCCACATGGGCGCCGTTGACGGTCGCCATCTCGAGCATGTCCTTCGCCGTCAGCAAACCCTCGGCGGGCTCGTTCTTCTCCCAGAAGACCGCATTCACGCGCGCCCGCTCCGAGCCGAACGCGGCACGCATCTGGGTGAACATGTCGCCCGGCACGGTGGTCACCACGTCGATGGAAAGGCTTGGCCGCAAACCATACTGGCGCGACTTGACCACGGGCACCCAGCCGTGCCCCATCTGCAGCTCCACTTGTGGCGCCAGCGAAATCGTGCCGCCGGTGTCGGCGACGAGCTGCCACTCCTCGTCGCTGAGGTAGCAGCAGTGGATGTAGGTGGTGTCCGGGCCCAGCAATCCCAATCCCTCCAGCTGCTTGATCATGCCGAACCGCCCGGCCATGCGGCCCATGCCCACATGCACGGTGATCGGGATGCCCAGCTCGCGGGCGAGCGCCCACTCCGAGCGCACCACCTCGTTCTTGCACCAGCCGGTGCCGCGGGTGGCGAGCCCCATCGTGAGAAGCCCTGTCTCGGAAGGGAAGTAGGTGTCGCGGATGCGGCGCACGGCCTCGCCGGGGATGGCGAGCTCGCTGTCGAACCAGTACGCCGCCAGCGAGGTGTTGGCGCTCCCGTATGCGTACTGCGCCCGGATCCCGGTCTCCTGCAACGCTTTGATAGCGGCGTCCGGATGCTCGGGCGTGTTGTTGATGTGCGACCAGTCGACCAGGGTCGTGATGCCCGCGTTGAGGCATTCGAGCGACCCGGCCAGATTGGACGCGTAGACGTCCTCGGGGCCATACAAAGGCGCGAAGGTGTCAAGCACCTCCACGAAATAGTCGTCGAGGGTGGCGTTGGGGGCACAGTTACGGATCGCCGTCTCCCACGTGTGCCGGTGAGTGTCGATAAAGCCCGGGATCACGATAAAGCCCGACGCATCAATCACTTCGGCATCAACTGAAGCATCGATCGACGGTCCGACCGCGACGATCGCGCCGTCCTCGATGAGGATGTCGCCGCGGGGAAGCTCCCCGAGGCTGGGGTCCATGGTCAGGACATGCCCGCCACGGATCAGTGACTTGCTCATGACCATCTCCTGATGAGTTCGCGCACCACCCCGGTCACCCGCTCGACCGAGGGAAGGACATGCTTCTCCAAGGAATCGGCGAAGGGCAGCGGGACGCAGGCGCCGGCGACCCGCGTGATCGGGGCGTCGAGCAGCTGGAAGCCCTCGTCGGCCACGATCGAGGCGACCGTCCCGCCCCAGCCTCCCTGGTACGGGTTCTCCTCGACGATGACCAGCCGTGACGTGCGGCCGACCGAGTCCAGGACGGTCCGCATGTCCAGGGGGATGAGGCAGCGCAGGTCGACCACCTCCGCCTGGATGCCTTCCCCGTCGAGCAGCGAGGCGGAGGCGAGGCAGGTGGGGACGGTGGAGGCGAGCGCCACCAGGGTGACGTCCGAGCCGGCCCGCACGGTCGCCGCTTTCCCAAGCGGGACAACGTGATCCAGCGGTGCGGTCGGGCCCTTGCTGGCGAAGAGCGCCTTGTGTTCGAAGACTATGACCGGATCGTCGGAGCGGATCGCCGCCGCCATCAGGCCGATGACGTCGGCCGGGGTGGAGGGCGCCGCGATCTTCAGGCCCGGCACGGCGAAAGCCCAGTTTTCCACGGCCTGCGAGTGCTGTGCGCCGAAACCGAGCCCGCCCCCGTTGGCGGTGCGCACCACGATCGGGACGGTCACCTGGCCACCGGTCATGTAGCGCACCTTCGGGATCTCGTTGGCCAGATAATCCCAGCAGCAGGCGAAGAAGTCGGAGAACATCAGCTCGGCCACGGGCCGCATGCCGGTCATCGCCGCGCCCATCGCCGCGCCGATGAACCCCTGCTCCGAGATGGGAGTGTCCCAGACCCGGCCGGGACCGAACTCAGCGAACAGGCCCACGGTGGTCTTGAAAACCCCTTCGGCCGCACCGATGTCCTCGCCCACACAGATGACGCTCGGGTCGCGGCGCATCTCGCGGGCGATGCCCTCGGCGATCGCCTCGCGATAGGAGATCACGTCCTCCACGACGCACCTCCATCGGCCCAGACATCGGTGAACGCCGACTCCAGCTCGGGCTCGGGGGCGGCCTTCGCGGCGGTGACCGCCGCCTCCACCACCTTGTCGGCCTGCTCCTGCATTTCCTTCAAGGACTCTTTGGGTACCCCCAATGCCAAAAGCCGTGATTGAGTGACCAGCAGTGGATCGCGGGCGAGCCACTCCTGCACCTCTTGCTGCGGCCGGTATTTCGCGGGGTCGGTGCGGCTGTGCCCGTAGTGCCGGTAGGTCAGGGCTTCCAGGATCGTAGGGCCGGCACCGTCGCGGGCGCGCGCCACCGCCTCGCTCATCGCCTCATACACGACCTCGACATCGTTGCCGTCGATGACGTGGCCGGGCAGGTTGTAGGCGGCCGCCCGGTCCGCGGCCGGATGCTCGACCGCCGTCACCGACGCGATCGGCGTGTACTCCATGTACAGGTTGTTCTCACAGAGGAAGATGACCGGCAGCCGCCACACCGCGGCGAGGTTGAGCGCCTCGTGGAAAGCGCCGATGTTCGTTGCCCCGTCGCCGAAACAGGCGACCGCGACCTGATCCGTGCCGCGCAGCCCCGCCGACCACGCCGCGCCCGCGGCGATCGGCAGGTGGGCGCCGACGATCGCATAGGAGCCAAGCATGTTGCGCGCCGCGTGGGTCAGGTGCATCGACCCGCCCTTGCCCGCGCATAGCCCGCTCGCCTTGCTCATCAGCTCGGCCAGGCACGCCTCGGGCGTCGCGCCGCGCGCGATCGCATGATGATGGCCGCGGTAGGTCGCGAAGAGGTAGTCATCGTCGCGCAGCGCGGCGCTCGCACCGACCGCGACCGCTTCCTGGCCCGCGGCAAGGTGTGTGGTGCCTTTGACAAGGCCGGCGAGGAACAGATCCTGGGCCGCTTTCTCCGTCCGCCTTATCAAAACCATCATGTGGTACCAGCTGAGCAGTCTTTCTGCGTCAATCATGGTGCCCTGCTTTGGTGTTCAGGTGGGACTGCGATTCCCTTTCGAGGCTTAGGAAGCCGCCCGTGGTGTAGTAGCGGCGGCCCGCGACGAGCAGCTCCTCGGCGGGAAACTTGGTGATGACCTCGCACCCGGTGGCGGTGACCACCACCTCCTCCTCGATACGCGCCGCCGACCAGCCGTCTGCGGCCGGCCAGTAGGTCTCGAGGGCGAAAACCATGCCCTCCTCAAGGGTTTCCGGGTGCTCGAGCGAGACCAGGCGGCTGAAAATCGGTTTCTCCCAGATGGCAAGGCCCACTCCGTGTCCATATTGGAGGGCGAAGGCCGCCTCCTCGTCGGGGAAGCCGAACTCGGTCGCGGCCGGCCAGACCGAGGCTATGTCGGCGGTGGTCGCGCCCGGCTTCACCAAAGCGATCGCCATGTCCATGTACTCGCGGCACCGGACGTAGGCGTCGCGCATCGCCGGCGACGCGCTGCCCACTGAGAAGCAGCGGTAGTAACAGGTACGGTAGCCGAGGTGGCTGTGCAGGATGTCGAAGAAGGCCGGGTCGCCGGGGCGGATGATCCGGTCGCTGTAGACATGCGGGTGCGGGGCGCACCGCTCGCCCGAGATGGCGTTGACCCCTTCGACGTACTCGCTTCCCAGGTCGTAGAGGACCTTCGCGACCAGGCCGACGCACTCGTTCTCGCGCACACCCGGTCGCAGGAAGCCATACAGCTCCTCGTAGGCGGCGTCCACCATCGAGCACGCCTGCGCCAGCAGGGCGACCTCGTCCTGGGTCTTGACGCGGCGGGCGTCGAGGAAGGCCTGCTGTCCATCCACGACGGTCAGCCCCTCCGCCTGCAGCGCCGCAAGGATCGGCATCTCGATGAGGTCCACCCCGACGGGCTCGCCCGCCAGCCCGTGCTCGGAGAGCTCGGCCGCGATCTTGCGGGCCACCTCGGCCGCTATGCCGGCGCCGGGGTGGAAGGCGCCGCGCAGGGTCGAGATCCCCGCGCGGGCCCGTTTCGTCCCCTCCAGCCAGGGGTTGTACAGCTGGTGATGGCGGGCGGCCGAGCCGAAGTCCCAGAGGACCGGCTCGCCGCCGCGCGGCAGCAGGGCGAAGCGGATGAGCTTGTCCATCGCCCAGGTGCCGATGTGCGTGGCGGTCATGTATCGGATGTTGGAAAAGTCGAAAGTGAGCAGCGCGCCCAGCTCGGAACGCTCCAATGTGGACCTCAGCCGGGCGAGGCGCTCGTCACGAAGCCGGTTGAGGTCGACCCTCTGCTCCCAGTCGACCGCGTTGGGACCGTATGTTCGGATCGTCATCGTGACCACCCTCCGGGTTTTCGGGTGTTCAGTACTGCTTAACACTCTCGGGCGGATGTGTAAAGTGGCGCTCAACAAAGTCGCTCAATAAATATGGGGAAGGTTGTGGCATGCCAACGGCGAACATGGGCGAGCGGATCCGGGCCGCACGGGAACGGCAAGGAATGAGCCTGCGCGCGCTCGCCCGCGACGTCGGCGTCTCGGCGAGCATGATCTCCCAGATCGAGAACGGAAAGAGCCGGCCGTCGGTCAGCACCCTCTACGCGATCACCACGGCCTTGGGGCTGCCGATGCAGGACGTGTTCACATCGGACGCCGCCGAGCCCGGCGCGCCCACGACGGTGCTGGGCGCGTTGGGCTCGGCGCGCGGGATCCGGCTCGGGCCGCATGTGCGGCCCAAGGAGCGGCAGGTGCTCACGCTCGACTCCGGTGTCACGTGGGAACGGCTCGGCTCATTGCCCCCGCTCGACGTCGACTTCCTCCAGGTGACCTACGCCCCGGGTGGAACCTCATCCAGCACCGGCGAGCTGATGCGCCATCCCGGGTGGGAGTACGGGTACCTCGTGTCCGGAAGCCTTGTGCTGACACTGGGTTTCGACGAGATCGTGCTGGAGGCGGGCGACGCCGTCTCGTTCGACTCCACGACTCCACACCGTTATCGCAACGAGGCCGGCGAGCCCGCTATCGGCATCTGGTTGGTCATCCAGATGTAATCGGCGCCCGCCGGGCTAGTTCTGGCGCAGCCTGCGCACCAGCTTGCGGAGCTTGGGCGGCTCGTGCCGGCGGTGCAGGCCCACCCAGCGGTCACCCTTGGACTCGGCAACGGCGCGGGCGAGGGTGCCCTCCGCGTAATTGCTGGTCAGCTCGACGCGCTGGGCGTGTGTCTCTTTAGTGGAGTAGCGCGTCCGGTTGACCAGCCAAGCTTCCACCGCATAGGCCAGGTGGCCCACCGCCTTGTCCGCCACCGCTATCCGCCTGCGCGCGGCGAGCCACACCTCGACCGCGTGCCGGTCACCGCCACACGCCCGCACGAACGACGCGATCGTGCTCTCCCGCGGGATCCGGTCGCGCGAAAGGGCGGTCGCGATGGTGCTGTGCGGGAGGTGGTCTCCCTGCTGCTGCGCTCGGCGCTCCAGTTGGCGGTAGGTCAGCTTCGTCCAGCCGCGCAAGGCCCGCATCGCGGCGATGAACTCGGCCGGAGTGTTGACGCGGTCCGGGCGCGGCATGTCAATGCTGGACGCATCCATGGACATGCCGGGGCTGGTACCCACTATTGGCCGGTGAATCCCACCGGCGAGCCGAATTGCCTGATCCTCGATCTTTGAGCCGCACCGTCCTATTTCCTCTCTCCCCCGCCGGTCTCCCAAAGGATCAAGAAAATAACCTGGCTTTTTGCATCATGAGCGACCATGATGGCGAGCGAACATCATACATACGGATGAATTCTTTGTCCGGCGCGCTGACACGTCAAGGTTGCGTTCGCCACACTCGTGCCGTGTGTCGATGCCGAACCGGGTGCCGGCGCAGGTCGCGCAGCAATTCGTGGTGCTGGTCGTCGAGGACGCTCACTGGGTCGATTCGCCAGGTATTACCGTCCTACACGCTCTTCCCGACGTGTGACCCGTCGTCGAGCGGGGAAATAGCGGGGGCATGGAGCCTAGAGAGGTCGAGGAGCAGGAGGCGGAGTCCGAGCGGTTCTGGAAGACGCCGAACACGCTTGACGCCGAGGGCCTGCGGGCCGCGTCGCAAGAGGAACGGCCCGAGGAGATCGAGCCGCTGCCCACACAGCCATCCAACGCGGAGCCGCCGGATTGATCAACCCCGGGGGTGGGAATCAGGCGTGGCAGATGATCTCTCCGTGCGGCACGGCCATCCAGCCGTCCTCGTCCTCGGCCCAGCGCCGCCACGCCCCCGAGATGCGTTGGAGCTCATGGTTCGTAGCGAGCCGCGAGTTCAAGAGCTGGCGGGCCAGGTCGGAGTGGACGATGCGTTCGGCCCACATTCCGCCCCACCAAGCCCGGTCCTCGGCGGTGGAGAAGCACCAGATGCTTGCCGTGCTTGCGATCCGGGTGAAGCCCGCCCGCCGGGCCAGGGACAGCAGGCGCCGGCCGGCGTCGGGGTCGCCGGCGTTGGCGCGGGCGGCTTGCTGGTACAGGCTCATCCACTGATCCAGCTCGGGCAGCCGTGGATACCACATGAAGCCGCTGTAGTCGCTGTCGCGCGCGGCGACGATCCCGCCGGGGGTGGCGACCCGGCGCATCTCGCGCAGCGCTTGGAGCGGGTCGGCCAGGTGTTGAAGAACCTGGTGCGCGTGGACGACGTCGAAGGTGCCGCCGGGAAACTCAAGCGCGTGGGCGTCCCCGATGGCGAAGTCGACGTTGTCCAGGTCCACCTGAGCGCGTGCGACGTCGAGAGCCTCAGCGGTGCGTTCGAGGGCGGTCACCTGCCCGGGCGCCACGATCGCGGCCAGGTCGGCGGTGATGGTGCCGGGTCCGCAGCCAACGTCGAGCAGCGACATGCCCGGCCGTAGGTGGGGCAGAAGATAGGCGGCGGAGTTGGCCGCGGTGCGCCACCGGTGGGAGCGCAGCACCGACTCATGATGGCCGTGGGTGTAGACGTTCACGGGTCCAAGGTACGGCGTGATGGGATGGCCGGATGGATGCGTCCCAAATCGCCCGGCGCTTCGGTCTTGGTGCGGCGGCATGGCTTTCAGACGGGCCGGTCGCGCGGGGCAAGCAGGGAGTCGTGTGGCGGCTGGAGACTGCGGACGGCAGCTGGGCGGTGAAGGTGCCCTTCCACCCGTCCAGTGAGGACGAGGTGCGCTTGACGACCGAGTTTCAGGAAGCCGCCCACGCCGCGGGCGTCCCGGCGCCTCAGGTGCGGCGTACCACCGAGGGAACCGTATTCGCCACTGCGGAGGGTGGTGGGCAGGTGAGGGTGTACGACTGGGTCGACCTGCTCCCGTCCGACCCAGGCATGGACCCGGGTCTGGTGGGCGCGGTCACGGCCGCCATCCACCGGGTACCGTTCGCGGCCGACCCGAGCCCGGTGCATCCGTGGTATCACGAACCGGTCGGCGCGCAAGGATGGGACCGGCTGATCGAGCGGCTTCGGCGGGCAGGCGCGCCGTTCGCTGGGCGGCTGGCCGGCCTGCGCGACGAGCTGGTGGCATTGGAGTCCTGGATCGAGCCGCCCGAAACGCTGCGTACCTGCCACCGCGACCTGTGGGCCGACAACGTCCTGCCGACCGCGGACGGTGGGGTGTGCGTCATCGACTGGGAGAACAGCGGTCCGGCCGACCCGAGCCAGGAGCTCGGTTGCCTGCTCTTCGAGTTCGGCCGTACCGACCCGGGCCGGGCCCGCGCGCTGATCGACGCCTACCGGCACGCCGGCGGGCCGGCGGAGGTGAACCGGCGTGGACACTTCTCGATGCTCATCGCGCAACTGGGGCACATCGCCGAGGCCGCCGCCGGCGACTGGCTCGAGCCGAGCGCCCGATCCCCACGGCGTGAAGACGCCCAGGCGTGGATGGGCGAGGTGCTCGACGAACCGCACAGCCGCAGGCTCCTGGAATCCTTGCTGGAGGCGGACTGCGACCATGGTCGGCGCGCGAAAGCCTGACCCGGGCGTGGGAGATCCTGAGGGAGCTGGGACACCCGGACGCCGAGCAATACGCGGCGAAGCTGGACGCGATCGGGGCAACGTAAAGCGAGCGTTAAGTTTCCTCTGGCGGCTTTGACCGCCGCCGATGGGCTATGCCAGCATCGGAAGCCCGATGGGTGGGGAAGAAGACCTCCTGGCTGAGGCTCAGGCTGTGCTCGAACGGATCGCTCGCGACCGGCGCGCGATGCTCGAGCGGATCGGCGCGGCCCCGAACGTGGGCAACCCAGAGGCGGTGTACATCAAGCTCATCGCCGAGTCGGGCAGCGCGACCACCCGGGAGAAGCTGGCGCGGGCCTGGGCGGCGGCCGGACAGGCGCATGTGTACGCCCTGACCGAGGCGGTCGACGGGATCCTCGCGGCCCGGCCGCGGCGGGACGAGCCCTGCGGGTGTGTGGAGAAAGCCGTTGTGGCACAGGAGAAACTGGCCTGGGAGGTGCGGGCGGTCACGGGCGCGGCGCACCACCCGATGGCGCACTTCCGGTTTGCGCTGCGCACGGTCTTCGGTGAGGTGCCGGCGCCCAGCTTTGCCATGGATGAGTGCATGGCGTTCATCGCCAATGTGGCCTGGGAGGAGTTCGGGGTGAGCCTGCATGGGTCGGGTCGGGGGAGGGTGTCCTTCTGGGAGGCCAGAGGGCTGTTCCGCAGGGTCGGGGAGGCGGTGGGGCGGCTGATGGGCGACGCCCGGTGTGCGGGGGCCTGGTTTGAGAAGTGGGCCTACCATCCCGAGTTCGCCGGGGACTATGGGCGGCTGCAGCTGGCCGAGCATCGGGGCGGGCTTGTCGAGCGGGCCGTCGCGGCGGCTCTGCAAACTGATGTGCGCGAGCATTTTGCGTTGCTGGACAGGCGGTTCGGAGTGGGACGCTTCTGCTCGTTGAGCGACGTCGCGAGCCGTGTGGTGCGGGAAAGGCTGGGGCCAGCCCCCTTTGCTCTGCACCCAAAGACGCAACCGTTGCGGCTATGGGTGCAGAGCAAAGGGCGATGCTGCGAGCGGCCGGCGCCACCCTTTTATGAGGCGGCGGGCCTGCTGGATCGGACCTTGCAGCCGTGATGCAACCGCCGCGAAGGCGGCCTGATCCATCGTCCTCACCATGTCTAATGCGACACCCGCAGCGGGATTGGGAGGACGGGAGGTCGCACGGTGTGGACAAGGTGAGGTTCCAGGACGAGTACGTCTCGGAGAGCAAGTTTGCCAAGCTTGCTTCATGCGGATAGGCAACGTGGAGATCCGGCCGCTCGGGGGCGGGCTGGGATGCCTGATTATGATCTTGGTTTCGGTGGTGCTGTCGGTGGTCTGTACCATCGGGCTGAACGTGCTTGTGCGGTAAGTCAGCTGCGGTCAAGGCGAGGCAGCAACACCTCGCGCAGCCAGAGGCGCAGGGCGGCGGCGAACGGGATCGCGACGATCGCCCCGAGAATTCCGAGCGCCGCCCCGCCGACGAGGGCGGCCACAAGGGTGACGGTGGCCGGGACATCCACGGTGCGGCCGATGATGCGCGGCACGAGCAGATAATCTTCCAGCAGCTTGTAGACGGTGTAGAAGATCAGCGTGGAGATGCCTATGGGCACGGAGACGGTCAGCGCCACCAGGGTGCAGATCGCTCCGCCCAAGGGCGCGCCGATCACGGGTATCAAATCGAGAAACGCCACCGTGATCCCCAGCAGGGCCGCGTAGGGCACGTCCCACGCCAGCAGCCAGATGAACGTGCCTATCCCCGCGATCAGCGAGGTGATGATGTTGCCCAGCACGTAGCCGCCCACCTTCGCCAGCATCTCGTCGCCGAGCATGATCGCACTCGGCCGCCGCGACGCCGGGATCAACTGGTAGATCAACTGTCGGATGCGTGGCATGTCGGCCAGCAGGTAGACGGTGAGCACGAGAGCCGTGAGCGTGGCGGCGGTCGCGCTGAGCACGATCTTGCCGGCGCCGAGCACCCCGCCGAACATCGAGCCGTTGGCGATCGAGCGTCGCAGCGTCTCCACCTGGTCGCGGAGGTGGAGGCGGTCGTCGAGCTTGGCCATTGTGGCGTTGCTATACAGGTCGTCAAGGTAGGACGGCAGCATCTCCAGGAAAAGCTGCGTCTGCCCGACAAGCACCGGGATCACCACCGCCAGGAACCCGAAGACGGCAAGCA
>Ga0209382_10004125_pt1 | contig 19585 bp, 12 predicted proteins | sample SoiMetdeltSBSDD5_FD_187599 | JGI IMG/M metagenome (GOLD analysis project Ga0209382, IMG submission 187599) | Bulk soil microbial communities from a Populus tree surrounding site in Tennessee, USA - Soil MetaG P. deltoides SBSDD5 (SPAdes) (version 2) | ecosystem: Environmental > Terrestrial >... | reverse complement strand
ATGTAGGCGATCTCCGGCCCGACCAGGTGGAAGTTGATCGGGACGAGATACCAGCCGGCCTGCTGCATCGCAAGGTATAGCTCGTACGCCTCAACTGAGCTCGGGAGGACGGCGGCGATCACGTCGCCGCGCTGGAGCCCGACCGCACGCAGGCCGTGGACGAGCCGATTGGCGGTGGCGAGGAGCTCGCCGGCCTCGATCGTGCGACGATCTGGCTCGATCAGCATGACGCGGTCGGGCTGGCGGGCGGCTCTGCTCCAGAAGTTGTCGAAGGCCATGCTCGGAGACTCCTTCGTACACGAGCGCGATGCCTGAGGCAGCTTTGACGATACTCCAGAATTGTCATACAATCCCCGGCGATGTAACGGCCATCGCGCACTCCGGGTTCACTGACGAACGGAGGGGGCTTCATCGTGGCACAACGGGCAGTGTTTCCGGGCGTCGACGCGGCACAGGCGGCCGCCCCGCCCGCGGCGCGTCCTGGAGCTGACGCGGCCGAATGGTCGCAGATCGAAGCTGAAGCCGCTGCTGCGGCAGTGACACTCCGTCCCGGACTCTCGGTCGGCCAGAAGCTGCGGCGCGACTGGATGATGCTGGCGCTGGCCGCGCCGGGCGTCGTCTACTTCGCCGTCTTCCACTACCTGCCCCTGCTGGGGTACGTGATCGCGTTCCAGGACTACCAGCCGTTCCTCGGGTTCGACAGCCCGTACGTCGGGATGAAGAACTTCTCGGACATGGTCCGGGACGCGCGGTTCTGGCAGGCGGTCAACAACACGTTGCAGATCACGATCTTGCAGCTGGTGTTGTACTTCCCGGCCCCACTCGGCCTGGCGCTGATGCTGAACAGCATCATGAGCGTGCGGGTGCGCCGGTTCGTCCAGAACATCGTCTACCTGCCGCACTTCCTGTCGTGGGTGATCGTGGTGGCGCTGTTCCAGGAGATCCTGGGCGGGACCGGCGTGGTGAACCACTTCCTGCGGGACGGCGGCTTCGGCGTCTGGAACGTCATGTCCGATCCGTCCGCGTTCAAGTGGATGATGGTGTTCCAGTTGATCTGGAAGGAGACCGGCTGGGGCACGATCATCTTCCTGGCGGCGCTACTCTCGATCGACCAGTCGCTGTACGAGGCGGCGGCGGTGGACGGCGCGAACCGCTGGCAGCGTCTCTGGAACGTGACGCTGCCGGGCATCGTGGCGGTGACGATCCTGCTCTTGATCTTGCGCCTCGGCAACATCCTCTCGGTCGGGTTCGAGCAGATCCTGCTCCAGCGGACCTTCGTGGGGCCGGAGGCGGGCGAGGTGCTGGACACCTACGTCTACTTCAACGGGATCATCGGCGGGCAGTGGGGGATGACGGCCGCGGCCGGCCTGGTGAAGGGGATCGTCGGGCTGGTGCTGGTGCTGACGGCGAACAAGATCGCGCATCGACTCGGCCAGGACGGAGTGTACCGATGATCGAACAACGCGTGGAGCGTCCCCCGTGGATGGAGAAGGAGACGACCCTCGAGAAGCTCTCCAAGTTCTTCGTCCTGGCGATCATCTCGGTGCTGGTGATCTACCCGTTCATCACGGTCGTCGCGACGAGCCTGGCGACGCAAGAGGAGATCACGCGGAAGGGCGGCCTGATCGTCCTCTGGCCGGAGCAGCCGAGCCTCGGCGCATACCGGTCGATCCTCTCCGGCGGCATCGTGACGCGGGCGACGATGGTCAGCATCGGGATCACGGTGGTCGGGACGCTGTTGAGCCTGGTGACGACGACGGCGATGGCGTACGCGCTGAGTCGCCCGATCATCTTCGGGCGCGCGATCTTGATGATGGTGCTGTTCACGCTGCTGTTCGCGCCGGGCATCATCCCGAACTACCTGGTGGTGAAGCAGCTCGGGTTGCTCAACACGTACGCTGCGCTGATCCTGCCGGTGATGATCAGCGCGTTCAACCTGGTGGTGATGCGGCAGTTCTTCATGGGCATCCCGCAGGAGCTGATCGACAGCGCGCGGATCGACGGGGCGAACGACCTCAAGATCCTGACGCACATCGTGCTGCCGCTCTCCGGCGCGGTGATCGCGGTGGTGGCGCTGTTCTACGCCGTGGCGTACTGGAACGCGTTTTTCAACGCGATGCTCTACCTTAATAACAACAGCATGTGGCCGCTCCAGTTGATCCTGCGCAACTACGTGGTTCAGGCGAGTCCGATCCCCGGCAGCGCCTCGCCGGGCGACGAGGTTGGTCTGCCCCCCGCCGAAGCGATGCACATGGCGGTGCTGGTGGTGGCGCTGGTGCCGATCCTCTTGCTCTACCCGTTCCTCCAGCGCTACTTCACGCGGGGCGTGCTGAGCGGAGCGATCAAGGGGTGATCGAGGGAAGAGGGGCGAGGGCCGAGGGGCGAGAGGAGCCTGGGTGAGTCGACGCTGGTATCGGTACGGAGGACGGCAGGTCTTCCTGGGCTGGGATCGGTTGATTCAGTCGTTCACGCTCGGGATCGCCGAGCTCTGCCGGAACTGCGACGGCTACGGCGAGGAGCCTGACTCCGACAACTTCTGCGTGATCTGTGGCGGCGACGGCATTGAGATGGGGTACGAGTTCCCGACCGGGTACAACCCCCGCCCAAAGCTGGAAGAGATCGGCCCAGAGCTGGCGAAGCTGGGGATCCCGTTCCCTGACGTGGTCAAAGCCGACCTGGAAGAGGACCAGCGGACGAACGCCGGCGAGGTGGTTCAGGAGTACGCCGTCGACCCGCGCTTCGCCTGACTGCTGGCCTGACAGCAGCCTGCTCTGACCGTCACCGCTCGGTTCGGGCTCGGTATGATCGGGGCACGATCGGAGACCGGGCAAATCGAGGAGGTTGCAATGGGGCGGCTGGACGGCAAGGTCGTCGTGGTGACGGGCGCGAGCCGGGGGATCGGGGCGGAGATCGCGAAGCTGTTCGCGGCCGAGGGCGGACGCGTCGTCTGCGCGGCACGGACGCTCCGTGAGGGAGATCATCCGCTGGCCGGGTCGCTGGAGAGCACGGTCGCGGAGATCCGCGCAGCCGGCGGCGAGGCTGAGGCCGTGGCGGTCAACATCTCCGAGCCGCCGGAGTGCGAGCGGCTGATCGAGGCGGCCCGGGCCGCGTACGGGCCGGTCGACGTGCTGGTGAACAACGCGGCGTTGACGTACTACATCCCGATCAAGGAGTATCCGCTGAACCGCTGGATGCGTTCGTGGGCGGTGAACTTCCACGCGCCGTTCATCCTCTGCCAGCTCGTGCTGAACGGCGACATGATCCCGCGAAAGTCGGGTTCGATCGTGAACATCTCGTCCGGCGCGGCGATCGGGCCGGGGCGCGGGCCGTACGCCGATCCGGCGTCCCGATCTCGCCCCGGCGGGACGTGCTACGGGGCCGAGAAGGCGGCGATGGAGCGGTTCAGCCAGGGGCTGGCTGCCGAGGTGTACGAGTACGGCATCTCGGTGACGAGCCTGGCGCCCTCGCTGGTGGTGCCGACGCCGGGCACGGTCTACCACCGGCTGGTGGATGGGATGGACGATCCAACGGGTGAGCCGGCGGAGCTGATGGCGAAGGCGGCGCTGCTGCTCGCGACGGAGCCGCTCGACAAGGTCACGGGCCGGGTGACGTACAGCCAGCAGATCCTGAAGGAGTACGGGCTGCTCGACAACGCGCGCGGGCGTGGGGTCGAGTCGCGGGGCAGCGGGTACTCGGAGATCTGACGAGTCAGACAGGATGAACAGGATGCTCCTTTCGATCTTGTGAACCGGAGGGTGCCGATGCCCGAGCCGACTCGCACCCTGACGACCGCTCAGGCGATCGTCGCGTTCCTGATCCAGCAGCACGCCGAGCGTGACGGTGTCGAGCAGCCGTTCTTTGCCGGCTGCTTCGGCATCTTCGGTCACGGCAATGTCGCCGGCATCGGCCAGGCGCTCCAGCAGATGCCGGAGCTGCGGTACTACCAGGCCCGCAACGAGCAGGCGATGGTCCACACGGCGGCGGCGTTCGCCAAGACGAAGAATCGCCTCCAGACGCTCGTGTGTACGTCCTCGATCGGGCCGGGAGCGACGAACATGGTGACCGGCGCCGCTGCCGCCACCATTAATAGAGTCCCCGTCCTACTGCTGCCTGGTGACCTGTTCGCGCGGCGGAACGTCGGGCCGGTCCTCCAGCAGCTCGAGTCGGAGCAGAGCCAGGACGTCTCGGTCAACGACTGCTTCAAGCCGGTCAGCCGGTACTGGGATCGGATCAACCGCCCGGATCAGCTGATCACGGCGCTGCCGGCGGCGATGCGGGTGCTGACCGACCCGGCCGAGACGGGAGCGGTCACGCTCTGCCTGCCGGAGGACGCTCAGACCGAGGCGTACGCGTTTCCGGAGGCGCTGTTCCGCAAGCGGGTCTGGCCAATCCCTCGCAACCGGCCGGACCGGGCGGCGCTGGAGAGGGCGTCGGCCTGGATTCGGGCAAGCAAGCGACCGCTGATCGTGGCCGGCGGCGGGGTGATCTACAGCGACGCAACTCGCAGCCTGCGCCTTCTGGTCGACAGGACCGGCATTCCGGTGAGTGAGACGATGGCCGGTAAGGGCAGCCTGCCGTTCAACCATCCGCTCCAGATGGGGGCGATCGGTGTGACCGGCACGTCGGCCGCGAACCGGATAGCGCGGGATGCGGACCTGGTGATTGGGATCGGGACGCGGTACAACGACTTCACGACGGCCTCGAAGACGGCGTTCCAGAACCCGGACGTGCGATTCGTCAATATCAACGTCGCGTCGTTCGACGCGGCCAAGCAGGGGGCGCTCGCGCTGGTCGGGGACGCTCGTGCGACCATGGACGAACTGCTCCCGCTACTGGACGGCTTCGTCGCCGATGCCGAGTACCGGGCAGCCTGCACCAGCCTGCACGAAACCTGGGAGGCCGAGGTCGACCGGATCTACGGCATCCGACACGGCCCGTTGCCGAGCCAGGGCGAATTGATCGGCGCCGTCAACGAGCGGGGCGATCCGGACGCGATCATGGTCTGCGCGGCCGGCAGCCTGCCCGGCGACCTGCACAAGCTCTGGCGTGCCCGCCACCCGAAGCAGTTCCACCTGGAGTACGGCTTCTCGACGATGGGGTACGAGATCGCCGGCGGCCTCGGGATTAAGATGGCCGCGCCGGAGCGTGAGGTGTACGTGCTGGTCGGCGACGGCTCCTTCCTCATGATGGCGTCCGAGATCGCCACGTCGATCCAGGAGGGGTACCGCCTGACGATCGTCCTGATGGACAACGGCGGCTTCAAGAGCATCGGCGGGCTGAGCCGCACGCTCGGGCAGGGCGGGTTCGGGACGCGCTACATCTACCCCGTCGACGGCGCGCTGGCCGGCGACGACGCCTCAGACGCCCGCGAGCTGGGCCTGGACCTGGCGGCGTGCGCGCGTGGTCTGGGCGCGAACGTGGTGGAGTGCGCCGGCTACGACGAGGTGGTGGCGGCGCTCGCGGAGGCGAAGGCGGCCGACCGCACCAGCGTGATCTACGTCAGGAACGACCGGCTGGAGGGCGTCCCCGGGTACGACTCCTGGTGGGACGTTCCGGTGGCCGAGGTCAGCGAGAGCGAGTCCGTCCGGGAGGCGCGGCGGGCCTGGGAGGTGAAACGCGCCGAGGAGCGGACATACCTGTAGCGTTTGTGGCGACCATGTTCAGGTCTTCGTAGAGGTGCTAGCGAGACATCGGAGGCAGCACAGTAGCGAATTGGAAGTACAAAAATGTCTACATGTGGAGGCAACACAGCCAGTATCGTGGAAGGTGGTACTGTGCGGCGCGCGACGAGACGGCGGGCAGCGACGATGAGAGTTTCGAGAGCATTGAGGCTGCATTGAACGCATACGGATCGAGAGGCTGGGAACTGGTGGGAGTCGTTGGCGGGCGACACGAGTCAGGCAACGCCACGTACAGCGCGTTCTTCAAGGCCCCGGCCTGACGTACGGTGATCGGGCCTCCATTGTCATCCCGAACCGGAGCGAGCTTGCGAGCGCAGGGAGGGATCTCACGCTGGCGATCTCGCAAGCTTGAGATCCCTCCTTCGTCGGAATGACAGGGGGAATTGACGGGTGGTCGGGAATCTCGCGGATGGATCAACGCTGAAGAAATCCACTGGATGAGGTAAGTCGCAGGGGGATGGCGACATCGTTGAGGAAAATGACTTCTTTGCGAGGGTCAATTGCAGCTACCACATGCTGAAATGGCGATCGTTCCTCTGGAGAAGATCACGGGCTATCTCCTGAATGACGCTCATCCGGAGGGTGGAGGGAAAGCCATATTCTTCCAGCGATACGGGTTTCGACTCGACGAGCCACACGTGCTGCAAGCCGAGCTACGTCGGCTGGCTCGCGAAATCGACGTCCGAGAATCAGGGTTCGGATACGGACTAAAATATGTGGGCGTGGGAGCGCTCAACTGCCCGGATGGGCGGCGAGCCCGAATCATGACTGTCTGGGTGTTGCGCTCGGGTCAGCCTCCACCGTTCTTTGTGACGGCTTACCCGGTCTTGACGGAGGTCCGATGAGCCAGCCTGCCCTACGAGAGCTGGAACGTGGCGCACTGCGGATGGACATACCCGCTCATGGTCTCATCTCTGGCGATGTTGGCACCGTTGTGTTCGTACATGAAGACGGTGCGGCCTACGAGGTCGAATTCATGACCGCTGACGGCAAGACGGTAACGGTCGAGACGCTGACGGCCGATCAGGTTGAGCCTGTCTCTGGGTCGTACATCCTCCACGTCCGAAAGCACGCCTCAGTTTGAGCCACCGCGGCAACTCGCGGACACACGTTGCCGCGGTGTGCTAGAATGACCCACGAATATGGGTCTGTGCGTCACCAACTGACGAGCGCCACCCCGATAACCGGACCACAGAGGCCGCTGAGAGGGCGGGGGCTCTGTGGCCGGGTTTTTGTCGTGTTTCGCCGGAACTACCCAGATCTCGGTATACTTTGACGTTACACCCCGCTCGCCACCTTTGCGCGCCCTTTTGCTCTGCCACTGTCGCCGCCAGTGGTGGCTGCCCGGCGTACCTGCTGACCGATCTGGTCTCGCGGCCTGTGTCCTCACAGGAGGTTTGACTTCATGGCTATTGCCCCGGCCGACCCGAGCTCCCTGGCGCTTGCCAACGTGATCATGCCGCGCAAGACGTTTGCGCGCTTCGCGGAGGCTGCGCCCGTGCCGAATCTGATCCAGATTCAGCGCGATTCGTTTAGCTGGTTCAAGAGGGAGGGGCTTCGCGAACTGTTCGACGAGATCTCGCCAATCTCGGATTTCACGGGCCGCACGATGGAGCTGGAGCTGGCGGTGCCCGGCGCGGACGGCGAACCGGGCTACGAGTTCGGCGATCCGAAGCTGAGTGAGGACGAGTGCCGTCTGCGCGACCAGACGTACGCGGCGCCGCTGCGTGTCCGCATGCGGCTCAAGATCAAGTCGGGCGACGCCGAGGGCGAGCTGAAGGAGCAGACGATCTTCATGGGCGATTTCCCGCTCATGACAGAGAACGGCACCTTCATCATCAACGGTGCTGAGCGCGTCGTCGTCAGCCAGCTCGTGCGCTCGCCGGGCGTCTACTTCGACGCCAACGAGGACACCGCGACCGGCCGCCCGCTCGCCACGGCGAAGCTGATCCCCAGCCGTGGTGCCTGGCTGGAGTTCGAGACCTCGAGCCGTGACGTCCTCTCGGTGAAAGTGGACCGGAAGCGGAAAATCCCGGTGACCACGTTGCTGCGCGCCCTCGGGGCAGTCCCAGGCTCGCCCATCAAGAAGGGCGACAACGAGGAGATGCTGGCCCTCTACGAGGCTGACGACAACCACCGGGACCATCACTACCTCCAGTCCACGATGGACAAGGACCCGGCCTCCACGACGGCAGAGGCGCTGCTCGAGTTCTACCGCCGGCTCCGCCCGGGCGATCCGCCGAACGCGGAGAACGCCAAGCAGCTCCTGAACTCGCTGTTCTTCAGCTTCCGCCGCTACGACCTCGGTCGGGTCGGGCGGTACAAGCTGTCCCGCCGGCTGCGGATCGAGCAGGTCACCAGCCCCACGGCGAGCGAGCGTGTCCTGACGCCGCTCGACCTGATCGAGATCGTCCGCGAGATGATCCGGATCAACAACGAGCGCTCCTCGCGTGACGACATCGACCACCTGGGGAACCGCCGCGTGCGTGCCGTCGGCGAGCTGATCCAGAACCAGTTCCGGGTCGGCCTGCTCCGCATGGAACGCGTCGTCAAGGAGCGCATGTCGATCACCGAGCCGGCGACGGCGACGCCGTCCAGCCTGGTGAACATCCGCCCGGTCGTGGCGGCGATGCGCGAGTTCTTCGGCGGCAGCCAGCTCTCGCAGTTCATGGACCAGGTCAACCCGCTGGCGGAGCTGACCCACAAGCGGCGCCTCTCGGCCCTGGGCCCTGGCGGTCTCTCCCGTGATCGGGCGGGCTTCGAAGTCCGGGACGTCCACCACAGCCACTACGGCCGGATCTGCCCGATCGAGACACCTGAAGGCCCGAACATCGGTCTGATCGGCTCGCTGGCGACGTACGGCCGGATCAACGACTTCGGCTTCATTGAGACGCCGTACCGCCGGGTGCTGCGGACGGTCCCGAACGACGCGTCGCGCCTGATCGGCCGGACGCTGCGTGAGGACGTCTCGAACGATGGTAAGGCGGTGGCGAAGAAGGGCGCGCTGATCGACGAGAAGGCCGCCGCGAAGATCGCGGCGGTGGAGGACCTGAAGTTCGTCAACATCGTGCCGTTCGTCACGGAGGAGGTGACGTTCCTGCCGGCTGACGAGGAGGAGCGCTTCTCGATCGCCCAGGCGAACGTCCACCTGAACCCTGACAATACGTTTGCCGATACCCGCATCTCGGTGCGGCACGGCTCGCTGTTCCTGGAGGAGCCGCCGGAGCGGGTCGATTTCGTCGACATCTCGCCGAAGCAGACGGTGAGCGTGGCCGGTGCGCTGATCCCGTTCCTGGAGCACGATGACGCGAACCGCGCGCTGATGGGCTGCAACATGCAGCGCCAGGCGGTGCCGCTCCTCAAGCCGGAGGCGCCGCTGGTCGGCACCGGCATGGAGGTCCGGACGGCGCGCGACTCCGGCCAGGTCGTGATGTCGCGGACGGACGGCGTGGTGGAGTCGGTCTCAGCTCGAGAGGTCGTGATCCGCGACGCGGACGGCGAGCGCCACAGCTACCGGCTGCGGAAGTTCGTGCGCTCGAACCAGGGCACCTGCATGAACCAGCGGCCAATCGTCATGCGCGGCGAGCGCGTGGTGCGAGGCCAGCCGCTGGCGGACTCGTCCTCCACGGAGGAAGGCGAGCTGGCACTCGGCCAGAACGTCCTGGTGGCGTTCATGTGCTGGGAGGGCGGCAACTTCGAGGACGCGATCCTGCTCTCGGAGTCGATCGTGCGTGACGACAAGTTCACGTCGATCCACATCGAGAAGCACGAGGTCGAGGCAAGAGACACGAAGCTCGGCCCCGAGGAGATCACCCGCGACATCCCGAACGTCGGCGAGGACAGCCTCCGCGACCTCGACGAGAACGGGATCATCCGGATCGGCGCCGAGGTCAAGGCCGGCGACATCCTGGTCGGCAAGATCACGCCGAAGGGCGAGACCGAGCTGACGGCTGAGGAGCGCCTGCTGCGCGCAATCTTCGGCGAGAAGGCGCGGGAGGTCAAGGACACCTCGCTGAGAGTCCCGCACGGCGAGCGCGGCAAGGTGGTGGACGTTCGTGTCTTCGAGCGAGACGCGGGCGTCGAGCTGCCGGCCGGCGTCAACAAGCAGGTCCGGGTCTCCATCGCCCAGAAGCGGAAGATCTCCGAGGGCGACAAGATGGCCGGGCGGCACGGTAACAAGGGCGTGATCGCGCGGATCATGCACGTGGAGGACATGCCGTTCCTGCCGGATGGCCGGGCCGTCGAGATCATCCTGAACCCGATCGGCGTGCCGTCGCGGATGAACATCGGCCAGATCCTCGAGACCCACCTGGGGTGGGCGGCGGACGCGATGGGCGTCAAGTTCGCCACGCCGGTCTTCGACGGGGCGACCGAGGAGGACATCAAGGCCGAGCTCTCGAAGGCTGGCCTCCCTGAGACGGGCAAGATCACGCTGCGGGATGGCCGGACCGGCGAGGAGTTCGACCAGGAAGTAACGGTCGGCTACATCTACATGCTGAAGCTGGTCCACCTGGTTGAGGACAAGATCCACGCCCGGTCGACCGGCCCGTACTCGCTGATCACGCAGCAGCCGCTGGGTGGGAAGGCGCAGTTCGGCGGCCAGCGCTTCGGCGAGATGGAGGTGTGGGCGCTCGAAGCGTACGGCGCGGCGCACACGCTCCAGGAGATCCTGACCGTCAAGTCTGACGACGTCGTGGGCCGCGTAAAGACGTACGAGGCGATCGTCAAGGGTGAGGACATCTTCCAGCCGGGCGTTCCCGAGTCGTTCAAGGTGCTCGTCAAGGAGCTCCAGAGCCTCGGGCTGGCGGTTGAGGTGCTGAACGAGGAAGAGGAGGAGGTCACCTTCCTGGAGGACCTGTCTGCCACGGACAGCATCCCGTCGATGGACATCCACATTTCCGGTTTCGAGCGCGGCGACTAGTCAACGGGGTTCTAGGTTCCAGGTGCTGGGTTCTGGGGGCGCATTCTCGTTCCCCAGAACCTAGAACCCAGAACCCAACACCCGCCCTACTGGGGGTAGGATGCTCGAGGTTAACAACTTCAACGCGGTGCGCATCACGCTCGCCTCGCCGGACCAGATCCGCTCCTGGTCCCGAGGAGAGGTGACGAAGCCGGAGACGATCAACTACCGCACGCTCAAGCCTGAGCGCGACGGTCTGTTCTGCGAGAGGATCTTCGGTCCCACGAAGGACTGGGAGTGCTCCTGCGGCAAGTACAAGCGGGTGCGCTACAAGGGCATCATCTGCGACAAGTGCGGCGTCGAGGTCACACGGGCCAAGGTGCGGCGCGAGCGGATGGGCCACATCGAGCTGGCCTCGCCCGTCAGCCACATCTGGTTCGTGAAGGGCACGCCCTCGCGGATCGGCCTGCTGCTCGACGTCACGCCGCGCCTGCTCGAGCAGGTGCTGTATTTCGCGAAGTACATCATCACGGACGTCAACGAGCAGGCTCGTGAGCGCCTGATCAAGCAGATCCAGGAAGAAACCGAGCGCCGGATCGAGGCCCGCGAGCGCGAGCGCACGAGCCGCCTCGAAGAGGCGACCGGCCCGCTGATGAACAAGCTGGCCGACCTCGAGGACGAGAAGACCCAGCGGCTGCGCGACCTCGAAGAGGAGCGCGACCGGATGGTCAACTGGGTCCAGGAATCCAGCTCCAGCCTGCGCGCGGAGATCGAGTCGCTGAACGGCCAGGTTGCCGAGGACGACATCGTCTTCAGCCCGAACGACACCGTCGTGGTGCGGACCGGCGAGACGGTGAAGCCGCAGCACGTCACGGCGCTCGAAGACGTCGCCAAGGTCTTCCTCGATCAGTTCGAGACGGACATGGCGGAGCGCCAGAAGACGGTCGCCGAGCCGCTCGACAACGACATCGACCGCGTCAGGGCAGAGATGATGCAGGCGTCCCAGGAAGCTGGGGCGGGCGAATCGGAGATCGACGCCGAGGGTGAGCGCCAGAGCGTCGAGGCGAAGATCAAGCGGATCGAGGCCGTCAAGACGCTGCTCACGCTGAACGAGGCCGAGTACCGCGAGGTGCTGGATCTGGTTGGCAACCGCGTGTTCAAGGCCGGCATGGGCGCCGAGGCGATCTGGGACCTGCTCCAGAAGGTCGACCTGGACAAGCTGGCCCAGGAGCTCCGGATGGACTCGCGGTCGTCCTCCGGCCAGCGACGCAAGAAGGCCACCAAGCGCCTGCGCGTGGTGGAGGCGTTCCGCAAGTCCGGCAACCAGCCGCAGTGGATGGTGATGAAGATCCTGCCGGTTCTTCCTCCAGACCTGCGGCCGATGGTGCAGCTCGACGGCGGCCGTTTCGCGACGTCCGACCTGAACGACCTGTACCGCCGGGTGATCAACCGGAACAACCGCCTCAAGCGGCTGCTGGAGCTTGGCGCGCCGGAGATCATCATCCGCAATGAGAAGCGGATGCTCCAGGAGGCCGTGGACTCGCTGATCGACAACGGTCGGCGCGGCCGGGCCGTCTCAGGATCGAGCAACCACAAGCTGAAGTCGCTCTCCGACATGCTCAAGGGCAAGCAGGGACGGTTCCGCCAGAACCTGCTGGGCAAGCGCGTGGACTACTCGGGCCGCTCGGTCATCGTGGTCGGGCCGAGCCTGAAGCTGCACCAGTGCGGCCTGCCAAAGCGGATGGCGCTGGAGTTGTTCAAGCCGTTCGTGATGCGCAAGCTGGTGGAGCGGAACCACGCCCACAACATCAAGAGCGCCAAGCGGATCGTGGAGCGCGTGCGGCCCGAGGTCTGGGACGTCCTCGAAGAGGTCATCCAGGACCACCCGGTGCTGCTGAACCGCGCCCCGACGCTCCACCGTCTGGGTATCCAGGCGTTCGAGCCAATCCTGATCGAGGGCAGCGCGATCCAGATCCATCCGCTGGTCACCACGGCGTTCAACGCCGACTTCGACGGCGACCAGATGGCCGTGCACGTCCCGCTCTCGGCGGCGGCGAAGCGCGAGGCCCGCGAGCAGATGCTCTCGGTCAACAACCTGCTCCAGCCGTCCAACGGCGAGCCGGTGGTGGCGCCAACCCTGGACATGGTGCTCGGCTGCTTCTACCTGACCACCGAGCGCCCAGACGCGAAGGGCACCGACCAGAAGTTCGCGAGCTGGGCGGACGCCATCCGGGCGTACGACCTGCGCACGACGCTGGAGGAGGCCGGTATCCACCTCCAGGCTCGGATCCACGTGCGGATGCACCGGGATCCAGAGGGGAACCTCTGGGAGTACGATCCGGCTATCGACCGGATCGACCCGAACGACCCGTCCGCGGTCCAGGCCGATCAGCTCGAGATGGTGCCAACGACGGTCGGGCGGATCATCCTGTTCAACACGATCAACGAGGCCCTGCGCGAGCAGAACGCGGCCCCGCTGCCGTTCCAGAACAAGCGAATTGACAAGGGCGGCCTGAAGGCGATCGTCGCGGCGCTGATCCGGAGCTACGGCAACCGTCAGGCAGCGACGGTGCTCGACGTCATCAAGACGCTCGGGTTCCGGTACGCCACGCTCTCTGGCACCACGGTGGCCGTGAGCGACATCACGATCCCGGCATCCAAGCCTAAGCTCCTGGCTGACGCCGATGACGAAGTCACCGCTATCGAGAAGCAGTTCCGGCGGGGACTCATCACCAATGAGGAGCGGTACAACGAGGTCATCGCGGTCTGGACGCGGACCAAGGATCTGGTGACGAGCGCCGTGGACGACGCGCTCGACCCGTTCGGGCCGATCACGATGATGGCCCAGTCCGGGGCGAAAGGAAACATCCAGCAGATCTCGCAGATGTCCGGGATGCGCGGCCTGATGGCCGACCCGTCCGGCGGCATCATCGAGCTGCCGATCCGCTCGAGCTTCCGCGAGGGGCTCTCGGTGCTGGAGTACTTCCTCTCGACGCACGGCGCTCGGAAGGGTCTGGCGGACACTGCCATCCGAACTTCTGACTCGGGCTACCTGACGCGGCGTCTGATCGACGTCTCGCAGAACGTCATCGTCTACGACGAGGACTGCGGCACCGAGGAAGGGATCTGGATCGAGGACCTGACCGATCCGCAGCGGCGACAGAACCGTCTCGATCAGCTCGTCGGGCGGTATCTGGCGGGTGAGGTGGCAGATCCGAGTACTGGCCTGATCGTCGTCGGGATGGACGACGAAGGCTCGATCATCACCGAGGACGAGCGGGACGCCATCGCGGAGTCGAACGTGCCGCGCGTCCACGTGCGCTCGCCGCTGCTCTGCGAGTCGCGCCATGGCGTCTGCCGGCGCTGCTACGGCTGGCACCTTGGCCGGCGCGCCGTCGTCGAGATCGGCGACGCCGTCGGGATCGTGGCGGCGCAGTCGATCGGCGAGCCAGGCACGCAGCTCACGATGCGGACGTTCCACACCGGCGGTGTGGCGCGCGTGCGCCTGGACACGGCCGAAGACGGACAGCAGGTTGCCACGCGGGCGGCCGGCCGCCCGCAGTACATGGACATCACGAGCGGTCTGCCGCGCGTGGAGGAGCTCTTCGAGGCTCGTACCCCGAAGGGTATCGCGATCTTGAGCGACATCGACGGCGTCGTCGAGGTACAGAACCTCGAAGAGGCCAGAATCATCAAGGTCGTCTCGCGCGAGGTGTACCACGACGAGCACGATCTGAAGGCCGGCTACGAGCCGCTGGTCAAGGTCGGCGACTGGGTCGAGATGAACCAGCGGCTGGCCGAGGCTGAGGGGCTCGCGCCGATCGTCGCGCGCCTGAGCGGCTCGGTCGAGCAGGTGGGCGACCGGATCATGGTGGTGGCGGAGGAGCGCGAGGAGCGCGAGTACCGCGTGCCATCGGCGAGCCGAATCCGCGTCGAGAGCGGCCAGACCGTCACGGCTGGCGACCAGCTCACCGAGGGGCACAAGAGCCCTGAGGAAGTGCTGCGGATCCAGGGACGTGAGGCCGTGCAGCGGTACCTGGTGGACGAGGTCCAGGAGGTCTACCGCTCGCAGGGTGTGAACATCAACGACAAGCACATCGAGATCATTGCGCGGCAGATGCTGCGCAAGCTGCGGGTCGACCAGTCCGGCGACACGGAGCTGCTCCCTGGTGAGCTGGTGGACCGGTTCGAGTTCGAGGACAAGAACCGCCACGTGCTGGCCGAGGGCGGCGAGCCGGCGACGGCGCAGCCGGTGCTGCTTGGCGTGACCAAGGCGTCTCTGAACACCGAGAGCTTCCTGGCGGCGGCATCGTTCCAGGAGACGACGAAGGTGCTTACCGAGGCGGCGCTCTCCGGCAAGGTCGACAAGCTGCTCGGCCTGAAGGAGAACGTGATCATCGGCAAGCTGATCCCGGCCGGCTCCGGCTACCGGGCTCGGCTCGAAGCGCGGCAGCAGGCGCTCAACCAGCCGCCAGGCGGCGACATCTTCCTCGGCGAGGGCGGACTGATCATCGACGGCGACGGGCCGACGCTCACGCCGCTCGAGGGTGGCCTGGACGCCGACACGATGCTGAGCGACTTGCCGGGCTTCGACGACGACGATGACGACAACGGTGCCGGGACGGCGGAGATCATCAGCCTGATGGGCGCTGGCCCATCGCCGGTGGTGGACGCCCCTGACGTCGAGCCGGATGGGGACGGAGACGACGCGCCGCTGGCGCTCGCGGACCTGGACCTTGGCGACATCGACGACACCGACCTCGGCGCAATCGACATCGTGGACGAGGACAAGCCGCGCAGCTGACGCCCCGAGGAGTCAGGCTTGTCCTGAGGAGTCCTGAGCCTGCGAAGGAAGGATGTCAAGAGGGGTCCGGAAGCATCGCTTCCGGACCCCTCCTTGTATTCCTTCGTTCATCAGGGCTGGTGAGTCCAGGGTGGACACGTCTCGAAGACCTGAGATTAGCGATATACTTATCATGATGAGGTCGAGCTGAAGCGAGGACGGGATGATCATTGCACGGCCCTCTCCGCTGAGCGCAATTGAAGCGATGACGGAGCCCGCAGAGCTAGCGAGGGCGCAGGCGCACCGGCAACAGTTCGATCGAAACTGGGCCTGGCTGAAGGACCACGCCGCCGAGATCTTTCGTCGGCATCGCGGCCAGTATGTCGTAGTGGCGGCTGAACAGAAGTTCGTCGGCGACACTGCCGAGGAGGCCTGGGCGCGCTCCGCCGAGGCCCAGATTGCGGATAAGGGCAGCTTCATCATGCAAGTACCAAAGCAAGGTTCTGGCCTGCGGAACCTTCCTCCTGTGCTGATGGTGACGGACGTCACTGATCCCGATGAGCTCGCTAGAGCGGATTCCCAAGATGAACGGTTCGGTCGCAATCTGGCCTGGTTTCAGGAACATGGGGAGGAAATCGTCGCGCTGTATCGCGGACGGTGGATCTCCATCGCGGGACAGGAGGTTTTTGCGGCTGACAGCGCACGGGAGGCGATCACTCTGGCTCGCGCTGCGTATCCCGAGGACGACGGACGTTTCACCTATTGTGTACCGACGGAGAGGGCTGCCAGGCTCTATGCGCATTGACGGCGAATGGGTGCGTTTCCCTGGAGGCGAGGAACTCCCGGTCATTCGTGGACAAGTCATCGCGTTCGACGGCACACTTGTTGAGACGCTCTTCCTCGTGGACACAGGTGCGGACCGGACGGTCCTGACCAGCGACGTTTTCGAGCAACTCGGCCTGGAAGCTTTTGAGACAAACGAGCGGATCGTGGGCGTAGGCGGCAGGGTGCGATCGGTACAGGTCTCCACGCAGATTTGGATGCGCCGCGACGGCGGTCTTCGGGCATCTTTCAATGGCCCGTTCTGGGCCGTGACCGACGCGGCGACCCTTGACCTGAGCGTACTCGGACGTGACATCCTCAGGTGGTTCGCGTTGATCGTGGACCGGCCGGGCAACACGGTCTGCCTGCTCAACCAGCGGCACCGGTACAACGTCGTCGCGTCCTGACCGTGCCTGGGTCCGCCTCGCAGCGGCCGATGCCAATTGCGCGGCGGTGCGCCGGGGGTTGCTATACTTGACCGTTGCGCCGGGCGGTGCTGTCGTCCGGTGAACGACGAAACGCGTGGATCTACTGCTGACCGGCGGGGCGAAGCTTGACGGCTGGCCTCCTGGTCAGTATAGTTACCGTTTGGCGCCCAGGCCGGGAGGCGGGCTGCCACGTTGGAGGAGGAGTTGCCCACTATCAGCCAGCTCGTCCGCAAGGGGCGGGAGAAGCTTCGCAAGAAGATGAGCGCCCCTGCCCTGCGGTTCAATTACAACGCTCTGGACAAGCGGACGACGCGTGGTCGTGGCTCTCCCCAAAAGCGGGGCGTGTGTCTCCAGGTCCGGACGATGACGCCGAAGAAGCCGAACTCGGCGCTTCGGAAGATCGCTCGGGTCCGGCTCACCAATCAGATGGAGGTCACGGCCTACATCCCGGGTGAGGGCCACAACCTTCAGGAACACTCGGTCGTCTTGATTCGCGGCGGCCGTGTCAAGGATCTGCCCGGCGTGCGCTACCACGTGGTGCGTGGCGCGCTCGACGCCGGTGGTGTTCGCGACCGCAAGCAGGGTCGCTCGAAATACGGTGCGAAGGCCGTCAAGGGGCCGGGCTCCGGCAGATAAGGCCCCGGCGGGCACGCTCACCGGGCCAGGGCTTTCTATCCCTGGCTCTCTTCATGCGCGGGGAGGCGGCGCCGGCCGCTTCGTAGGTAGACCGCGGTCATAGATGCACGAACGACGTGGCGGGGCCAACCCGATGGGCCAGTGCCCTGCGCCGTTCCTCTGTACCGTAGTCAGGTTCTGTCGGCGAGAGCTGACGTCGGAGGGGTTTGCATGCCTCGGCGTTCCCGGCCTGTCAAGCGCGATGTTCCGCCAGACGCGCGCCATGGCAGCAAGACGATCACGCGCTTCATCAACAAGCTGATGCTTGACGGCAAGAAGAGCATCGCGGAGCGCATCGTCTACGTTGCGCTCGAGCGGGCCGAGGCCCAGCTTCGGCGGCCGCCCGTGGACATCTTCGACCAGGCACTTCGCAACGCGACGCCTGTCCTGGAAGTGAAGCCGCGCCGTGTCGGCGGTGCGACCTATCAGGTGCCGGTCGAGATCAAGGGCGATCGGCGGATGTCGCTGGCGATGCGCTGGCTGATCGCCTCCGCTCGCGCCCGCAGCGGCAAGACGATGGCCGACAAGCTGGCCGGCGAGATCCTGGACGCCTACCACGGGCAGGGCGCCACGGTCAAAAAGCGGGACGACACCCATCGAATGGCGGACGCCAACAAGGCATTTGCGCACTACCGCTGGTAGGCGCGCTTCAGCGGCCGGTCATCAGCCGTCAGCCGTTGTCGTCTGACTGCTGAGAGCTGAGGGCTGAAAGCTGAGGGCAACAGGACATGGCAGACCAGAATCTCCAGAACACGCGCAACATCGGCATCATCGCCCATATTGACGCCGGCAAGACCACCACGACCGAGCGCATCCTCTACTACACCGGCCGATCGTACAAGATCGGCGAGGTCCATGAAGGCACGGCCACCATGGACTGGATGGAGCAGGAGCGCGAGCGTGGGATCACGATCACGGCAGCGGCGACCACGGCCGAGTGGCGTGACCACCGCGTCAACATCATCGACACCCCTGGCCACGTCGACTTCACCGTCGAGGTGGAGCGCTCGCTGCGCGTCCTGGACGGCGGGGTCGTCGTGTTCGACGCGGTGGCCGGCGTTGAGCCGCAGTCTGAGACGGTCTGGCGCCAGGCCGACCGCTACAGCGTGCCGCGAATCTGCTTCATCAACAAAATGGACCGGGTCGGCGCCAACTTCTGGGGCACGATCGACCAGATCAAGGAGCGGCTCGGGGCCTCTCCGCTACCGATCCAGATCCCGATCGGCAAGGAGTCCGGCTTTGTCGGCATGGTGGACCTGATCACGCAGGAGGCGCTGACGTTCGGCGCCAACGCGAACGATCCGATCCAGCGCGGGCCGGTTCCTGATGACCTGACCGAGGAGGTCGCGCAGCACCGCGAGCAGGTCGTGGAGCGCGTCATCGAGCTCGACGACCAGCTGATGGAGCGGTACCTTGAAGGCGAGGAGATCTCGCCGGAGGAGATCCGGACCACGCTGCGGCGCGCGACGATCGCCGGCCAGTTGATTCCGGTTCTCTGCGGCACCGCCCTCAAGAACAAGGGTGTCCGCCCGCTGCTGGATGCTGTCGTGGACTACCTGCCCTCGCCGCTCGACATCCCGCCAATCACGGGTACCAACCCGCGCACAGGTGAGGAAGTCACGCGTACGGCCTCGGCCACCGACCCGTTCACGGCACTCGCCTTCAAGATCGCCGCGGACCCGTTCGTCGGCAAGCTGGCGTTCATCCGGGTCTACTCCGGCGCGCTCAAGTCGGGCAGCTACCTGTTCAACTCCACCAAGGACACGCGCGAGCGCGTCGGGCGGATCGTGAAGCTCCACGCCAACCACCGCGAGGATGTGGACGCGGTTTCGGCCGGGGACATCGCGGCGGTGGTCGGCCTCAAGAGCACGGTCACGGGTGACACGCTCTGTCAGCCCGAGACGCCGATCGTCCTGGAGGCGATCAAGTTTCCGGAGCCGGTCATCGACATCGCGATCGAGCCGAAGACGAAGGCCGACCAGGACAAGATGGGCATGGCCCTTGCGCGCCTCTCGGAGGAGGACCCGACCTTCCGGGTGCGCTCGGACCAGGAGACCGGCCAGACGCTGATCTCCGGCATGGGCGAGCTGCACCTCGAAGTGATCGTCGATCGGATGCTGCGCGAGTTCCGGGTGGACGCGAACGTCGGCCGGCCGCAGGTAGCGTACCGCGAGACGATCACCAGGCCGGCCAAGGCGGAAGGGCGTTTCGTGCGCCAGTCCGGCGGTCGCGGTATGTACGGCGTCTGCGTCCTGGAGCTGGAGCCGCTGGAGGCAGGCGCTGGCTTCGAGTTCGA
>Ga0209382_10004124_pt1 | contig 19589 bp, 20 predicted proteins | sample SoiMetdeltSBSDD5_FD_187599 | JGI IMG/M metagenome (GOLD analysis project Ga0209382, IMG submission 187599) | Bulk soil microbial communities from a Populus tree surrounding site in Tennessee, USA - Soil MetaG P. deltoides SBSDD5 (SPAdes) (version 2) | ecosystem: Environmental > Terrestrial >... | reverse complement strand
CGATGAACAACCCGCCATAGTTCGAGCCTGCGCTGTAGAAGCGGATCTCCACGCCGGGATCGATGGTCAGCGTCGCCAGGCCCGAGGTTCCGTTGACGACGACGAGGCCGAAGGCGCCGGCCGGGCCGCCGATCTGGTAGGGAACGCCCCGGTTGTGGAACTCGTCGTCGATCTCGACTGCCGGGTTGCCCTCGCCGACGACCTGGATCAGGTCGCTGGCGTTGCCGGTGTAGACCCCGGTCGGCAGCGTGCCCACGGTGTTGAGCGACATGCGCACCGGGAAGGGAGCGGACGGGTCGCTGGCCCCGGAGCCGCTGACGACGAGGTTGTTGGAGAGGAAGCCGAAACCGGCCCGGCGGAAGAGCCGGACGCCGTAGCCGGCCGAGCCGGTGACCTTGACGTGGTCGAGCACCAGGGGCGTGGCCGGGGGCAGCGTGTCCACTCCTTCGCCGATCAGCGAGGCGCCCGCGGCGCCGCCGCCGGAGATGTCGGCGTAGCCGAGCACCACCACGCCGGGGCTCTTGGCCCAGATCGAATCCCACGGCAGGGCCGGGTCGTCGCGGCGGAAGGCGATGCGCTGGGAGGGCCTGCCGATGGCGATCAGGCTGCCCTGCACGGTGAGGTCGAACCCCGGGCGGATGCGCACCTCGGCGCACGGATCCACGCTGAGGGTGACGCCCGCCGGCACCAGGATGTTGGTGGTCAGGATGTGCGGGCTGGCGTTCGCCGTCCAGAACTGATTCGTCGCCACCGAGCTGTGCAGGGTCGGACCGCCGGTGGGGGTCGGGCAGGTGGGGATCGGTACCATCTCCGACCAGCCATCGGCGTCGCCGCTCTCGAAGCTGGTGACGAAGATTTGGTTTCCGATCTCGACCACCTTCACGGTCCCCTCCGGGCCGCCGACGAAGGCGACGGCGCGCGAATCGGCACGGATGGCAAACGAGCCCTCCTCGGCGAGCGGGAAGCGGTCGTCGTCGACCCGACTCGGCACGCCGCCGGCGATCGGCACCAGATAGAGCCGGCGTGGCCCGTCGCCCGTGGAGGCGGTGAATGCTACCCAGCGACTGTCCGGGCTGACCGTGAAGGCCCACACCCGATCTCCGGGCGTCATCGCGCCGGACAGTCGAATCGGGGCGCCGCCTGAAGGCGAGACGCTCCACAGCTCGGCGAGCCCGCGCTTCTCGGCCTCCTCGAGGTAGACGAGGTAGCGGCCCGTCGTGTCGGCCTTGAGCGCGTCGTCGGGGGGAAGCTGGAGATCGATCCAGGAGCCGTCGTCTTCGGCCGGCGAGACCGCAGCGGGTGCCGGTCGGGACGAGGCTCCGGCGAGCAGGAGAAGGAAAGCGAAGGGAAGCGCGACGAGGGCGGATTGGCGCATGTGGAAGGGCTCCTTGTGCCCCTCGGTACGCAATCCGCCCCAGGCAGGGGCCACGTGGCGCCCAAACGCCTTGCGGGCACCTTCCAGCGAGGGCCGCTAGGAACGTCAGGGGTTGACGGCGACTGACGATTCGACAATACTAGAAATATGGAAATGTCGTCGCAGCTGCAAAGCCGACTGCAACGGTCAGCGGAGCGGCTCGCAGCGCTCGGGCAGGCGGTGAGGCTCGAGCTGGTGAGGCAGCTGTTGCGCGCCCATCCCGACGGCATGGTTGCCGGGGCGCTGCAGCGCGCGGTCGACGTCCCGGCTTCCACGCTGTCGCACCACCTCGAGGCGCTCGCGCGTGTCGGCCTGGTGGAGCAGCAACGCGAGGGGCGCTTCCAGCGCTACCGGGTCTCGGAGGAGACGCTCCGCGACCTGCTGGGCTTCCTGCTGGAGGAGTGCTGCACGTCGAGCAAGGTGGTGCCGATCTCGTCGCTACGGCGCACGGGACGATCCAAATGAGGACGATCCAAGTGAGCACTGCCCCACGGACGCCGGTGTCCGGCAGCTTGCCGGCCGCCGTGACCCAAGCCGACATCCCTGGGGTGTACGCGCGGATCGCTCGCATCTACGACCTGTGGGCCGCCGCCACCGAGTCCCGCGCGCGCGCACGCACCCTCGAGCTGGCCGGCATCCGCGATGGCGAGCGCATCCTCGAGATCGCGGTGGGCACCGGCGGCACCTTCGCCGAGGTGCTGCGCCGCAACCCGACCGGGCAGAACGCGGGCATCGACCTGACGCCCGAGATGCTCGCGCGGGCGCGCACCAAGGCCAGCCGAGTCGGCGTGCCGTTCACGCTCGCGGTTGGCGACGCCGGCGCGCTCGACTTCCCGGACGGTCATTTCGACCTGGTGCTCAACGCCTACATGTTCGATCTCCTCCCCGAGGCGGACTTCGCCCGCGTCCTGGGCGAGATGAGGCGGGTGCTGAAACCGGGCGGCCGCCTGGTGGTGACCAACATGGCGCGCGGCCGGCGCCCACGCCATCGTTTCTACGAGGCCGTCTACCGCGTGCGGCCGTCGCTCATGGGCGGCTGCCGCGGCGTGACGCTGCGACCGCACCTCGAGGCGGCCGGCTTCCAGGTCGCCCACGAGGAGTACCTCGCGCAGCTCGGTTTCCCCACCGAGATCCTGGTCGCCCGCGCCTAGTGGCCTGTACCACCCAAATCGGTCGGTGGTGACGTCGAACGGCTGCGACGACGGTGAGCACGTGCAAAAGCAGCGCGACGGCGGCGACCGCAGTCAGGATTGTTGGACGGTGACGGGCCATGGCTGAGCCTTCTCCGAGCTCGGCAGGCGAGCGTTGGGCGCCGCCCTCACTCCAAGAGGCGCGCTCGCGGGCCGTGAGCGATCAATGCGCGAGTCGCTGGCCGTGCCTCCATTGGCCGGTGTGCCGCCGATCGTGTCAAGATCGCTCGCCTTGCGTGCTCCTGCGTCCTTCCGCTCGCGCGCGTGCCGGCCGTGACGAACTCTGAGTGGAGGAGATCCAACTTCGCATGCGAAGCCCCTGGAACCGTTCGCGCTACGCCCTCACCGCGACGGCGTTCGGGCTCGTTCTCCTGCTGGCCGCGAGCGCGCGGCCGGCGGCGGCGAGCCTCTACGTCATCGTGACCACCGCCGACGACCTGAGCGGCAACAGCAACTGCACGTTGCGCGAGGCCATCCAGGCGGCGACTACCAATCTGCCCGTCGACCAATGCCCGGCGGGCGGCAGCAGCGACGAGATCGTGCTCGCGGTCCCCGGCGTCTACCTCTGGACGCTCGGCGAGGCGACGTTCGGCAGCTCCGAGTTGTTCGTTCACGGCGCCGCGGGATTGCCACCGGCTTCGTACACCGTCAACGTCACCACGGCGAATCGCTTCCTCCGCATCACCTCTGGCGCGAACGTGGTCCTCGAGAACTTCAAGGTGATGGGAGGCAACGCACTGGCGGCCATGCCGCCGCGCGGCGGGGCCGTCCTGAGCGAGGACTCGGACCTGGCCCTCGTCGACATGGTGATCTCCAACTCCTCGGCTGGAAACGGAGGCGGGCTCTATTTCAGCGGGGCGGGCAAACAGCTCGTCGTGCGGCGCAGCGTGTTCGACGCCAATCACGCGGTGGAAACGGGGGGCCAGCAGGCGGCCGGCGGCGGCGCCTATGTGCTGGTCCAGGGGAGCGGTGGCGCCACCATCAGCGACAGTCGTTTCCAGCTCAACGACACCACCGCCAGCACGACCAACGCGCACGGCGGCGGCCTGACCGTCTTCGGCACCGACTCCACCCTCGTCGTCCGCCGTTGCACGTTTGCCGGCAACGAGGTGCACGCCAGCGGCACGCTGCTGGGGACCGTGGCTGCTCTCGAGGTCACTTCTCTCGGAGCTGCGGCAGGTCCCGTCCTGCTGGAGGACGTCGCCATCACCGGCAGCGCGGTCGTCGGCGGCAACGCCTTCACGGGCAACATCCTGGCCCTCTACGCGGCGGGCAACGCGGTGACCCTCCGGCGGGTGCGCGTCCTCGGCAGCACGGGGCCGAGCGGCCAGGGCGTCCAGGCACAAGTGGAGACGGGGGGCAGCGGCACCATCCGTCTCGAGGACGTGCTCGTCGCCCGCGGCCAGACGCAGGGCCTGAGCGTCGTCGCGCAGGGAACGTCGGCGACAGTCCTCGTCGGGCACGTCACCGTCACCGGTCACGCGACCTTTGGCTTGCGGCTGTTTGCCTTCGGGGGCAGCACGGGACGGCTCGAGAACTCGCTGCTCTACGGCAACGGCACCGACCTCGACACCGGCGCCACGCCGATCGACGTGGCACCCGAGAACCTCGTCGGTATCGATCCGCTCTTCGTCGACCCCGTCACGGACAACTACGACCTGCAGGCCGCGTCGCCGGCGGTGGACACCGGCAACCGCACCTACGCCTCGGTCGGCCCGTTCGACGTGTTCCACCGACAGCGCGTGATCGGGGCCAACACCGACCTCGGCGCGATCGAGCGGGGCGGCGTCTTCGCCGACGGCTTCGAGAGCGGGGACACCGGCGCCTGGGCGGCGCCGATTCCCTGACAACAGGCCGCCGCACCGCCGCGCCTCGCGGCTAGGCGGCAGTCCTCGGCTGCACGCTCCGGCAGCGCGGCGCTACCAGAAGAATGTCGTGCCGGACTCGAAGCCGTCGGTGAAGATGAGTGAGCTCTTGAGCCGGCGGAACGCGAAGTCGTAGTCGGGCGCGATGTACTCCCCGAAGCCGCCGACCACCGGCTTGCCGGCGGCGAGCACCAGGCAGGTGACGAAGTCGTCGCCGCTACCGGGGGGCGGCGTCGCCATGCTGAAGACCCGCTTGCCTGTGCCCAGGCCGCCGAACGACGGATCGAGCCCGCCGCCGCGCAGCAGGCGGGCGACTCCGACATTGGACGTGTTGCCGGGATCGCCGGTCTCGACGCGAGCCGCGACGACGATCTTGCCGTCCGACTGGGCGACCATGCGGGACGCGCCGTAGGTGCCGTCACCACCCGAGCCGCCGACGTCGAAGGCGACGTACTCCTCGAACGTGCCGTCGGGGAGCCCGTTCGCGCTCATGCGCTGCACGACGAGATTCTCGGCGAGGAAGGGGCCGGTGTCGCCGGCGACGGCGAACCCGCCATCGGGCAGCAGCGCCATCGACCGCAGCCGCGCCGTCTGGGGGTACTCGAGGGTCACCCAGCCGTCCCCGGTGAACCCGAAGGTGGGGTCGGCGACCCAGCTCGCACCCGAGAAGAGGAGGCGATGGAGCACGAACGAGGCGTGGTTGAACGGCGCGGGTGTCTGCGCCCAGCCCCCGACGATCGCCTTCCCGTCCGGCTGGAACAGCAGCGCGCTGGGACCGGAGAACTCATAGGAGGAACCGATGAGGATCTGCTGGGAACCCAGGTCGGTGCCGTTGGGGTTGAGGCGGAGGACCACCCAGTCTTCGGTCTGGCCGTTGTCCTCCGGGCCGACGATCCACAAGATGCCCGCCGCGTCGAGCGCCGCCGCCCCGACTCCCCTCATCGCGGTCGAGAAGTACCAGCCGCCGGTGATGCCGTTGTAGAAGAAGTTGGGGTCGATCGAGCCGTTGGCGAGCAGCCTGGTGACGAAGATCTGAGGGGGGCCGCCGGCGGCGAGCCGCACCGTGCCGACGACGAGCAGCCGACCGTATTCGTCGACCAGCACCGCTGCCGCCCTGCCGTCCTTCAGCGCGTAGCCGAAAGCCGTGAAGTCGATGGCCACCCTGCCGTCGTTGCTGCCGAAGGTCGTGTCGGGGTGGCCGTCGAGGCCGACGCGCGCAACGGCGATCTTGTTCTCCTCGCCGTCGTCGTCCGTCGCATAGCCAGCGAGGACGATCTTGCCGTCCGGCTGGACCGCACACGCCCTGGCGGTGTCGAAACGGTTGGCGTCGAGGTCGAAGTTGACGAAGCCGGCGGCGCCGGGCTGATCGTCGAGTCCGTCCTGGGCGGGGAGCACCTGCGCCTGAAGGGAGAGCAGAGCGGCGAGGGCCCAGACCGGCGGGCCGGCGAGATGGAATCGGGAATGGTCGGTCTGCGGACGTGTCGACCTTCCAGGGCAGATGGGCATGATGCGCTCCTCGAACGGGAACCGCCGGAGGTTCGGTGGTCCTCATCTCGGGGAACGCACTGCGGCCGTGCAGGCGGCCACGACGCCGTTCGACCAGCGGAATCGCGGGATTCTTCTTCGCCGGCCCGGTGGGACTGGTCGCCATGGGAAGAGAGAGATGGCACCTTCCAGCGCGCTTTCGCGTTGAAGTAGGAGCAGCCCTCCTCGAGGGCTGTCGCAAACAGAGAACGGACGGAAGGCCGAGGACCCTTGGCCGCGTCCTATGATGAGCTCGAAGAAGGGAGGAGACCCTCATGGCGGCCCGAACCCAGTTGGTGGTCGCTCTCGCAGTCGGCGTGGCCCTCCTCGTTCCCCGTCTCGCGCCCGCCCAGTTCCTGCCGCTCACTGGACCGGAGCTCGTCGCGGCTTCCGAGCACATCGTGGTGGCAGTGGTCGACGGTGCGAGCAGCCGGTGGAGCGGCAAGCTGATCGTCACCGACTACGAGCTGCGCGTCGAAGACCGTCTCGCGGGCGAGGGGCCGGGCCGCATGACGCTCACCCAGCCGGGCGGCACCGTCGGCGACGAGACGCACCGCACCAGCCTGACGGTCCCACTCGAGGTGGGCGAGCGCTACCTGCTCTTCGTGGACGATCCCGCCGGCGAGGACTCTTCCGCGATGGCGATCACCGGCGGCTGGCAAGGGGCAGTGCGCGAATCGGCTGGCTTCGCCGAGCTGGTGGACGAGGTCCACGCCTTCCTGGCGGGGGAGCATCGGGACCTCGCGGGGATCGCCGCGTCAGCCAAGGCGGGCCTGCAGCCTGTGACGAAGGCGGCCTTCGAGATCCGCGATCCCGCGGTCCCCCCCATCGCCTTCAACCCGCTTCCCGATTCCTCGCCGTTCGCGGGGTACGACCAGCAACTGATGGCCTACTGGAACGTCTACCAGCCGGACCTCTTCCGCCCGAGCCCGAGCGGCGCTTGGCACTGGGGCAACGGGGTGTTCGACATGGCCGGCTTCCCCGACGACGCCCGCCTGCAGGCCGAGTTCGGGCGGACCTGGCCCAACGGCGGCTACGCCTACACGTTCACTCGCGTCCGCGACGGCCACACCGTCGAAATGGACATCGCGCTCAACCCGGCCTACCCATGGACGCTGGACGAGGCCGAGGCGACCAGCCCTGACTTCCCGTTCTCCTTCCGGCATGTCGTCCTTGGAGCCCTGGGAAGAGCGTGGGGGCTGAACATCTCGTTCGACTTCGAGGCGCCGCGGGGGGAGTCGGCGGTCGGGATTGCCCCTCAGGCTTACCGGCTCGCCACCCTGTTCTCGGACGATACCGAGGCGGTGCGAGCCACCTTCGGTGACGCGCCGCTCCTCGACGGGCTGATCAGTGCCTATGGAGTCGCGCCGGCCCCGCTCTACCCGGTCTTCCTGCCCAGCAAGCCCATCCCGTCCTCGGTGCGGCGCGGCGGGAAGCTTCTGCTGACGCCGATCAAGGTCGAGAACACGGGCACCGAGGCCCTCGTCGATCCCGAAGTGGAGATCTACCTCGTGCCGCGCCGATTCAGCCTGGAGGGCGCCGTCCTGCTCAAGCGGATTCGGGTGCGGGCCAACATCCCGCGTGGGGTCCTGCACCACGTCGTCCCGGGAACCGTCAAGATCCCGCGCACGGTGCCGCCCGGCGTCTACTACCTGGCGTTCCGATTGAGGCTTGCTGGCGACGAGTACGCGGGCAACGACGTCGCGTGGAGCCCCCACGACGTCTCGCTGACGGTCAAGAAGTAGGTCGGCGGTGGCGCGAGAAGCTCGCGCTCCGTAGGAGGCTGCCGGAGAGACGGCGCTCGGGCTGAAGGCCGGCGCGCAGGGCTAGACCGGGAAGGTCGACTGGAGGTGGTGAGTCGTGTGGACCGTCTGGCTGGTCGTGGGCCTCTCCGCTGCGCTCTTCGCGGTGGCACTGTGGTCGGTCTGGCCCGCGTGGCGGGCGACGCCACGCTCGTGGCGGATCCTTGCCTGCTCCGGTCTCCCCCTCGCCTGGGGCGGCGTCAGCTTCGCGGTCCGCTTCTGGAAGCCCACCGCCGGGCCCTACCTCGCCAACGTTCGCTACCCGTTCGGGACCCACCTGAACGCCTATGCGGTCTCCTTCGGCTTCATGTGGCTCGCGTTCGGGCTGGTGTTCTTCCTGGCAGCGTGCGGCGCTCCGCGCTCCTTTCGCATGTGGTTCTGCCTGCTGGCGGGTTGGACGCTCGCCTGGATACCGCATGGCGTCATCGGCGTGGCGGCGGCGGTGGCTGGCGGGAACGACTCCAGCTTCGAGGTCTACCGGCAGTGGGGATCGAGCTGGTCGGGTGCGCTGACGCTCCTTCGCGGCAGCATCGTCCTGATCCTTCACTTCGGCCTCAGCGTGCTCGGCTTCGGCCTCACCGCCAGGGAGCTTCGCCGCCAGCACCGCGAGCGCTCTGCCATGCACCCCTGAGGACCTGGTGCGCCGTGGCAAGATCGCCCGGAGTGCGACGATGACCGCGGCACTGCTCGACAAGTTGGATCCTGACGGTGGGCAGCTGCTCGCGCTCCTCGCCGCACAGCTCGACGACTCCATGCTCGACGAGATCGCCGAGGCCGACTACGGCGAGGACGCCGACGGCCATCGTGCCGCGCTCGTCGTCATTCGCGACGAGCTGAGAATCCCGGCGCCGTTGGAGTTCGAGCCGCAGGAGGTCCTCGCCTTGACGCGCTGGAGCGACCCGGACGATCCCCGCTGGCGAGGATCGGACGCTGCGGCCCGCCGCGGCCACGTGATGCGCGCCTTCTGTTGCGCGGTGCTCCTCGCGGCGGGCGCGGACCCGGCGAACCCCTACGGCTTCGACAGCGAGCCCGACACGCTCGCACAGTTGGTGGCCAGCCTCGAGGTGCTGGGAGAGCCGCTGCAGGTGGCAGGTCTGCGGTTTCTGGCCTGGCGCTTCGCGCGTTTGGCGATCGAGGTGGAGGAGCGGCCGTTCTACCTCCTCGCCATCCTGGTGCTCTGCCTCGAGGTGCGGCGCGACCTCGCTCCGCACGAGATCGCCGAGCTCGTTGCCGCGCTGGTGGCGGAGGAGGCGGCGGTGCGATCCGGCGGCTGGGCCTTTCCGAGCGCAAGCTCCAGCCACTGGCTGCTGGGGCTCCTCTCCGGACAGAGACACGACGTCTGGCGCGCCCTGGGGAGCCATTTGCCACCGCTCGCATCGACGATCGCCGACGAGCAGGTCCGCCGCTCCGTCGTCGAGGTCGCCGACCGGCTGGGAGCCGCTCGTCAGAAGTAGTAGACGCTGAACACGTGAGCGCACAAGAGCAGGGTAATCACGACGGCAAACACGACGTGTAGCTGGTAGCCGGCGACGTGAACCCAACCAGTCTCGGTATTGGTGACCCGGTCGAGGGCCGCCGCGCCGGGCGTGGCCAGCGACAAGGCGCGCAGGCGCACGTACGCCTTGAACACGTGGCCGCCCTGCGCCAGGGCGAGCATCGCGCAAATGCCGACCCAGAGCAGCGCGTTCGAGTTGCTGCCGCTGCGGCCACCCGTGTGGACGACGACGATGAGCAAGAGCAGAGGTCCGGTGACCTTGTGGAGCTGGAGCCAGCGACTGCGGGTGCCATCGCTGAGCCTTCGCATGCGCCTGCGGGCGGTGAAGCTGAGCTGCACGGCGATCAACGCGAGCCCCGCGAAACCGCTGACGTTGCGGGCGAGCGCCGATTTCGCCATGGCCGCGAGCCACGACTGCTCGTGGCCGGCCGCTGCAAGCACCGCCGGCGCCGCGAGCACCGCGATGAGCAACAACAAGCTGATCTCCCCGAGCAGCCCGCGCAGCGCGCGAACGCGGCTCAACGGGGGCCGGCCGTGGTACACCAGCCGCGCGCGGTCGTCCGACGCCAGGGCGACCGTGGTCACGGCGTCTCCAGCGGGATCGAGATGACGATGCCCCCCATCACGTCGCCGACCTTGAAGTCCTTGCGTGGGCTCTCCGGGTGCTGGTTGTGACACGTGATGCAAGCCGCAGAGACCGCGACGTCCGGGTAGAGGGCCATGAAATACCGCTTGTCGCGGACGGTCTGATACTCCCTGTGCACGCTCGTCGGATGGCTCGCCACGGCCGCGAGCCCAGCCGTCTCGAAAGGAGTCCGCGGCAGGTTGGCCTTGTTGATGGCCCACTCGCTGATCAGCGCGTAGCGAAAGTTCGAGGTGTCGGCGACCTTCTTCGCCGCCATGCGCAGCATCTGCGAAGGCAGTGGGAGGGCCTTCTTCTCCTCGAACTTCTCGTCCGACTTGATGATGCCCTCGACGTCCTGCAGCCGGTGGACGACACGATCGGCGTAGACGGCGCGGTCCGCCGCGATGACCGTGTGGACGAGGTCGGCCACCTGTTCGGGTGGTACACCCGGGGGCGCCTCCTGGGCGGCCTTGCCCCCGGCGTTGCAACCGACCACCAGCAGGGCTGCCGCCACGGCAGCCATCGCGCGATCCAAGCGTTCTTTGCTCATCGCTCTCCCTCCCTGGGGATCGTTGTCGTCAGCAGCTCGAGAGTCGGGTGGCGGTTCCGTGGGCGGCCCTTGAAGTTGTTCTCGACGAGCGCATCGTCGTAGAGGCTGCTCATCGCGAACGCGAGCCCGTGGCAATCCAGGCAGACGCTGCCGAGCATGCGGTCGCGAGGCCGCAAGGTGAGCGTGTTGCCGTGCTCCACCACGACCTTCTCGTCATCGGGGCTCAACGTGCGCGGCATGTGGCAGGTGGCGCACGTCATCGCGTCGCCGAGCGAGCTCCCCTGGCGCCGCGCGTGGGGCGAATCCACGAACGCCAGCGAGTGCCGATCGGCGTGACAGTTGAGGCATGCGTAGGTGGCCGCGACGGCCGTGTCGACGCGATGCGGCTCGTGGCAGCTACCGCAGTCGAGCACCGCCGGCTGTTGCGGGTGCGGGGCACGCATCGGCAGCCTGGCCATCCGCGGCTCGAGGGGCGAGAGCCCCACGCGGCCGCGAACACCGTGTTTGCCGGCGACGAACGTCTCGGCGGCGAAGGCGTGGCACTCGGCGCACACGGTCCGCCCCGGGTGCCGGATGAGCGCCTGGCCTTTCGGCTGGTGGCAGTCGGCGCAACCCACGTCCGCGCCGGCGTGTGCGCTGCGTTGCCAGCGCGCCACGATCTTGCTGTCGTCTTCGAGACCCGCGGGTATCTCGGCTACCGCGGCGCGCGCCCCTCGCCGGGCGTGGCGCGACAACATCCGCGGCTCGGTTCGCAGGCCCGGCCCCGAGACGAGCACGGGCGCGGCGAGCTCCCGGCGCAGGAACGCCTCGTTGAGCACCGAGTTGTCGTGGTAGTTGTGGCAACCGCTGTTGCCGCACGTGGCCGGCGCGAAGGTCGAGTGGCTCGCGCGCTTGCGGACGACGTCGTCGTGACAGGCGAAACAGATGCCGGCATCGACCTGCAAGGCCCGGGACTCGTCGTGGTGCTCGCGATGGCATCCGACGCAGTGCAGCGCGCGCTCGGCTTGCTGACTGGACGCCCAGCGCGGATCGTCGAAGGTGGCCACCGGGTGCGTGTCGCGCTCGAGCTCGCGCCGATGGCATTGCTCGCAGGCCACGTTGGTGACGCCGACGAACGGGGTATGACAGCTGCCGCAGGCCTCGGAGATCGGATGGTGGTCGTCAGAGGTCTGTCCAGGCTGCAAGACGGGCCTCCCGCCACCCCAGAAAGCCCACGCGACACCGCCTCCGAGCGTCACCATCGCCAGGGCCACCTTGTAGCGCGTGGGGATGGCGACGAATGCCTGCAGCCGTCGGGTGCCAGTCGCCCCCTTGCCGTGCTCTGCGGCCGAAGGCGAAGCGCTCGGCGGCTCTGAAGTGGTCGTGGCCAGCCCTCGTCATCGGGAGAGGCGCCCGCGACGCGACTAGTTGGGCGTCTGCGGGCTGTGCATTGCCGCTTCGGCGGCGAGCCGGTCACCGGCCGGCAGCACGCGCACGCCGATGTGGCAGGCCGGGGCGCCCTGCTGCTGGCAGGGCTCATGGTCGACTGCGATGGGCTCGCCGTAGTGGGCGCTCAGCCCGTTGACGATCCCCACCGCGAGCGCGCAGAGCCGGCGCCGCGAAGAGTAGATGACGACCACCCGGTCCGGCGCTTCGCGAATCGCGCGCAGCCCCGGTGGATGCGCCTGCCGGTTCCGCGAGCGCACCACGCCGTGGATCGTCTCTTCCACGTGTTCGAGAAAGTCGAGCAACCTCCACTCCGGGCGCACCAGCGGCCGGTAGATCCGCATCAGGTTGGCGGCGAGGTAGCCCCCGAAGTCCTCGAGGATCGCCGCCACCTCGAGGCCGGTGATCCGCGAGGCCGTGACCACCAGGGCGACGACCTCCTCGTCGGGGTACTCGCGATAGTTGACGTACTCCTTTCCGGCGAGGCCGGCCTCCTTGAGCAAGACCTTCCAGCTTTCGGCTCCCAGCTTGGCGCTGACGTAGCCGCGGATCTCGGAAAGGATGAATCCGTGCACGCGGGTTTCTCCTCGCTACCGGCCAGTCAGGAGAGCCCGCCGACGGCTCGCAGGATGGCGGGGGCGTACTTCTTCATCAGCGCCCGGGCGAGGCCGAGATTGCCGCGCCGGGTGATGGCCATGAAGTGGTAGTACTCGGAGGCTCCGAGCAGGCGGAGCAGGATGTAGACCCTTTCGGTGGTGATCAGCACGTCCTCCGCCGAGTCAGATCCCAGACCGAGCAGATCCAGGGCCAGCCGGTTGCTCTTCACCACCTCGGAGTAGCTCGCGGCGGCCACCGAGCCGTCGAAGTCGGGGTCGATCGACCGGCCGCCGATGGAGAGCCCGCTCTCGTAGCTCACCACGTCGGTGGAGACGAACTCGGGCACGTCGTCGCGCAGCCGGTCGAGCGCTGCTTGCAGCGGATTGCCCCCCCGATCCTCGAGGATCAGCGGCCGCAGGTGCTGCTCGTCGTCCGCTACGGCCTGGGCCAGCAGGACGGCGGCCATCGGGCGATCGATCTCGCTGAGCCCGGACCCCGGGGTTTCGTCGATGTCGATCACCGGTGCGGGCCAGCGCAACACCTCGTGCACGGCCGGCAGCCCGGCGAGGACGCCTGCCTGGGCCCCCACCAGGCGGCCCTGGGCGAAGTAGAGGCGGCCCATGCTCTCGCCGCTGGTGACCCGCAGGGCGCAGGTCTTGCCCTCCGCTTCGACCACCTGCAAGAACGCCTGCAGACTGAACCCGGTCAGGTGACTTTCCATGGCGGCGCAAGCCCCCTCACTGCGGCGGTGTCGTCGAGCGACAGCTCGCTTTCGATGGCGAGCCGCAAGCCGTCGCGGATGCCGGTCGCCAGCTCAGGCCGCAACTGGCCGGTGACCACGAAGCAGGCGGCGAACTCGCCGAGCGAGGTGTCGACCTCGATCATGTGGAGCAGCTTGCCGTCGGCGAGGCCGAGGATGACGAGGCCGCCGATCTCGTTTTCGGTCGAGGTGCGCACCCGCTTGATCAGCGACACGAAAGCGGACGCGATGGCCGCCACCTCGTCGCCGGAGCCGCGGTCGAGGAGCATCAAGCCCTCGCGGTCGATGATGCAGATGGCGCTGGCGCCGGTTTGTTGCTGCACCCATTCGGCGAGGGCTTCGATGCGCTGCCGCAACCGTCCGGGCGGCGGCTCGAAGTTGGCAGCGGGCGCGGGCAGGTCGTTGACGAAGGGCGGGTCGTTGACGACGAGCGGGGGGAGGACGATGACCCGGTCCGACTTGGGATGCGCCGCTGCCGGCTCAACATCGACCCTACGCGAGGGCCCCTTCAAGCGGGCGAACGCCGACTGCAACCGGTCCGGCTCAATCCATGAGAGCAATGGATTCGACATGCTGTTCCCCCGTTACCAGTCCCAATCGTTCCTCGGCCTCTGCGGCGAGCTGCTCGAAGATCTTCGCCATCGGCGGCGGGCGGCGCGCCAGCAGGCCCAGCGGCACACCCTGGGCGCTCGCCTGCAGCACCGCGGAGTCGCGCGGCAGGGTGGTGCGCCAGATCAGGTCCGCCGGGAAGGTCCGCCAGCTCTCCTGCGCGACCGACAGCGAAACCTGATTGCGCGACTCCAGCATGCTGAGCACGAAGCCGCTCAGGGTGACGTGCGCGCCGATGTCGCGGAGGCGTGCGACTGCATCGAGGACCTGCGTCGTCGTGCGCAAGGCGAGCGGCTCGGCCTGCAACGGCACCAGGAGGTGATCGGCGATCGACGCCGCGGCGAGGGTGGGCCCGTAGAAGCCGGACGGAGTGTCGACGATCAAGAGGTCGCAATTGGCGGTCGCCAGCAGGAGCCGCCAGATCTCCGGGTCGCTCAATCGCGCGCGCATGGCCTCACTGCCCAGGCTCTCGACGTCACCGGCGAGCAGCAGGGAGAGCCCGGGAACGCGAGTGGCCATGGGGGCCACGGCCACTGCCCTCGTCGCCAGCTCGGCCAGGCCGGGCCCGTTCGACGAGCTCCGGCGGACGGAGAGGCCGATCGAGCCGTGGGGATCGCAGTCGGCGAGCAACACGCGCCAGCCGCCGCGCGCCAGGCTATAGGCGAGGTTCAGCGCAAGAGTGGTCTTACCGACGCCACCCTTCTGGCTGGCTACCACCAGGCTCTTCATGAGCCAAGCTCCTGCTGCTGACCGTCTTACGAGATGGCCAGGAGCTCATTGCCCGCGAGTGGCGGCAGTCTCATCCTGCGCGCCGGGGCTGCTCCTTGGCCGGGCTTCACCCGACAACAAACGACAAAGAAAAGGAAACTGGAGCTCGAAGTGTATTCCTGTGCGCGCTTCCAGTCCAGAGAACACACCTGTGACACAAGCCTGCACTCACGACAAGGAAACCATTTGTGACACAAGCCTGCACTCAACGCGTGGTGCTCAGAAAGCGAATGGCACATCGATCTGGACGATGTCGTAGCTGCGCTCGTGCATCGGATCGTCGAGGGCGCGCGTATACGAGACACCTGGTCGTAGCCAGCGATTGCGGGGGAGCTTGAGGTGAAAGCGAGGGCCGACGGCCAACGTGAGCTGCTGCCGCGCCGAAGGGTCGCGCCGCACGGGGAGCGCGTTCGACAGCCAGCGCTGGAACCGGAGCTCGCCACCCAGCGAGACGCGGGGTGAGAAGAAGTGACCCGCGTGAATCCCCGCGGTGAAGTTGGTGCGTCGCCGGTCCTGGGACTGGGGGCCGCGCACGCGCGTGAGCTGAAACACCGTGGCCTCGGCCTGGAGCGTGAGCTGCGGCCTGACCCGAGCCACCCCGAGACCGCCGATGAGCGCGTGGTAGTTGACGGCGAAGAGCGCGTTGTCCATCGACGAGCGCGCCGGGATCGAGGCGGCGATCGCCGCGGCGGCTCCGGCCTCCGGTGAGCTCCCGCCACCGCTTCCGATCGGAATGGTGCTGGCGAGGAAGCCCGTCCAGCGCCAGTCGGTGCCGAGGGGGTGGACGTAGTTGAGACCCAGGAGCGGGTTGGAGAAGCCTTGGCCCGAAGGATCGCGGCCGCCGCGCGGCGCGGAGTTGTCGGCGTGAATGACGCGAAACACCGGAACCCAGTGGGGGCTCGCCTTGTAGGTGATGGCAAGGCCGGTGAGGTGGGAGCGTCCAGAGGCGCCGGTGGCTGGGTCGACGTAGAAGGCCTCGGTCCGGTCGACGCGTACGGCCGAGCTGGCCACGGCGGACCGCAGCAGCCAAGGCAGCGAGTAGGGCGCGGGCGTCGCTCGCTGCGCGACTCCCTCCTGCGCGCCAGCGGAGGCCGCGACCAAGAGGGCCGCCAGACCGAATATCGGACGATGGAAGCGGCGCATCACGGCCAGCCTCGTACGCAACCTGGATCTCGACCTGCCGGGCTCACCCCAGAGCAGTGAGGCGCGGTTTTCGTGGATCGATGCTCAGTTAGACGGCCGCGGGCGCGTCGTTTCCCCCAGCGGAATGCGCGGCCAGTTGTTCCTTCGAGCGGAGCCGTCTAACGCGGCGAGACCTTCAGGGCTTCTCTCGCAGGCACCGGGGCGCCCTCGCGGGAGAAGGCGACGCGATCCTCCAGCACGAGGCGGATCCGATCGGCCAGGGGTAGCTTCTCGTATTGCGCGGGGGTCAGCTTCCGCGCCGTGCCGTTCTCGTCGCGCACGATGGCTTCGTCGAAGCCCCGCCTGGTTTCGTTGAGTCCGATGGTCATCGTCGGTGCTCGGCCGTCTCAGGCCAACGCGGGCAGAGGCGAAGCTTGGTACGTCTCGCGTTCGGCGAGAGCTTCGACCTGTGCCACGTTCTCGGCGATGCGACGCAGCTCGCGGAGACTCAGCGTGATGCCGTAGATCAGCACGGCGACCTCGAAGGCAACCCAGCCGGCGTGCTCCAGGAAACGCCAGCCCGAGGCCTCCGCGACGCCGTACACCGATTCCGGGATGAGGAGGCCGCGGATGAAGTGGTCGGCTGCGACAGTGAGGGTGGCGGTGATCAGCACCTTCCAGTCGCGGTAGAACGCCAGGAAGGCGAGCGAGCCGAAGACGTGGAAGTGAGTCTCGATACGGCCGCCGGTGAGATGGATGAGCAGAGCACCCCACATGATTTGCGAGAACGCGATGACGTGCCGGGTTCCGACCCAACCAGGACGCAGCTTGATGAGGGCGATCGGCAGGGCGCTGAGCAGGCCGCCGAGGACCACGGCGGCGAAGACGTGGTTGGAGACCACCCGGGTCTTGCCTGCCCACGCCCATGGCGACACCGCGAACGCGAGGAGGATGCCGAAGAGCCACTGGCCGACCATCAGCCAGAGGAACATCCGCTCGGCGCGCAGGTGCCATCGCTGCACGAAGTCGGCATAGGTCGACTCGGTTCTGGCGACGATGTCGTTGGCGAGGGCCGCGATGGCTGCCTTGTCGAGGGGCTGGGTCACGATCGGCCTCCTTGGAGACGGGAAGTCGGCTGGTCTTCGAGACCGCAGCCGAAGACGAGAGTGCGACGAACGGAAGGATCCTTCTGGTAGAGCGCCTGCACGATGGCGTTCTGGCCGATGCTGTCTCCCTCGTGCGCCCGCGCCGAGGTGATGCCGCCGCTGAACAGCAGGGCGCCGTCCGCACCGTAGACCAGGACGTGGCCGCTGGTGGTGGCGCCCAGCCGGGCGGCGAAGCGGCCGCCGGGGTCGACGACGACGTGCAGGCCCCGGATCGAGGCGGCGTTGCGCAGCACCGGACCGTCGGTCCAGTCCGCACCGGTCCCTGCGGGCGCGACGACGGAGAGGTAGAGCGCCGGCGGTGGATGCAATCCCTCGAAGCGTGCGATGAGCCGCCGCAGCTCGTTGAGGCTGGCGCGAGTGCAGGCGCAGCGCGGATGGGCAACCATCAAGAGCAGCGGCTGGCCCGGGTGGCGGGGAATGGAGCCGTCAGCGGGCCACGTCGCAGGCGCGGCGTCGGCCGCGGCGCCCGGAGTGAGCTGGTAGCTCCAGAGGAACACCTCGCCGCCGACGACGGCCACCGCCCAGAAAGCGATCAGCGCGAAGATCCGGCCGTTGCCTCGCTGGCGAGGTTCGCGCGCAGAGTCTCCCGAGCGCAGACCGTTTCCCGATCGCAGAGCGTTTCCCGAGCGCACAGAGCTTCCCAACCACGACATCGGCTGTCGAACGCCTCCCGGTCCGTCTCACCTGGGATCGCAAAGGAAGCCGCAGCGAAAGGAAGGTCCGGCCGCTCTGAGGGAGCTGGCGCGGATCTTAGCATCGATGAGGGGAGACCCGGTAGCCGCGAGGCGCCCGGAGGCCGCTGAACCCCCGCTGAAGCCTCTGGTGTGTGGCCGGCGGGCGAGCGCGCATCTCAGTACCGGTACGACCCAACCTCCACCCATCCCGCGGTCACCGGCTGCACCTCGCACCGGTCGCGAATCCCGGCCGTGAACTCCTGGAACGCCGGGAGCTCGCGCAAGGGGTTGCCTCCGTCGGCGGTCTCGAACGACGCCAGGTGCACGAAGCTGACGCCGTCGTCGAGCTTGAGCGACGCGTAACGCAGCCCCGCGGGCGCCTCGGCGTGAAGAGCCTCGAACACGCGCGCGATGGCGCTCTCGTTCTCGGCAACGCGATCCGGCTTGACCTTGTACCGCACCATCACTCGCTTCATGGCTTTTCTCCGCGCGAAACGAACAGCCGGTCGTCGATTGGGACGACGACGACCGTGAACGGCGTGCCGGCATCGTCGGAGACCTGCGGGAGGGGACTGCCGAAGGGGTGGCCGCCCACCATGGAGTTCTCGTAGTACGGCGCGAAGATCATCAAGTGCGGGTGCCAGGCGCCGATGCCCGACGCGAGGTGCTGATGCTGGGACCACATGTAGGCGAAGGTCACCGCGTCGCGCCGGGGAAGCTCCCCTCGTACGTACGCCGCCTCGACCGCGGCGCCGATCTGATCGGGATCTTTTCCCTCCATGGCCAGCTTGGTCCGCAGCTCGTAATACGGCATGGCTGTGCGCGCAGCCGGGGCAGTGAAGCAGATCGGCGCGTGTACGGTCGGGTCGTAGACGAGATCGCGGAACTGCGCGGGGGTATAGGTCGGCGCGGAAAAGCCCCGCATCACCATGCAGACCACGCCATTGTCGCCCTGGCGGGCCACTTGAAAGCCCGACTTGGTCAATACCTTGACCGTTGCGCGATCGGAGACGCTTGCAGGAGCTGCGCTCCTGGCCAGGGCGATCTCCTCCTCTTGTGGCATCAGGTACTCGGCGATGGGAGGGTATTCAGGGCGCTGGGCTCCGACAGTGGATACCCCCAGGAACAGCAGCAGTAGGAACCACGGCGCGTGCGGAGCTCTCGTCATGGTGAATTCGCCTCCTGCCTCTCATTACGGCGCCCGCGAGGCGTGGGATACGCGTCACTGAACCACGTCGGGAGACGCCGTAGTGACGGAGAGCGCGGCGTGGAGAATCCACGGGCAATGCGCGTAGTCGTCGATGCCGACGATGCGGCCGCCGGTGACCTGCAGGCGTACGAATGAGGCCGGCGTCCAGACGCCGGTGACCGATCGGAGCGCGACGATCACCGGCTCGCCGTCCACCTCCCCCACGGCCATCTTCCATGGAGTGGTCCGGCGCTCGTAATTCCCGAAATAGGGCGAGTCAGAGAGCGGACCGGCGAAGCGGTCGGCCACGAGAAGGCGTGCGTCGATGGCAATCAGCTCCCGGAGCCCGTCCCAGTCCTGCCGGTTGAAGCGCTCCACATAGAGCTGGAGGAGCGTCTCGAGCTCGTCGCTCTTGGCGCGCCTGGGCCCCGACTGCGGCAGCTCCGCGAGCTTCGCACGACCTCGGCTGAGGGCAGCCTTCACGCCGCCGACGGTCGAGTCGACCAGCTCCGCGATCTCCTCGAGCGAGTAGTCGAGCACGTCTTTGAGCAGCACGCAGGCGCGCTCTTTCGGCGGCAGCGCCATCAGCAGGCTCTCCACGGCGTCGCCGACCGCCGGCCCGACGGAATGGACGGGGGCCACCCAGTCGGGCGCGACCACTTCCGCCTCCGCCTCCCGCTGCACCTCTCGGTGGCGCAGAAAGTCGATGCAGCGATTGTGGGCGATGCGGAAGAGCCAAGGGACGAGGGGGCGCGTGTCGTCGAACGTGTCGAGCTTCCGATAGGCGTGGAAGAGCGCTTCCTGCACCACGTCT
>Ga0209382_10004123_pt1 | contig 19591 bp, 16 predicted proteins | sample SoiMetdeltSBSDD5_FD_187599 | JGI IMG/M metagenome (GOLD analysis project Ga0209382, IMG submission 187599) | Bulk soil microbial communities from a Populus tree surrounding site in Tennessee, USA - Soil MetaG P. deltoides SBSDD5 (SPAdes) (version 2) | ecosystem: Environmental > Terrestrial >... | reverse complement strand
CGCCCCACCCGTGCATCAGGTAGACCACGGGTCCCTCGCCCCACGCCTCGGCGACGACTTCACGACCCCCGAACCCGACCTTGAAGACATCGCCCGGCTGCCCGGCCCGCATGGGCCGCCCTGCTGGGATGGCGCACCAGAACCGCTCGGCGATCACCGAGCCGGCGCCCGGCGCCACGCGCTCAAGTACGTTGAACATCGGTCTCACAGCACGAACGATCGTGCTTTTTTGTGCGTACACTTCTGCCCCTCCCAAAATGAGCTGACTAGATGCGGACGTCCTCGATCAGCCGCTCAAACACGCGGTGCGTGCGCTTTTCGGCAAGCGGATCGCCCATGAGCCGGTATGCGTGGAAATAGCCGAGCATCGCCCCGTGCAGCTCGAAGGCGAACTGGTCGGGATCAGCATCGGGCTTGAACTGCCCCTCGCTGATGCCCGTGCGGAACATCTGCGAGATGGACTCCATCAGATCGCGGTTGTCGCGCACGAGCTGGTCGCGCACTGCCCCGGGCTGATCGTCGAACTCCGCCGCGGCCGAGACGAACAGGCAGCCCGGAGCGGAGTCGCGGCAGACCACCAGCCAGCGCTCGAAAAGCGTGCGCAGTCTGGGCACGCCGCGCGGCGCGGCCAGCGCCGGGTGCACCACCTGGTCGGTGAAGGTCTGGCGGGCGTGGGCAAGGACCTGAAGCTGAAGCGCCTCCTTGGAGCGGAAGTGCCCGAACAGGCCGCTCTTGGACAGCTCCACCTCGCTGGCGAGCGAGCCGATGGTCAGGCCGGCCAGCCCGAGCCGGCTGGCCACCTCGACCGCCCGCTCGAGCACGACCTGACGGGTCGCCTCGCCCTTACTCACCTGGCCACCCTAAAGCACGACCGTGCTTTTACACAACCCCTTTGGCGCCACTTCCGGCACCAGCTCCGCCAATGATCGGCGATCTTGACACTTGCCCGGATCATGCAGCCTAAATCCGTTGGGAGGCATTATCCGCGAGAATGCGAGATCAACGATCGGAGCTACTGCGCCATCCGCCATGCGCGGCGGGTCAGTCGCGCGCTGAGCAGACCGCCCACAACGGGAACCGCGCCGATCATCGCGGCGGAAGCCACATCGACGTCACCGGTGATTGCGGCGAGCGCGGCCGTGAAGCCCCCGGCGATAATGACCGCCACGGCGGCGAGCGCGGAGAAGGTCAGCGTCACCGTTCGGGCCTTGTTGGACACCACCGCGCCCATCGCCAAGACGCCCAAGGCCGCGGCGCCGAGCAGCACCCGGCCGAGCACGCCACCGACGAACCATCCAAACGCGCCGGTCCCGACCACCGAACCGAACCACGCCAATCCCAACGCCACCCGAGGAAACCCTGGACCCGCAACTTCAACGTCCATGGCTCCAGCATCCCCCGCCGCATCCTCCACGCAACTCAATTCCTGTATGTGCCCCGGGTCAGTGCTCGGCGGCGTCCCAGTTGGGCCCGACGCCCACTGACACCTCGAGCGCGACGGTGAGGTCATACGCCTCGCCCATCTGCTCACGCACCAGCACCTCCAGCGCCTCACGCTCCCCCGGCGCCACCTCGAAGACCAGCTCGTCGTGCACCTGAAGCAGCATGCGCGAGCGCAGCTTGGACTCGCGCAAGGCCCGGTCGACCCGCAGCATCGCCACCTTGATGATGTCGGCGGCCGAGCCCTGGATGGGGGCGTTGAGCGCCATGCGCTCGGCCATCTCGCGACGCTGGCGGTTGTCGCTGTTGAGGTCTGGCAGGTAGCGCCGCCGGCCCAGCACGGTCTGGGTGAAATCGTCCCGCCGCGCCTGGGCGACCACGGCGCGAAGGTAGTCGCGGACACCGCCGAAACGCGCGAAGTAGTCCTCCATCAACCCGGAAGCCTCGGAGGTCGAGATGCCCAGCTGCTGCGACAAACCGTACGAGGACAAGCCATACGCCAGCCCGTAGGACATCGCCTTGATCTTGCGGCGCTGGTCGGCGGTGACCTTGTCGGTCTCGAAGACCTTTGAGGCGATGGTGGAGTGCAGGTCCTCGCCCGAGGCGAACGCCTCCTTGAGCCCGTCGTCCTCGGACAGGTGGGCCATGATGCGCATCTCGATCTGGCTGTAGTCGACGCTCATCAGCGACTCGTAGCCCTCACCGACCATGAAGGCGCGCCGGATGCGCCGCCCCTCCTCGGTGCGGATCGGCACGTTCTGCAGATTGGGATCGGTGCTGGAGAGGCGGCCGGTGGCGGCGACGGTCTGGAAGAAGGTGGTGTGGATGCGGCCGTCATCGCTGACCGACTTGAGCAGGCCGTCCACAGTGGACTTCAGCTTGGCGACATCGCGGTGGCGCAGCAGGTGTTCCAGCACGGGGTCGCCGGTCTGGATGAAAAGTGCTTGCAGCGACTCGGCATCGGTGGTGTAGCCGGTCTTGATGCGCTTGGTCTTGGGCAGCTTGCGCTCCTCGAAGAGGATCTCCTGCAGCTGCTTGGGAGAGCCGAGGTTGAACTCGCGCCCCACGATCTGGTACGCCGCTTGGGCCGCGGACTTCACCTCGGCGGCGAAGAACGCCTCAAGCTCGGAAAGGTATTGCGTGTCGGCGGCGATGCCGGTGCGCTCCATCTGCGCAAGCACATATTCAAGCGGAAGCTCGACCTCTTGCAGCAGGCGGTTGCCGCCGTGCTCACCGGCGCGGTCGAGCTCGGCGGAGAGGGCGTCGACAAGGTCCAGCGTGGCCCGCGCACGCAACATCAGCGCGTCGGCGACCGTGGTGTCGGGCATCTCGCCGAAGTCGAGCGCCAGCTGGCCGTTGCCGGCGGGCGTCTCGGCACGCAGCTCCCGATGCAGGTAACGCAGGGCCAGATCGGCAAGGTCGTAGCTGCGCTGGTCGGGGCGCGCGAGGTAGGCGGCAAGGGCCGTGTCGCTGGTCAGCCCGCGCAGCTCCCACCCATGCGCGGAGAACGCCAGCATCGCCGGCTTGGCGTCGTGGATCACCTTGGATCTGGTCTCGTCGGCGAGCCACTTCGCCACCGCCTGCTCGTCAACACTGTCCAGGTTGGATGGGTCGAACCAGGCGGCCTTGCCGGCGGAGGCGAGGCCGACACCGGACAGGCTACCGGTGCCGCGGCCGAACGTACCGCTGACGGCGATGCCGACCGGTGCGCAGGAGTGGGTGTCGAGCCACGCCTTGACCGAACCCGGCTCGCGCAGCACCTGCCCGTCGACCTCGAAGCCCTCCTCCGCCTCGGGCTCGGCGTTTTCCAGGTAGTCGTAAAGGCGGTCGCGCAGCACCCGGAACTCGAGCGTGTCGAAGACGCGGTGCACCGCCTCCCTGTCCCACCCGTGCCACTTGGTGTCGGTGATGGCCAGCGGCACCTGCAGATCGTCGAGAAGCCGGTTGAGCTGGTGGTTACGCAGCACCGACGCCAGGTGCTCGCGCAGGCTGTCGCCCGCCTTGCCCTTGATCTGGTCGACGTGCGCGACGACACCCTCGATGCCGTCGTACTGGATGATCCACTTCGCCGCCGTCTTGGGGCCGACCCCGGGCACGCCCAGCAGGTTGTCGCTGCTCTCACCGACAAGCGCAGCCAGATCCCGATAACGCTTAGGGGGTACCCCATAACGCTCCACGACGGCGGCCGGGTCCATGCGTGCGATCTCCGAGACCCCGCGCTTGGGATACAGCAGCGTCACCTTGTCGCTCACCAGCTGGAAGGCGTCGCGGTCGCCGCTGACGATCACGACCTCCATCCCCTGCTCGACGCCCTGCTTGGCGAGCGTGGCGATGACGTCGTCGGCCTCGTAGCCCTCCATCTGCACATGCTTGACGCGAAGCGCGTCGAGCACCTCCTGGACCAGGCTGACCTGCCCCTTGAAGTCGGTGGGGGTTTCGCTGCGACCGGCCTTGTATTCCTTGTATTGCTCGCTGCGGAACGACACGCGCGACACGTCGAAGGCCACGGCGATGTGCGTGGGCTTCTCGTCGCGAAGCATGTTGATCAGCATGGAGGTGAAGCCATAGACGGCATTGGTCGGCTGGCCCGTGGTCGTGGAGAAGTTTTCCACCGGGAGGGCGAAAAAGGCCCGATATGCCAGTGAGTGGCCGTCAAGCAGCAGGAGGGTCTCGGTCACCCGTGAAGCTTATTCCTACCCACCGACAACTACATGGACGCGTGCGAAGCAACGCCCGCATTGCCGCCGCCGGCGTTCGGGATCTGATCATCTGGCAAACACGCTTTTCCGTTTGCCAGATGATCAAGCACGATCGTCGGCTCCCCTGGCGGCAATGCCGCGACGCCGAAGGCGGCGCCATGTTTATGCGACGCCGAGGTAAGCGGCCTTTACGGCGGGGTCGTCGAGCAGCTCACGGCCCGACCCCTCCTTGACGATCACGCCGGTCTCCATCACGTACGCGCGATGCGCACGCAACAGGGCCTGCTGAGCGTTTTGCTCCACCACAAGCACGGTAGTGCCCTGCTCGTTGATCTCCGTGATGATGTTGAAGATCTGCTGGATCAGCATGGGCGCCAGACCCATCGACGGCTCGTCGAGCAACAGCAGCCTCGGACGGCTCATCAAAGCGCGCGCGATCGCCAGCATCTGCTGCTCACCGCCGGACAGCGTGCCGCCCGGCTGCTTGATCCGCTCGCCGAGGCGCGGGAAGAGCGCGAGCACCCGGGTGAGATCCTGGTCGATCCCCGAGGCGTCGCGCCGGGTGTAGGCGCCCATCTCCAGGTTCTCCCGGACCGTCATGCCGGGGAAGATCCCCCGGCCCTCCGGCGCCTGGCACAGTCCCCGGATCACCCGCAGGTCCGCGCGCAGCTTGGAGATGTCCTGACCGGCGAAGGTGATGCGCCCGTTGGTCAGCGCCCGGATCCCCGAGATCGCTCGCATCGTCGTCGTCTTGCCGGCGCCGTTGGCACCGATCAACGCGACGACCTCACCCTCGTTGATGTGCAGGCTGATCCCGTGCAGGGCCTCGATCCTGCCGTAGGCGACGCTGACGTTCTCCAGCTCAAGCAGACTCATCGGGTACCCCCAGATAGGCCGCGATCACCTTGGGGTCGCGGCTGACCTCCTCCGGCGTGCCTTCGGCGATCTTGCGGCCGAACTCGAGCACGATGATCCGATCGGTCACGCCCATGACCAGGCGCATGTCGTGCTCGATCAGCAGGACCGTGTACCCGCGATCCCTGATCCTGCGGATCAGCGCCAGCAGGTCGGCCTTCTCCGACGGGTTGAAGCCCGCCGCCGGCTCGTCGAGGCAGATCAGCTTGGGATCGGTGGCCAGTGCCCGAGCGATCTCCAGCCTTCGCTGGTACCCGTAAGGCAGGTTGCGCGCCACCTCGTTGGCCCGGTCGGCGATGCCGACGAAGCGCAGCAGCTCGAGGGCCTTGTGCTCGCCGTCGAGCTCCTCACGCTTGTGCCGTGAGATCCCGAACGTCTTCTGCATCGAGGCGAGGATGGCGTTGTTCTTGGTGATCTCGTGTGGCCGGCGCTTGAACCGGGGCAGGCCGAACAGGGCGCCCATGACGCTGGTCTTGTGCCGCGCGTCGGCGCCGACCATCACGTTCTCGATCGCGGTCATCTCAGGGAAGAGCCGGATGTTCTGGAACGTGCGGGCGATGCCCATGTGGTTGATGACGAACGGCTTCTTGCCGCTGATCTGCTGGTCGTCGAAGCGCACCCGGCCGCTGGTCGGCTTGTAGACGCCGGTCATGACGTTGAAGCAGGTCGTCTTGCCGGCGCCGTTGGGGCCGATAAGGCCGAGGATCTCCCCCTGCTGCAGGGTGAAGCTGACCTCGTTCAGCGCGACCACGCCGCCGAAGCGGAGCGTCACGTTGTCGACCTCGAGCAGAGTGCGGGTGCCCGTGGGCGGGGACATAGTGGCCTCAGACATTGACCGCCTCCGCTTCCTCCGCGCGGTCCTTGAGCTCGCGTGCTCGGCGCCTGCTCGGTATCAAGCCGGTCGGCTTGAGTACCATCACGACGACGAGCGCGACACCGACGGCGAACGGACGCCAGTCGACGAACTCGCGGAACCGCTCGGGCAGGTAGGTCAGCAGGACCGCGCCGAGGGCGACGCCGAGCATGTTGCCCGAGCCTCCGATCACCACCATCGCGACGAAGGTGATCGACAGGACCAGACTGAAGTTACTTGGGTCGATGTAGCCCTGGCGGCTGGCGAACAGCATGCCCGATATGCCGCCAAGGGCCGCGCCGATGGCGAAGGCCCACAGCTTGAACCGGAAACCGTGCACACCCATCACCGCGGCCGCGTCCTCGTCCTCGCGCACCGCCGCCCAGCCGCGGCCGACACGGCTGTGCTCCAGCCGCCGCGTCGCGATCACCAGCAGCAGCACCACCGTCAACGCCAACCAGTACCACGGCGTCGGATCGACAACACCAAAGATCTTGTTGTCCATCGAGGCCGGTCCCTCGGGGCCGGGGATGAAGTTGATGCCGACCGTGGCGTTGGTGAACTGCGAGTTGCGCGCCACGATCCGGATGATCTCGCCGAAGCCCATTGTCACGATCGCCAGGTAGTCGCCGCGCAGGCGCAGCGTGGGCCAGCCCAGCAGCACCCCGGAGAACATGGTGAAAGCGATCGCGATGGGGATGCATGCCGCCCATGCCACGGCCCACTCGGAGTCCAGGCCGAACCTGGCTTGGATCGCCTGGACCACGGGTGAGTCGGTGGAGCCGAACAACGCCACGCTATAAGCGCCGATCGCGAAGAAGCCCACGTAGCCCAGGTCGAGCAGGCCCGCCAGGCCGATCACGACGTTGAGACCGATGGCGACGAGGGCATAGATGGCGCACAGGAACAGCACGCCGCCCCAACTGCTGCCGCCCTCGGCGAAGTCGGTGCGGATGATGTTGAGCCCCGGGATGTTCATCATCGGCAGGTAGTACAGGAACACGATGATCGCGGCCAGGAAGAGCCAGCGCTGCCAGTTGGGCAGGCCATGCCATCGATCCACGATGCCCTTGCGGATCTTGATCCTCTTGTCGTCCGCGGATTCCAGCTTGTCTATTGTCGTCATGCTCGAGCCCTCCCTAGCGACTCGCCCAGAAGGCCGGTCGGCCGGAACATCAGGACGACCACGAGCACCGCGAAGGCCCACACGTCCTCCCAGTTGGACTGGGTCAGCGTGGCGCCGTAAACCTCGATCACGCCGAGCAGCAGACCGCCGAGCAGAGCGCCGCGCAGGTTACCGATGCCTCCGAGGACAGCCGCGGTGAACGCCTTGATACCGATAAGGAATCCGACGTCGAAGACGGTATTGCCGAGCTTCAGGCCGTACAGGAGTGCCGCGCCGCCGGCCATGGCGCCGCCGAGCACAAAGATCAGCATGATGACGCGGTCCTTGTTGACCCCCATCAGGGCGGCGGTGTCGGGGTCCTGCGCGACCGCGCGGACACCGCGACCCAGACGCGTCCGGTTGATGAACACGTCAAGCGCGATCATCATCCCGATGGCGCCCACGATAACGATCAGCTGGGTATTGGTGATCGTGAAGATCCCCAAGTCAAGCAGGGGTTTCTGCGCCACGACGGTGGGCATGCCGGCGATCACGCGGCCGAAAGGGCGGCCGAAACCGTTCCACGTTCCGGGTGCGAAGGCCGAGAAGCCGCGGTCAAGGACATAGCCGAAGGTCTCCATCAGCACGGTGGAGACGCCGATCGCCGTGATCAGGAAGACCAGGCTGGGCGCGTTTTTCTTGCGTAGCGGGCGATAGGCGATGCGTTCGACCGCGAGCGCCACCCCGGCCGAGGCAATGGCGGCGGCTGCCAGCGCGACGAGGAGGTACACAAGGATCATGCCTAATGAGTCCTTGCTGTTTGCTCCCATCACGGTCCAGGCGCCGAGCACGGCGAACGTCCCCACCATGAACACTTCGGAGTGGGCAAAGTTGATCAGTCGCAACACACCATAGACGAGCGTGTATCCAAGGGCGACAAGCGCGTAGATCGCACCCTTTGACAGCCCGTCAATCGTATGTTGACCGAGCTGGCTAAATAGAGCATCGAAGTTCATACAAGGGGCTCCATTACGTGGCATGCGGCCGGGGGGATTCCTCCTCCCCGGCCGCACTCTCGCGTTGACCTTACTTCGGGATCTCCTGGTCCGCGACCACCTGGCCAGCCTTGACCGTGTAGGCCCAGATGACCACGTTGGCGGCGTCAACCTCGCCCTTGTCGTCGAACTTGATGGTCTTGGTCAGACCCGCCTTGTTGTACGAGTCGACCCAGGCCAGCATCTCGGCGCGCGTCTTCTTTCCGGCCTTGAAGCCGTCAAGCAGGACCGTCGCGGAGTCGTAACCCTCGGCCGCGTACGGCCCGGGGTCCGTGCCGAACTTCGCCTTGAACTCCGAAGCGAAGTTGAAGCCGCCCTTGGCCTTGTCCGACGGGATGCAAGGGCACGTGATGATCGCGCCCTCGGACTCGGTCGTGCCGGCGGCCTTGGCGAACTCGGCGTCGTACAGGCCGTCGCCACCGATGAACTTGCCGGTGAAGCCGGCGCCGCGCAACTGCTTGAGCAGCGGAGCGGCCTCACGCACGTAACCGCCGTGGAACACGACGTCCGCGCCCGAGGACTTCACCTTGGCGATGGTCGCAGCGAAGTCGGCCTGCTTCTCCTGAACCTTGTCCGACGCGACAACGGCCGTGCCGAGCTTCGACTTGACAGTGTTGGCCAGAGCGGCACCGTAGGCGCTGCCGTCGTCGGTCACGAAGACCTTCGTGCTCTTCCAGACCTTGCTGATGTAGTTGGAGATCGCCGGACCCTGCGAGTCGTCATTGCCGACCACGCGGTGGAACGCCTTGTTGCCCGTGGTGGTCAAGTCGGTCGCGGTCGCGGACGGCGACACCATGACGAGGCCACCGCCTTCGTAGGTCTTCATGGTGGCACGGGACTCGCCGGAGAAGTGGCCACCGATGACGGCGACGAACGACTGATCTGCGGCGACCTGGTTGGCGACCGGCGTCGCCTTGGCCGGGTCACCCTCGGTGTCGAACTCCACCATCGTGACCTTGCAGTTCGGGTTGGCGGCGTTGAACTTCTCGACCGCGAGCTTCGCACCGTCGCGGGACGGGGTCACGATGCCCGCGTTGCCGCCGCTGAACGCGCCGAAGATCGCGATTTTGCCGCCGCACGTGCCAGAACCCTGGTTGTTATCGGGGCCGGCAGACTGGCAACCGGCCATGGCGATCATGGCTGTTACCACTGCTACGCCACCAAGTGCGCGTAGATACTTTCGGCTCACTGCTCTCTTGACCTCCTCCGAGTGCAGGCGACTTAAAGCTCCGAAAAGCCGCGAGAGCATCGAAGTCGCCTTCCATGCCACGCGCTCATCGAGCAATGAGCCGCACGCCTGCGTTGCGACTCGTGGGCCGGAGGTTACTCCAAATCAAAAGCCCATTGGAAGGGATGGGGCTGCGCCGTATCAAAACGTTACCGACACGTCCGCAATCCACAACCTCCCAACTCGTCCATCATCGATCAAGAGGAGGACACGCTGCGCAAATGCGGCAGCGTAGGTCAACGCATCCGCATTCGACGGCATGTCAGACGGCCCTTGGACGCCCCGCCAGGCCGCCCCATCCGCCGAAATCCATAGATGGTGGGCACCGCCGTCGGAGATCGAACAGAGGAGCTTGCCATCGACGACAGTGGATGAACGGGTGGCGCCGAGGCCGTTGATCGCGCCGAAGGTGGACGTGCGCGTCCACTGCTCCCCGTCCAAGCGCCAGGCGGCGAAGGTCTGCCCGTGGATACCGACGGCATACACCTTGCCGTCCCGCACCACGACCCGCTGCATCTCCTCGTAGACATCGGTTGAGGGCGACTTGGTACGGCGCCAGGTCACCCCGTCCGAAGAGATCCACCCGATCGGGTCACGGTCGATGCGGCCGTCAGCAAGGATCGCTCCAACGACCACCCAGCCATCCGGCGTGGCTACGACATCATTGGCCCAAGTCTCGCCGCGCGAGTCGCTGACAAGCTCCGGCAGCTTCTCCCGGATCTTGAACTCGGCTGAGTCGGGCGAGAACCAAACGGCGGCGCCGCTGTAGCGGTTGCCCGTCATCATGTAGCCGGACGGCCCGGCGGCCATCCGCGCCGTGTTGATCGCCTGCGGCCCGCCGTAGACCTCGAAAGCGGCGGTGCGCACCTCGTCGAACGAGCCGTCCGGCATCTCCTGCCACGTCGCTACGCGCGGATTGCCGTGCGCCCCACCGGGTTTCGCACCCAGCGCGGCGAGCTGGCGGCCCTTGCAAGCCGCCGCGTACAGCACGTTCTGCTCGCCGTAGAACGAACGTGGAGTCAGCGCGACAGAGCGCCAGGACTGACCGTCGTCGCTGCGCCAGATCGCCGGGCGGGTGTCGCCGGCCGCATTCGCGACCGCACCAACGACATACCAGATCCCGTCGCACGGCACCGCCTCGCGCAACACCAGGCGCCCGTCCGGGCCGGGAGGCTTGGGCAACGACAACTCCCGCCACTGCGGCCGGACGGTCTGATCCGGTGCCGGCGGCGGCGCGGACGGCTCACACGCGCCAAGCGCCAGCGAGAGTGAGAAGAGCAGGGCGAGCGCCACACGGCCTGAAGGCATGCGCCGAATACTACGAAGCCTGCGCCTCTTCCGCTTCCTCGATAATGCGCTCGGCCACCTCGCGCATGGTCAACCGGTGATCCATCGCGGTGCGCTGGATCCACTTGAACGCCTGTGGCTCGGTCATCCCGTACTGCGTCATAAGCGCGCCCTTGGCCCGCTCCACGGCCTTGCGCGTCTCGAGGCGGTCGGTCAGCCCGGCCACCTCCGCCTCCAGCGCCGCCACCTCCGCGAACCGCGACATCGCTATCTCGATCGCTGGCACCAGGTCGCTCTGCTGGAACGGCTTGACCAGATAGGCCATCGCCCCGGCCGCCCGAGCCCGCTCTACCAGATCCCGCTGGCTGAAAGCCGTTAAAATGATCACCGGCGAGATACGTGAACCCGCGATCTTCTCGGCCGCCGCGAGCCCATCCATAATCGGCATCTTGATATCAAGGATGCACAGATCGGGCCGGAGCTCCTCGGCCAGACGCACGGCGGTCTCGCCGTCGCCCGCCTCGCCGACGACGTCGTAGCCCTCCTCGCCGAGCATCTCCGCCAGGTCGAGGCGGATAAGGGCCTCGTCCTCCGCGATCAGCACCCGCTTGCGCGCCGCGCTCGCCTGCCCCTCGGTCACCGAACCAACCCCCACACACGCCTGAAAGCCGTTGCTTACCCGAGAGCCTAGTCGGGTAGAGTGTCGGAAGCTCGCCGGGTGGTGCAAACGCCAGAGCGCGGGCTGACCTGCCGGAGTGGCGGAATGGCTTACGCGGCGCACTCAAAATGCGTTGTCCGAAAGGGCATGCGGGTTCGAATCCCGCCTCCGGCACAAAGCGTCATATGGGCCTTCGAGAATTGGTGAGGGCGGACTCGGGCCGATCGTGGCGGACGACGTTGTCGTGGTCAAAGGTCAGAACGGTCGGGATGGCGCCGGTGCTGACCTCGTAATGAGTGGGTGGGCCGTGGCGCGTCCAGCGGGCGCCGACGACGGTGGCGGTCTGGCCCAGCCACGGTCCGGTCAGGATCCGGACCTGCGTGCCGGGTGGATGGCCGCCGTGGGTGGCGACGAGGAGCGCGTCGAGGGTGTTGCGGGCGCCCAGAAGCGACCTGCTCGGGATCATGGTGCGGAACTCTTGGGCCAGCGTCCTTGCCGCGTCGCACGTCCGCCTGTTGGAGCCGGCCTCGCCCGCGATGAGCGCGGCCTCGACCCGGGTGCACAAACGCCAATGGTCCTCATCCAACAGCAGTCGTGCGGCGCGGTCGAGCGCAGTGCAGACGAAGTCAACGGCCGCCTCCTCGCCCAGCCCGGCGACCCAGTCGAGCTGGTCCGCTGTCGGCAAAAGGGCGGGCGACTCGTGCCCGAGCACGGCGTAGAGCATGGCGAGCGTGGCCTGGCGTCCCTCGCCGTCATACAACGGCCCGGCGCCCATGCCGCGCAACGGCGGAAAGCGCTCCGTCAGGTGCGCGGCGCGGCCCAGCGGAAGGTCGGCGGCGAGCCGGGTGTCCTGGAGGCGCAGGGCGAACGAGCGGCGTTCGCGCATGGCGAACAACCACGCTCTGTGCTTGTCGTCGCCTATGGAGAACCCATTGGCGACATCACCGTTCGACTGCCCGGTCTGCGTCACGAGCAGGCGCGCCGCGACCGAGTAGGGCACGCCCAGCCTGGCGGCGTGTGCCCTGATCGCGCGCCTGCGGGCTCGGTCGGTCACTGATCGTCGGTGCTTGTTACCGGTCATCGTGCCTCCCTTCAACGGCCGTGGTAGGTGCGGGGTGGAACCTCGCTGTATCGTGAAACGGCAGCGCGCCTGCACGAGCGTAGCGAGGTCTCCCACGCGGGCCACGCGTCGACGCCAAGAGGCTCAGACTCAGCGCACACCACCGTTTCCGCTTTCGCGCGCACGCGCGCCTTGGTGAGGTGGGGTGCGTGGGGCCTCGCCGCGAGGGACGTGAGTGTCGTGTTTGAACGGTTCACCGACCGTGCCCGCCGGGTGGTCGTCCTGGCCTAGGAGGAGGCCAGGATGCTCAACCACAACTACATCGGCACGGAGCATGTCCTGCTCGGCCTCATCCACGAGGGTGAGGGTGTCGCCGCGAAAGCCTTGGAGAGCCTTGGCATCTCGCTTCATGCCGTACGCGAGCAGGTCGAGGAGATCATCGGTCAGGGTGGCCAGGCGCCGACCGGGCACATGCCGTTTACGCCACGGGCGAAAAAGGTGCTCGAGCTGAGCCTGCGCGAGGCGTTGCAGCTCGGGCACAACTACATCGGCACGGAGCACATCCTGCTCGGCCTGATCCGCGAGGGCGAAGGCGTCGCGGCGCAGGTGCTGCTGAAGCTGCGAGCGGACCTGAACCCGGTGCGCCAGCAGGTGATCCAGCTGCTGTCGGACAACGGGATCGGCAAGCCGGTCAAGACGGGCGCAGACGAGGGTACCTCGTCGTCGTCCTTGCTGCTCGACCAGTACGGGCGCAACCTGACCCGGGCGGCCCGGGAGGGCGCGCTTGACCCGGTGATCGGCCGCGACAGCGAGATCGAGCGCGTGATCGTCGTGCTGTGCTGCCGGCTGAAGAACAACCCGATGCTGCTCGGGGAGCCCGGTGTGGGCAAAAGCGCCTTGGTGGACGGGCTCTGCCAGCGGATCGTCCGGGGCTCGGTACCGGACTCGTTGCGTGGCAAGGAAGTCTACACATTGGACCTCAGCTCACTCGTGGCCGGCGCCCGCTACCGCGGCGACTTCGAGGAGCGCCTGAAGAAGGTGGTCAAGGAGTGCCGCACCCGCGGGGACATCATCCTTTTCATCGACGAGATCCACACGCTGGTGGGCGCGGGCGCGGCCGAGGGCGCCATCGACGCGGCGTCGATCCTCAAGCCGATGCTGGCCCGTGGCGAGCTTCAGACTATCGGCGCCACGACCACCGACGAGTACCGCAGATACTTCGAGAAGGACGCCGCGTTGACGCGCCGGTTCCAGCCGATCCAGCTGGCCGAGCCGACGCGTGCGGAGGCGATCGAGATCCTCAAGGGCCTGCGGGACAGGTTCGAGGCGTTCCACCGCGTGTCCTTCACCGACGCGGCCTTGGTCGCCGCGGTCACCCTCGCCGACCGCTACGTCGCCGACCGGTATCTGCCGGACAAGGCGATCGATCTGATCGACGAGGCCGGGGCGCGGGCCCACATCCAGAGGATGGCGTCATCGCCCGACCTGCGGGACCTCGACGAGAAGGTCGCCCAGCTGCGCCGCGTCAAGGAGTCGGCCATCGACGCACAGCACTTCGAGGAGGCCGCCCGGTTACGGGACCAGGAAAGGCAGCTGCTGGCCCAGCGATCGCGGCGGGATCAGGAGTGGCGGGCCGGCCTGCTGGACGTCGTGTCCGAGGTGGGTGATGAGCAGATCGCTGAGGTCTTGGCGCGCTGGACCGGTATCCCCGTCTACAGGTTGTCCGAGGAGGAGACATCCCGCCTGATGCGCATGGAGGAGGAGATGCACAGGCGCATCGTCGGGCAGCGGGACGCCGTCAGGGCGGTCGCCAAGGCCATCCGCCGTGCACGGGCCGGATTGAAGGACCCGAAGCGCCCGACAGGGTCGTTCATCTTCGCCGGCCCCTCCGGCATCGGCAAGACCGAGCTGGCCAAGACCCTGGCCGAGTTCCTCTTCGGCTCGGAGGACGCCCTGATCCAGCTCGACATGAGCGAGTACCACGATCAGTCCACCGTCTCCCGGCTGGTCGGCGCGCCGCCTGGGTATGTCGGGTATGGCGAGGGCGGTCAGCTGTCGGAGGAGGTGCGGCGGCGGCCGTTCTCGGTGGTGCTCTTCGACGAGATCGAAAAGGCGCATCCCGATGTGTTCAACACCCTGCTCCAGATCCTGGAGGACGGCCGGCTCACCGACGGCCAGGGCCGGGTCGTTGACTTCAAGAACACAGTGATCATCTTGACCACCAACCTCGGGACCAGGGACGCGGCGAAGGCGGTGGTGATGGGGTTCCAGGCGGCCGAGACCTTCCAGGCGGACTACGACCGGATGAAGCAGACGGTCAACGATGAGCTCAAGCAGCATCTGCGGCCGGAGTTCCTCAACCGCATCGACGACACCATCGTGTTTCACCGGCTGAACGAGGAGCAGCTCCTCGGTATCAGCACCATCATGACCGCACGTATCTCAGCCCAGCTGCGCCACCGGGACATGGATCTCAGGCTCACCGACGCTGCCAGGAGGTTCCTCGTCCGCAAGGACGCGAACCCGGCGATGGGTGCCCGCCCGCTGCGCCGCACCATCCGGCGCGAGATCGAGGACCCTCTCTCCGAGCGCATCCTGCTCAACGAGCTGCGCCCCGGCCAGGTCGTGATGCTTGACTGCGAGGGCGACCCATACGACCCCGATCACGCGCGCCTTGTCTTCACCCACACCATCGATGCCGGCCGTCCGGACGACGACACCGGCCTCGTGGGCGCTGCGGCCAGGGCAGACTGACCACATTGGAAACACGATCAGCCGGTGAGGGCACGTCGATAGCGTCCTCACCGGCCGCAAATCGACGGCTGGAAATCTCACTTGTGTCGTCTCGTCTACTGACCGCCAACCCGACAGGCGCGGCGGGCATGATGAACGTGTGCGCGCGGCCCGCCTCCTGTCGATCCTGCTCCTGCTGCAGACGCGGGGGCGCATGACCGCGCAGCAGCTCGCCGCCGAGATGGAGGTGTCGGTGCGCACCATCTACCGCGATGTCGAGTCCTTGCACGGCGCCGGCGTGCCGCTCTACGGCGACGCGGGCTGGTCCGGCGGATATCAATTATTGGACGGGTACCGGACGCAGCTCACCGGCTTGACGACCGATGAGGCCGAGTCCCTGTTCCTGTCCGGCCTTCCCGGCCCGGCGGCGGAGCTGGGCCTGGGTGCGGTGGTGACCGCGGCGCAGCTCAAGCTGATGGCCGCGCTCCCGGCGGAACTGCGCGATCGCGCCGGCCGGATCAGGGAGCGCTTTCACCTTGATGCGCCGGGCTGGTACCGCCAAAGCGACCTGGTGCCCCATCTGCTCGCGGTCGCCGAGGCGGTCTGGAGCCAGCACCGGATCACGATCAGGTACCGGCGGTGGGAGGCCCCGCGCGAGGTGGTCCGGACGCTCGACCCGTACGGCCTGGTGCTCAAGGGCGGCCGCTGGTACCTCGTGGCCGCCTCCAAGAACACGCCACGCACCTACCGGGTCTCGGAGATACTGGAGTTGCATCCGCTTGACGAGCCGTTCGAGCGCCCGTCCGGCTTCCAGCTCGCCGCCTACTGGCAGTCCTATCTGGACGAGTTCGACCGGCGCCGTCACCGGGGCGAGGCCACAATCCGCCTGTCCCCCAGGGGTTTGGAGCGGATCACCGACCTGTTCGGTCACCTCGCCGCGCGGGCGGCACGGGCCAATGTGTCCGATGTGGACGCTGATGGCTGGGTCACCACCACGATCCCGATCGAGGAGATGGGCCACGCCCTCGGCGACCTCCTGCGCCTCGGCGTCGACGTCCACGTCGTGGAGCCGATCGAGCTGCGCGACCGGATCGCCGCCACGGTCAAGGAGCTAGACGGGCATTACAGTCAGCTCGGTGACGGAGTCGGGTAGCCCGCCGCTGATCACGTGCTCGATGGTGACCTCGGTCAGGATCCGCCGCTCGGCCTGTTCAAGCGCCGCCCACACCTTCTGCAGCGACCCCTCCGCCTGGGTTCGGGGCGAGCCCAGCGGCCCGTCGATCACCTCGATGATCTCCAGTAGGGTGAGCGCGGACGCCGGTTTGGCCAGCCAGTAGCCACCTTCCGGGCCGCGCTGCGCGTAAACCACGCCGCCGCGCCGCAACTGGAGCAGGATGCTCTCGCAGAACTTGGGCGGGATCTCCTGTGCACGGGCGATCCGGTCGGCGGTGATGGGTGATTCCCCACCGCGGGCTAGTTCGATGACGGCTCGCAGGGCGTAGTCGACGCGGGCGGACAGGCGCATACGATCTAGCTTAGGTGAGGCAGCTTCGCAGTAGCTGCGGGTCCACGTTTCCCCCGGAGACCACCGCCACGGTCCGGCCCGCGGGCAGCAACTCCCGCCGATAGAGGTAGGCCGCCGTCGTCAGCGCCCCGCTGGGCTCCGCGGTGAGCAACACCTGCCTCGCCAGCACCCCCACCGCCTTGAGGATCTCCTCCTCGCTCACCGTGATGATGTCGTCGACGTACTCCCTCACATGCGCAAACGTCAATGCCGACGGCCCCATCCGCACGCCGTCCGCCACCGTGCGATAGGTCTTCTCCACCGGCCACGAGATCAGCCTGCCGCTCTGCAGGCTCTCCTGCGCCTCGGCGGCCAACTCCGGCTCGACGCCGATCACGCGCACGTCCGGGCGCACGGACTTCACCGCCGTCGCGATCCCAGAGATGAGGCCCGCCCCGCCCACCGGAGCGACGACCACCTCAACCTCGGGCATCTCCTCAAGGATCTCCAGGCCGATGGTGCCCTGCCCGGCGATGATGTGGCGGTTGTCGAACGGCGGGATCAGCGTGGCGCCGCGCTCCTGCGCCAGCCGCTCGGCCGCCGAAACCCTCTCCGCCGGCTTGACCACCACGACCTCGGCGCCTAGCTCGCGGATCGCGCCGACCTTGACCTCGGGCGCCGTCTCGGGCACGACCACTATCGCGGGTACCCCCGCAGCATTGGCCGCAAAGGCAAGGGCCGCACCGTGATTGCCGGAGGAGTGGGTGATCACCAGCTTGGGTGCCAGCTCCGCGATGGCGTTGGTCGCCCCACGGATCTTGAACGATCTCGTCGGCTGGGTGTTCTCCGGCTTGAGCCAGAGCTGTTCGCCGAAGGCGACCAGCTTGGTCGAGGGCACGCGCGCCGCGGCGGCGCGGATCTCGTCGAGGGTCACCAACTCCATGGGGTCACGCTCCTACCCGGCGCAACAGTCCTTCTTGAACGGCGGTGGCGATGTGGCGGCCCTGGCGCGTGAACATCCGCCCGGTCGCAAGGCCCCGCCCGCCCGCCGCCGATGGGCTCCAGCAGTCGTAGAGAATCCACTCGTCGGCCCGGAACGGACGGTGGAACCACAGCGCGTGGTCGAGCGAGGCGCCGATGACGCCGCCCGGCCCCCACACCTCGCCGTGCACCGACAGCACCGAGTCGAGCAGCGTCAGATCCGACGCGTACGCGAGCATGCAAGCGTGCAGCAGCGGATCGTCAGGCAGCTTGCCATCGACGCGCATCCATACTCGGTTGTGCGGGTCGGCCTTGCGGTCGCCGGGGCGCATCCACCCCGGGTTGCCCAGGTAGCGCACGTCGATCGGGCGGGGCATGGTCTTCCAGATGCCGATGCGCTCGGGATAGTGCGAGATCAGCTCGTCGAGCGTCGGCGTCTCCTCCGGCCCGGGCAGATCCTCCGGCGGCGGATCGTGGTGATCGAGCCCCTTCTCCTGGAGGTGAAACGAGGCCGCCATGAAGAAGATGGGCTTGCCCGCCTGTATCGCGACCGAGCGGCGCACCGAGAACGAGCGCCCGTCGCGCACGCGCTCGACCCTGTAATCGATCGGCTCGGTGGGATCACCCGGGCGCACGAAGTAGCCGTGCAGCGAGTGCACCAGGCGCGCCGGATCGACCGTGCGGCCCGCCGCGACCAGGGCCTGCGCCGCCACCTGCCCGCCGTAGACCCGCATCGGGCCCACCATCGGGTTCTGTCCCTGGAAATGCAGCTCTTCGACCTGCGCCAGATCCAGCAGCTTCACCAGGGCGTCGACCGACGCCTGACCGGAGACCGCTTCCTCTGAATCGCCCATGCGGAAACGCGGCGTGCTCACGAAGGCATCGCCAGTGAGCCGAGTTGATGCACCCTCAGCGTGTTTGTTGATCCGGGGGTACCGGGTGGGGATCCCGCGACAACGACAACATAATCGCCGACCTGCGCACGGCCCAGGCTCAACAGCTGCTCATCGACCTGACGGAACATGTCATCAGTGTGATGCACAAACGGCATGAGGAAGGTCTCGACCCCCCACGAGAGCGTGAGCTGGTGCCGGACCGCCGGTTCCGGGGTGAAGGCCAGCAGCGGCAGCTCGCAGTGCAGCCGGGAGAGCCGCCGGACGGTGTCGCCGGTGACGGTGAACGCCACCAACGCCTTCGCCCCGACGGAACGCGCGATCTGCGAGGCGGCCACGGTGAGCGCCCCGCCGCGGGTCCTCGGGTCGTGCTGCAGGCGCGGCACGCCCATCTGGCCCGCCTCGGTCGTCGCGACGATCTTCGCCATCGTGCTGACCGTGAGCACCGGATACTTGCCCACACTGGTCTCACCGGAGAGCATCACCGCGTCGGCGCCGTCGAGCACCGCGTTGGCGACGTCGCTCGCCTCCGCGCGCGTCGGGCGCGAATTTTCGATCATCGAGTCGAGCATCTGGGTCGCCACGATCACCGGCTTGGCGTACTCCCGGCAGAGCTGGACCGCCCGCTTCTGCACCAGCGGCACCTGGTCGAGCGGCAGCTCCACACCCAGATCGCCACGGGCGACCATGAGCGCGTCGAAGGAGTCGACGATCGCCTCGAGGCGCTCCACCGCCTCCGGCTTCTCGATCTTCGCGATCACCGGGCGGACGACGCCCTCCTCTTGCATGATCTGGTGCACCAGCTTGATGTCCTCGGGCGAGCGCACGAACGACAGGGCGATCAGGTCGACGCCGAGGTTGAGCGCGAACCGCAGGTCCTCGGCGTCCTTTTCGGACAGTGCGGGCACGCTCACCGCCACGTGGGGCAGGGAGACACCCTTGTTGTTGGAGACCATGCCGCCCTCGATCACCAGGCAGCGGATGTCGGGGCCGTGGACGCCGACCACCTCGACGTCGACCTTGCCGTCGTCGATCAGCATGCGATCGCCGATCTTGACCTCTTCTGGAAGCCTCCTGTAGGTGCACGAGACCCGGTTTGCGGTGCCCAGGATCTCGTCGCTCGTGATGACAACGGTGTCACCGGTGCGCCACTCGTGCGGCCCATCGGCGAACTTACCCA
>Ga0209382_10004119_pt1 | contig 19614 bp, 14 predicted proteins | sample SoiMetdeltSBSDD5_FD_187599 | JGI IMG/M metagenome (GOLD analysis project Ga0209382, IMG submission 187599) | Bulk soil microbial communities from a Populus tree surrounding site in Tennessee, USA - Soil MetaG P. deltoides SBSDD5 (SPAdes) (version 2) | ecosystem: Environmental > Terrestrial >... | reverse complement strand
CGCGTCGAGCCCGCCCTCGGTCATTTTCGGCAGATCGACCTGTCCTGCGAGACGCTGCGTGTAGTTCTGCCCGGTCGTGAAATCGGCTGGTTCGATGTCGACGTGGGTATCGAGCGTGATGACCTTCTCGTGTATCGCGCGCGCCTTCTTGATCAGTGCGTCATCAGCGCCCTGATCGGCACGCAGGGCAGTGGAGGGGCAGAGAACAGCGGTCAGCAGGAGGACGGTACACAGAATTCCCCGGGCTCTTGGCATCATTGGACTCCGACGGCCTCTCAGGGCCTCGACTTCGGAAAGGGATGAATGATTCAGTCTAACGGACTCGGGGTCCGGGGTCCGGGGTCCAAGATCCGGGCCGCCGGTGATACTCAGAGGCAACCGGAACCAACCGAAGCAACTGGTTGCTCCTGGTTACCACGGGCTCACGAGCCCGGACCCCGGACCCCGGATCGTCTGCTTCTGGGCGCCCTGCCTTTCTTTGTTAGACTTTCTTCTGCACCCGCTCGAAGGAGTTTCCTTGGTCAATCGCGTCGTTCGTGCCGCCGTGCCGGCGGCCCTGGTGTGTCTCGGACTGCTCGGGGAGCATCCCTCCGCCCAGGATCGGCTGAAGTCCATGCCCGGCTACGCCCGCTACCAGGAGCTGGCGCCGCAGATCACCGGCGCGCTCAAATCCGGCTCGATCACGCCGGCCTGGAGCGCTGACGGCACGAGCTTCGAGTACACGCTCGACAACCGGCGATACCGCTACGACGTCGCGAGCCGCCAGGCCACCGCGCTCGGCGAAACCGCAGAACCTGCCGGTCGCGGCGGACGCGGAGGACGAGGGCAAGGGGCGCCGGAACGCGGCCGTCAGTACGCGTCGACCGACTCTCCAGACACCGCCTGGCGGGCCCGCTTCAACGACAAGGACCGCAACCTCTATCTCGTCGATCAGGCGTCAAAAGCGGAGATCGCCATCACGTCCGACGGCAGCCGCGAGCGCCGCATCAAGTACGGCTCCGCGAGCTGGGTCTACGGCGAAGAGCTCGATCAGATCACCGCGATGTGGTGGTCGCCTGACAGCCGGAAGCTTGCGTTCTATCGCTTCGACGAGAGCCCGGTCCCTGATTACTACCTGCAGCTCGACCAGACCAAGCTGCAGAGCGCGATTGACACCGAGGCCTATCCAAAGGCGGGGGTGGCCAACCCGATCGTCGACCTGCTGGTCTACGACGTCGCCTCGAAAAAGACGACGAAGCTCGACGTCCGCGACGGCAAGCCGTTCACCAACGACGCGGTCGGCCATTACGCCTACAACGTGCGCTGGACGCCCGACGGCCGCGAGCTGCTGTTCAATCGCACCAACCGCCGCCAGAATGTGCTCGAGCTCGTGGCCGCCAATCCCGAGACCGGCGCGCTCCGCGTCGTCCTTCGTGAAGAGTGGCCCACCGGCTGGATCGAGAACAGCCCCGGCATGGTGTTCCTGAAGGATGGCCGCCGGTTCATCTGGGAATCGGAGCGGAACGGCTGGAAGAATTTCTATCTCTACGATCTGAGCGGCAAGTTGATCGCCCCGCTCACGTCGAGCACGACGTTCGAGGCGGCATCCCTGGTCAAGGTCGATGAAGGGGCGGGGGTGGTGTTCTATACGGCCCGCGACGGCGACAACCACCTGAAGCTCCAGCTGCACCGGGTTGGACTGGATGGCCGTGGCGATGTCCGCCTGACCGATCCGAAGTTCCACCACACGATTGGCGGGTGCGTGCCGGGCGCAACCGGCGGACGGGGCCGAGGCGGCGCGGGAAGCTGCGGCATCTCGCCCGACAACACGTTGTTCGTGGACGTCTACCAGGCGCACGATGTCGCGCCCGCGTCCAGGGTCGTCGACGCCCTTGGCGGGAAAGTAGTCGCGGAGGTCGCCTCGAGCGATCTGACCCGCTACGACACGCTCGGCATCCGCAAGGCGGAGTTGTTCACCTACAAGTCTGCCGACGGTCAGACCACGCTCCACGGCATCCTGCAGTTCCCGTCGAATTTCGATTCTTCGCGGAAGTACCCGGTTCTCGTGCAGGTCTACGGCGGCCCGGCGTCGGCGAGCAACACCGCACGCGAAACGTTCGTGGTGCCCTCATCGCTGACCGAGTATGGGTTCCTGGTGGTCAACCTCGACTCGCGAAGCGCCCCCGGGCGCGGCAGGCGCACGCTCGATCAGGTTTACCTGAAGCTCGGGCAGGTCGAGATCGACGACATGGCAGCCGGCGTGCGGGCGCTGGCCTCGCGCTCGTACGTCGATCCCGCGCGGGTCGGCATTTTCGGCACGTCGTACGGCGGATATGCCTCGGTGCTGTCGATTCTGCGCTATCCCGACCTCTACGCTGCCGCCTCCGCGTCCTCTCCGGTGACCGCGTGGCAGCACTACGACAGCATCTACACCGAACGCTATATGTGGATTCCGCAGGAGAACAAGGCCGGTTACGACGCGGGGAGCGCGATGACCTATGCTCCGGGGCTGAAGGGGCGGCTGATGCTGTACTACGGCACCGCTGACAACAACGTCCACCCGTCGAACATGATGCAGCTCATTGCCGCGCTGCAGGGAGCGGGAAAGAGCTTCGACCTGCAGGTGGGGCCCGATCGCGGGCACAGCGGCATCAACACCGATCGGATGATGGAGTTCTTCCTCGAGGCGCTGATGCCGAGGCCGGCGGCCACGACCACCAGCCAGGCGTCACGATAGCGTTGCTCGGTCCTGGTCTCCAGCGCGCGCTCGAGCAGCTCCGCGCGACGCGCTTCGCTGAAATCACGGGGGCGCGTCTGTCACTGTCGATCCCGGTTGCCGAGCGCTTGCTCAACGAGCTCGTCGGCGCGGTGCTCCCCCCGAATCTACCGGTGCGGGACGTGACCATCCGGCCACGCGCCTCCAACACGCTTCAGGTGCGTGCGCGCGTCGCGAAGCTCGATTTCCTGCCGCCGATCACCCTCACCCTCGATATCGATCAGCAGCCGCGGGTTCCGGACACGCCACTCGGGCTCCGGCTGCGCACCGTTCCAGGACTCGCGGCGCTCGCCGGACCGATGCTGGCCCAGAAGTCGCTCCCGCCCGGCCTCCGGCTCGACGGCGATCGGCTGTTCATCGATGTGGCGCAGCTGCTCGAGCGGGCAGGCCTGGCCGATCTCGTGCCGTTGATCGAGCGTCTGCACGTGGCCACAGAGGAAGGGCGGTTGATCGTCGAAGTCGACCTCCGCACCTGACCCCAGGTGGCACCACAGTCGACTCTTCCGGTCATTTGGAGAGCGTCAAATCCCAAGCTCCAAATCCCAAATCCCGTTGGAGCTTGGGACTTGCCCCTCGACGAATGCTCGGGGCACCCTGAGCCGAGTCGAAGGGTGGAGCTTGGGATTTGACACTCTACAAGCCACGGATACCGCCACTAGAAGATCGAGTACACCAGCCCCGCGCTCAGCACGAACGAATCGGCTTTCCAGCGGTCCTCGATGACCGTCGTCCCACTCCGGTAGACGATGCCCGGCCGGTTGAACATATAGCCGGTGAACGCGGTCAGGCCCACCCGAGGCGCGACGGTCTGGGTGACGCTGAACCCGGGGCGAATGGCGTAGCCGTGGTCGGCATCGATGGTTGGCGCGCCGTTGATCCGCTCGAGGTATTCGTCGTGGAAATCAACGTAGTTGAAGGACGGCCCGCCCACGATCGACACGTTGAACAGCGTGCGATCAGGACCGAAGGTGTATCCGATGCCGGCCATCACCGGCCGGATCTTCATTCGGGCGAACTTGCCGCCGCCGCCCGCGGGGTCCTTGATCTCGGCGTTGACCCAGTTGAACGCGGTCGCGAGGCGCCAGCCCCGGCGAGGGTTCACCCTGACCAGCGGTGCCACGCTGAACGCGTTGTCCACATCGCTGTCGGTCATGGTGTTGAGCGCGACCGAGCCACCGGCGCTCACGCGCCCGACGCTCTGCGCTGAAACCGGGGCGGCGGCTGCGAGCGCGATCGCCGCCGCAAGGCCCATCGAAGTCCTCCGCATCGTCATCGTCGTCATCGTCGGTCACTCCTCACCAGCCGGTCCGGTGCCGTCCGGGCGCAGTCCTATGGGGTCCGCAGCGTGCACGTATTGTCTTGTCGGTGGAGCTTCTGGATTATCTACCCGAGAGGGCCGGGAGATTCATCTTATTATTGTCGCCACTCTACAGGAGGCGCGTTGAGCCGCAAGACCGACCTGCTCCAGGGCACGCTGGATCTGCTCATTCTCCGGACCCTGGCCACCGGGCCGATGCATGGGTGGGCGATCGCCCAGCGCATTCAGCAGGTGACCGAGGACGTGCTGCAGATTGCCCAGGGCTCGCTCTATCCAGCGCTCCACCGGCTCGAGCAGGAAGACTGGATCGAGGCCGAGTGGGGCACCTCGGAGGCGAACCGGCCCGCGAAGTTTTACCAGCTCACCAAGGCGGGCAAGAAGCAGCTGGCAGCCGAAGAAGAAAACTGGGAGCGGATTGCCGGCGCGGTCGCCCGCGTGCTGTCGCAGGCCTGACATGATCACCAGGATCCGCAAACGCCTGCGCACGATTCGCCATCGCTCGCGTTACGAGCGCGAGCTGGACCTCGAGCTGCAGTTCCACCTGGACATGCTGACCGCACAGCACCTGCGGTCGGGCCTCTCGCCGGCACTGGCCCGGCGCGCAGCGCTGCGGGCCTTCGGGCCGATGGCCGGCGTCAAGGACGACGTGCGGGACACCTGGCTGGCGCGGATCGTCGAATCGGCCCTGCAGGACATCCGTTACGGCGTCCGGATGCTCGCCACCGCGCCTGCGTTCGCGCTCGGCATGATCCTGACGATCGCGATGGCGATCGGCGTCAACACCTCGATCTTCGGCATCGCCTACGCCTTGCTGCTGCGTCCGCTGCCGTTCGATCGATCCGCCGACCTGGTGGTCCTGCAGCACGGCACACCGGCCGTCACGAGAATCACGTTCTCGCCCCCGGAGCTCGACGACTACCGCCGCACGAGTGGCTTCGACGCGCTCGCCGAAGTGCACTCGATGTGGTTCATCCTTCTCGGCACACGGGAAGATGGCAAGCCTTCACTCGAGCCCCAGCGAGTTTCGACCGGTGTGGTATCGCCGGACTACTTCTCGATGCTCGGCGTGCGCCCGGCGTACGGACGCACGCTGATCAAAGAGGACGATCGGCCCGGGGCGCCGGCGGTCCTCCTGTTGACCGACGAGTACTGGCGGCGCGCGTTCGGCGGCGATCCGTCGGTCGTGGGACGGGTGTTCGAGATGAACGACCGCCCTCACACGGTCGTGGGCGTCCTGCCGCCGTTCCCGCAGTATCCCGAGGCCGTCGACGTTTACATGCCGACGGCCGCCTGTCCTTTTCGATCGAGGCCGTCGGTCGCCGCCGACCGGCGCGCGCGCACGGGGCGCGCAATCGGGCGCCTGCATCACGGAATAACTGTCGATCAGGCACAGGACAACCTGGCACAGGTCGCGGCGCGGCTCGGGCGCGATCATCGTGAACATTACGCGACGGGCGGCGTGCCGTATGTCGCCAACGCCCTGCCGCTCGACGATGAGATGCGCCGCGAGCTGCGGCCGACGCTGTTGCTGCTGGTGGCCACCGCCGGGCTCGTGCTGCTCATCGCGTGTGTCAGCGTCAGCAATCTGACGCTGGCTCGCCTTACGCATCGCGCGCACGAGTTGTCGCTGCGGTCGGTGCTCGGTGCCACGCGCCCAAGGATCGTGCGCCAGCTGATGACGGAAAACGTCTTCGCTGTCGCCACGGGGACCGTTGGGGGCCTGCTGCTCGCACGAATTTCGCTCGAACTCCTCACCCGCTATGTCCAGAGCGCCACCAACGTCCCAGTCGACACGGGGCTGAGCGTTGCGGCCCTGGTCTGCGCAGGTGCCGTCTCGCTGCTGCTGCTCGTGGCTTCGACCGGCGTGCCGCTGCTGCGCAGCCGGGCGAGTCTCGATCCGGCGATCCCGCGCCGGGCCACACCCAGGATGCGCTGCGGCCTCGTGGTCGGGCAGGTCGCTCTCTCTTTCGTGCTGTCGATTGCTGCGGTCCTCTCGGTGAGAAGCCTGCTCCATCTTCAGGGGATCGACACCGGCTTCACCGCGACGAACGTGCAGACGATGCGGCTCGACCTGAACTTCACGAAGTATCACCAGGCGGGCGTGATCACCGCGTTCTGGCGCGAGTTCGAAGCCCGCCTCTCGGCGATCCCGGGAGTGGTCTCGGCGGGTGGCGCCGGCACCGTGCCGCTCGACGGCCAGCGCCTGGCGTCCACTCCCTATACGCTCGATCTCGAGGTGCCCGCTCCCGCTGACGCGTTCGCGCCGCGGGCGAGTCTTCGTGTGGCGTCGCCGGGCTACTTCGCGGCGATCGGACAGCCAGTTGCCGACGGGCGGACGTTCACGCGCGAAGACGGGCTCGCCGACCGCGCCGTCGTCGTGGTGAACGAGACACTGGCGCGAAACCGCTGGCCGGGTAGAGGGGCTGTCGGGCGGCAGCTGCGCGTGGATGGGATGACGCCGGCCACGGTGATCGGGGTGGTCGAGGATGCGCGCCAGCGGCTCGAGGAGCCGGCCGGTGAAGAGATCTACTTCCCGATGCTGCAGACCGGTCAGCTGTCGACACACTGGCTGGTTCGCTCGTCACTGAGGCCGGACGAGGTCGAGGCTCGGGTGCGTGCAGTCGTGCGCACACTCGATCCGGACCAGCCCGTCGACAATTTCCGCTCGCTCGATTCGTTCCGCGACGCGTCACTGCTTCCATCCCGCGTCACCGCGACTGTCGTCGGCCTGTTTTCCGTGCTGGCCCTGGTGATCACGACCACGGGCATCGCCGGGGTGGTGGGGTTCACCGCCGCGCACCGGCGGCATGAGTTCGGTGTCCGGCTGGCGCTCGGTGCGCCACGGCGGCGCGTGCTTGCAATGGTGCTCCGTCAGGGCCTGATGCTCGCGTCCTCCGGCCTCATCTTCGGCACGCTCGCCTCGCTGCCGGTTCTTCCCTTCGTTCGGAAGTCGCTGGCCGGCATCGATACCTTCGAGCCCGCAGAGTTCGCGCTGGTCAGTGTCACGCTGTTGCTGGTGGCTGCGGCCGCGTGCGCTGCGCCCGCAGTGAGGGCGGCGCGGGTTGATATTTGGAGAGTGCTGCGGGCTGAGTGAGGGCTTCGCACAAATCCCAGGCTCCACCCTTCGACTCGGCTCAGGGTGCCCCGAGCATTCGTCGAGGGGCAAATCCCAAGCTCCAACGCACTCCCAAATCCCGATTCCCAATCGCGGTGAAGTTTGGAGGTTGGAGTCCAGTCATCCCGACCCCCGAGCCCCGACGTCACATCCGATTGACAGTGACGTACAACGGCCCGATCCCGAACAGCACCGTCATCAGGAGCGTCCCTCGGCCCGTCCTGTTCACCGCTTCGAAGAACACCTGTTCTCCAGGTGCGAGCGTGAACGGCACTGTCTTCCACACGAGCGTGTTGTGCACGCGCAGCGTGTGCGGGCCGGGTTCCGGATGGCAGGTCACCGTGTCTCCCCAGAGGAGCGTGCCCACGTGGCGGCCGTCGAGCGACACGACGAGCTGGCGGGTCTGGTAATCGGCCTGCGACGTGCGGGTGATCGTCACCGACGCGGGAAAGTCGTCGCGGGCGAAGAATCGATCGACGGCGTGCCGTTCAGCCGGCGGCGCCACAGTCCGGACGGCCATGGCGGCAACACTCTAGCGCTATTTCGGGACGATGGTCGTGTCATTCTTCGTCGGTCCCGGCGGCTTCGTGAGGTAGGTCCCGGGTGACAGCACGATTTGATCGATCGCTAGCCCGTCCTCACGTTGCTGGATGCGGATGGTCTGGGTGCCGCTCGCGAAGTAGATCCGCGGCCCGAGCACGCCCGTTCCCCAGCCGTTGTCTTCCCAGCCCCAGCCCGACAAGCCGCAGCCGCTGCAGGCTTCCAGGTTGAACTCAGTCGACGTCGCGGTGCCAATCCCGTAGACGGCGGCGCCCGACTGGTTCAGCGCCTTCGAGAACTGCACGTGCACCGAATCGTTCGCGTAGGCGTTCCCCTCGGCCTTGCCCCGGATCCAGAGGCGGTACGGCGTCCCGGCCTGCGCCACGAACGTGAGCTCGAAGTAGGAGGTGGGAATGGCGGACGGTGTGACGATCTTGGCGACCCCCGCGTTGGGGTTCCGGATGCGGCGCCCCCCGGCTGCAGCCGCGTCGTTCTCGATCACCCAGTTGCCCACGACCCGTGTCGCGTCTCCGGCGTACAGCACCACGTCGCCGGCCGCGGGCGCAGGCGGAGGCAGTGGCCCGCTCGACATGGTCGTGAACGAATAAACGGGACCGGCCGTGGCCAGCGGCGCCATCGTCTTGCTGACGACCTGCCAGTAATACGTCGTGCCGGGGGCGAGCGCGGGGAGCGTGTATGTCTTGGTCGAGTTCGGTGAAACCGAGACGTTCGACGCGAGCAGTGGCGGCGACGGAGACGTACCGAACCTGATGTCGGCCCGGTGCGCCCACGCGCCCGGCTTCCAGCTGATCGTCGTCGCAGCTGCCGTCGAGACGTTCGCCGCCGCATTCGCCGGCGAGACATACACCGGCACGTCAGGCGGCAGCGGGACGAACGGCTTCGTCTCGGCGTTGCCGGTGATGTTCCCCCATTTGCGCGCGAAATTATTGCGGAACCACGTGAAGAACCACGGCTTGACGGTGAAGTAGTTGTGTTCGTACTGGGACTTGTTCGAGTCCGACGTCCAGTTGGACGATCCGTAGACGGTCATCGCCTGACCGTAGAGAAGCGTGCTCTTCTGATGCGTGAAGCCGGCGTGCGCGCGGTGGCGAATCTGCACGCCGGCTGCGTAAAGGCGATCGACTTGGTAGGCGTGCCAGACGTTCGCTTTGTCGCGATAGAAGTCGGGCTCGGTGATCAGCCGAACCGGGACGCCGCGCTTCACCGCCCGGATCAGTCCGTCTGCATGCGTGCCTTCGGTGATCTTGTACATGATCACGTCGATCCGCTGCGTCTCGGCGTCGTAGAGCGGCTTCGAGCGAGTGGCGAAATTCTCCGCGGGCACGAAACTCACCGAGCTGTCGATGGTGTAAAGCGGATAGGCGCGGGTCAGCGGACCGGCAATATTGGCGTAGTCGGCAAAGGCGGCCGCGTCGACCCAGGTGTCGTCGAACTTTCTGCGGAAACTGTCGAGCACCGGCGGATCGTTCGTGAAGTAGATGCCTTCGTCCGTGTAATCGAGATAGGGAACCGCCGGCCTGAAGTAGTAGTCGCCGTAGTTGGCGGCGCTCCACTGCATCACGTTCTGGCCGTTGAAGATCAGGTACTTCCAGTGCATGATCCCGCCCCCGACCTTGTAGCGCATCGGGATGCCGGCGCTCTTGAACTGCGCCAGGATCGTGGCATTCATCGGCGTCGTCGTGTTCCGCCGTGGGTCGACGAGCGCCCGCACCTCGACGCCGGCGCGGAACCGGGCCACGATCGCGTCAGCGAGCTCCTGATCCTCCATGAACCACATCGCGAGATCGATGCTGGACGCCTCGCGGCGCACGTAGTTCAAGAGCGTGGTCCGGCAATCCTGGAAGGACGGGTCGCACATCGTGTCCACGACCTGGGCGCGGACAGGCGAACACCACGTCAGGATGGAACCGAGAATCAGGACAGGCGTGGAGACGGACCGGAAGGATCGGGCCATGGGCTCCCCCGGGATGCGCTCGTCGTCAGGCATCCCAGGGAGCAGCATAGGTCGAGTCGGGAGCGCGCTCAGCTCAACGATACCGAAAGCGGCAGACGGTCAGCGCTGGTTGGAAGACGACTCCGGTTGATCGAGTAGGAACCGGCGCACGAACATCACGGTCGCGTAGAACTGGAAGTCGGCATTGCCTTTCTTCGCGAAGCCGTGGCCTTCATCCCTGGCCATCAGGTACCACACCGGCTTCTGGTTCTGTTTCACGCGCTCGACCATCTGCTCGGCTTCACTGAGCGGCACGCGCGGATCGTTGCCGCCCTGAACCACGAAGAGCGGGTGCGCAATCTTCTGCGCGTTGTTGATCGGCGCGGTCTTGTCGAAGAATGCCGCCATCTTTGGATCACGCTCGTCGCCGTACTCGACGCGCCGCAGGTCGCGGCGGTAGCTCTCGGTGTTCTTCAGGAACGTGTTGAAGTTCGAGATGCCGACCACGTCGAGCGCCGCGCGCAGCTTGCTGCTGTACATCGTGGAGACTGCCAGCGTCATGTACCCGCCGTAGCTGCCGCCAGTCACCATCACGCGCGCGGCGTCGAGCTCGGGACGACTGGCGATCCAGTCGAGCAGGGCCCCGATGTCCTTCACCGAGTCCTCCCGTTTCATGCCGTTGTCGAGACCGACGAAGGTCTTGCCGAAGCCGACCGACCCGCGCACGTTGGGGTAGATGATCGAGACGCCGAGCTCGTTCAGGAAATAGTTGTTCCGGCCGATGAACGATGGCCGCGACTGTCCCTCCGGGCCGCCATGAATGTTGATGATCACCGGGCGCTTGCCCGTGAACCGTTGCGGCGCCTTGTAGTAGAAGCCGGAGATCTCGAGGCCGTCGAAACTCTTCCAGCGAATCAGCTCCGGCTCGGAGAGCTCCGATGCGACGAGACCACCGAGCTCGCTCTCGGTCCAGCGCGTCACCGCACCGGTCTGCGCGTCGAGCGAGTACACGTCCGAGGTCGAGCGGGCGCTGGCCATCGAGAAACCCAGCTCGCGGCCGTTCTGATGCCAGGCCAGCGCGCCGAGCACACCCTGTGGCACGCCGGGGATCGGCCGCGCGCGACGCGCCGCCGTGTCGAAGAAGTACAGCTTCGAGACGCCGGCTTCGTTCACCGAGAACGCCAGCGTCCTGCCATCCTTCGACAGATCGATGCCCTCGACGTCCCACTTCAGGTCGGTCGCGAGCGGCGTCAGCTGCTTCGTCGCGAGATCGATGTAACCCAGGCGCTGGAACTCGCTGTCCTTGTCGGTCGTGACGTAGACGCCACGATCGTCCGCCGAGAACAGACCCGCGCGGTACGAGACCTCCTCGGCCGGATTCGTGAGGGCGGTCTTCTGGCCGCCGGCGACATCGACGAGCCACAGCGTGCTCTTGGTGATCGAGGTGTACTCGATGACCAGCAGACGGGTATCGTCGGGCGACCAGTCGAGCGCCTGCCAGCCCCCGCCGGTGACCTGCAACACCCGTGCGTCGGTCTTGGGATCGGCGGGATTCATGACGTAGACGTCGCGGTCGGCGCCGTTCCGCCGTGTCGAGCCGTACGCGAGCCGGTCGCCCTTCGTGCTCCAGGCGCTGCCGCCGTTCTGCGACCGGCCGCCGTCTGTGAGCAGGGTGATGTGCCCGTCCGCGACGTCGTAGCGGTACAACTGGTCGAACTCGTTGCCGCCCACGTCCTTGGCAAAGACGAAATAGCGGCCCTGGACCGGTTCGAACGATGCGCCGCTGATTGGCTCTCCGAAGAAGGTCAGCTGCGTGCGAGCGCCGCCGGGCATCTTCACCTGGTGCACCTGCGCGGTGTTGCCGAACCGCGTCGAGATCAGCATTTCGCGTCGGCTCGGGTGCCAGTCGGCGAAACCGGCGGGGCGCGACTCGGTGTAGCGCCGCACCTCGTCGGCGAGCGACGCCGGGATCGCAGGAATGCCGTCGACAACCAGGTTCTCGGTCGGCGCGATGGTCTTGTTCTGCGCTCCTGGCTCGGCCGCCGCGAGGGCGGCGAAAGACAGGATCAGCAGGAAGCGGTGATTACGCATCGGGCACCTCGGAATTCCTTCGAAGCGTCAGGGGATGATACGCAGGGCCCGCACGCTTTTCCACTCGAGTCCGAACCGGGCGAGGTACTTGCGCAGGCGGTCGGCGTCGTTCGGGAAGGCTTTCCGGGCCCGGGACACACTGAACAGCCGCCGGCCAGCGTCTGAGAGGGACGAAGCGCTGACGCACACGCGCAGCACCTCGGCGAGCTGCACACGATCGAACGGGTCAATCCGGTCGCGGATCTCTGGGGCCAGCGCCAGCTCCACGAGCGTTTGTCGGAGCTCGCCACCCGCCGCCGCGCGCCAGCCGCGATCGAGGCGCTCGATCTCTTCGTCGACGACTTCCTCGGTAATCCGCCCTCCGGGAGCCAGGCTGGACATGCGCATGACCGCCGCGCTGAAGTCGCGGAAGTTGCCGGACCATGGGGCCTCGGGTGAGGTCGCGAACGAGAGAAACCGTTCGCGAGCCTGACGGCTCATCGTGACTCGTACGCCGCACGCGACCGAAGCTTCCCCGATCTCGTGATCGAGATTGGGTTCGATGTCTTCGGGGCGTTCACGAAGCCCCGGCAGCTGAAACGTCCACATGTTGATCCGCGCGAGCAGGTCCTCGCGGAATCGCCCGCTGCGGACCGCAGCCGGCAGGTCCGCGTTGGTACCGGCGATCAGCTGGAAGTCGCTCCGCACTTCGCGATCCGAGCCGAGCGGCAGAAACGTCTTCTCCTCGATCGCCCGGAGCAATGCCGCCTGTTCGTCGGGACCGAGCTCGCCGATTTCGTCCAGGAACAGGACTCCGCCATCAGCCGAACGCAGCAGCCCTGCGCGATCGCGCTCCGCGCCGGTGAACGCGCCGCGAACGTGGCCGAACAGCGCCGACATCGCGGCATCTCCGCGAATCGTCGCGCAGTTGACTTCGACGAACGGCCCGGCGACCCGCTGCCGCAGCTTCTTCAGCTCGTAGATGCGCTTGGCGAGCCGCGTCTTTCCAGCGCCCGTCGGTCCGGTGAGCAGCATCGGCGCGCGCGACGCGCTCGCGACCTGCTCGATGCGAGCCACGAGGTTGTTGAATCGGCGGTTCCGGGTCTCGATGCCGCCCTTCAGGAGCGAGAGATCCGCGGTTCGTTGCCGGTGAAACCGCGAGGCCAGCTTGTCGTACTTCGAGAGGTCGAGGTCGATGATTGAGTACGAGCCGGGATGATTCTGCTGCTTGTGCTTCGGCGGCGCTGTCTGCAGGAGCCTGGCGGGGAAGTAGCGCGTCTCGGTCAGCAGGAACAGACAGATCTGCGCTACGTGGGTCCCCGTGGTCACGTGAACGAGGTAGTCCTCGCGGTCCGGCTCGAATCGGTAGTTCGTAGCGAAGTCGTGGAGCGCGCCATAGACGACCCCGAAGTCCCACGGATCGCCGAAGTCGATGATGTGCGGCCTGACCTCGGTCTCCGGCGAAGCCGCCCGGATGTCGCCGATCACGGTCTCGGCGAGGGCTTTCTCACGCGTGCCGTGGAGCAGCTCGAAGCGCCGGATCACGAATTCGTCGTGACGGCACACGTCCACGGTCGGCCGCCAGACGTTCCAGCGCTCCGGTCCCCGTCCACGATCCAGCATCGTCCCCAGAAGCCCGATGACTACCGTTTGATTTATCGCAATGGCGCTGATTTTATCTCATGAGATAGAGCCAACGCGAGGCTGGCCGCATTTTCCGGGCAAAGTGCGACCATCGGTACTGGCATTGGCCATGCTCTACAGTGGGTGTCAGCGCTGATAGCGGCAGGCCGGCGCAGCGAGAACGTGACCGCTGCGCCGGCCATGGGGCCCGGGGGGAAACCAAATGGTCAGGGTTCAGGAAGGCGTCACGATCGATGGGGCCGTGGGGGAGGGCGGCGGGCAGGTCCTGCGGACCGCGCTGGCGATGTCGCTTGCCACGGGCAGGCCGTTCCGGATCGACAACATTCGAGCCCGCCGGGCGAAGCCGGGGCTGCTCCGGCAGCATCTCACGGCGGTGCAGGCGGCCGCGGCGATTGGCAAGGCTCGCGTGACCGGCGATGCGCTCGGCTCCTCGTCGTTGACCTTCGCGCCGCGTGCAGTCGAACCGGGTGATTACGTGTTTGCGGTGGGATCGGCGGGAAGCGCGACGCTCGTGTTTCAGACCGTGCTCCTGCCGCTGCTTCTCGTACCCGGGACCTCGACCCTGGCGCTGGAGGGTGGCACGCACAATCCGGCGGCCCCGCCGTTCGACTTTCTGCAACGTGTGTTTCTGCCGATCGTCACGCGTCTCGGGGGAGCCGTGACTGTCTCGCTCGATCGGCCCGGGTTCTACCCGGCCGGAGGTGGCCGCTTCGTCGCGACTGTCACCGGAGGGGCACCACTGCAGTGTCTCGACCTTCGTCAGCGGGGCGCCATTGTTCGCCGTCGCGCCCGGGCCCATGTGGCCAACCTGCCCCGCCATATCGCTGAGCGGGAGGTGAAGAAGGCACTCAGCATGCTGAACTGGAACGAAGAGTGCGGCGAAGTGGAAGGCGTCACCGGGGTTGGACCCGGGAATGTGCTGCTCGTCGAGATCGAAGCGGAACATGTCACGGAGCTGGTGACCGGGTTCGGTGAGGTGGGAGTCGCGGCCGAGGCTGTTGCGGCCGGCGCGGCGCAGGAAGCGCGGCGCTACCTTGCGGCGAATGCGCCGGTCGGGATCTGTCTGGCCGATCAGCTGCTCCCGGTCCTTGCCCTGGGACAGGGCGGAACGTTCCGCACGCTGTCGCTGTCGCAGCATACGCGCACCAACGCGGAGATCGTCCAGCTGTTTCGGGACGTGAAGATTGAAATCATCGAGCACGGGCGCGACGACGTCGAAGTCCACGTCGTCCGCGCCTAGGAGTGAGCAACCAATCAACCGGGTAACGAACCATGGCCGAAACCACCGCAAAGAACGTCGCCGTTTTCGGCGACCACGAACCCAACACGCTGGCGCAGCTGCACGACGTGGCCAGCCGCGCCGAACGCGCTGCGCTGATGGCGGACGGGCACCAGGGCTACGTCATGCCGATCGGCGGGGTCGCTGCCTATACGGAGCAGGTGTCGGTTGTCGGGGTCGGCTTCGACATCGCCTGCGGCAACGCCGCGATTCGGACGAACCTGACCCTGCACGGGACGCCCGGCCTGGTCGAGCGGCTGCCCTCGCTCGCCGACGAGATTCAGGATGTGGTGTCATTCGGCGTAGGCCGTAAGAACCGTTCAGGCGATGCGCCGGTGGACCATGACCTGTTCCGGAGCGATGCCTGGAATGCGCTGCCGCACCACGCACGTGACGGACTGCGTACGAAGGCGCGTGTCCAGCTCGGAACCGTCGGCAGCGGCAATCATTACGTCGACGTCTTCGCGGACGAGACCGGCACGATCTGGGTCGGCGTTCACTTCGGCAGCCGCGGATTCGGTCACACGGTGGCGTCCGGGTTCCTCGCGCTCTCGCAGAACGCGAAATGGGGACAGCGGGTGCCCGAGCGCGAGGCGCTGCTGGGTCTCGACACGCCCATCGGGCAGGACTACTGGGCGCTGATGTCGCTCGCCGGCGAGTACGCCTACGCCGGACGCGAATGGGTTGCGCGCAAGGTGGTGTCGCTGCTCGACGCCGAGGAAGCGGAGCTCGTGCACAACCACCACAACTTCGCGTGGCGGGAAGAGCACGATGGCCGGGAGGTCGTGGTCGTCCGCAAGGGGGCGACGCCGGCCTTTCCGGGTCAGAAGGGCTTCATCGGCGGATCGATGGGCGACGACGCGGTCATCGTGCAGGGCGCGTTCGGGGCGGGTACGCCGGTCGAGGACCTCCAGCGCGACGCGCTCTTCTCGACCGTCCACGGCGCCGGCCGGGTGATGTCCCGTACGCAGGCTGCCGGCAAGAAGAACTGGCGTACCGGCAAGATCCTGAAGCCGGGGCTGGTCTCGCCTCGGATGATGGAAGACTGGGTCCGCGAAAAGGGAGTCATCCTGCGAGGTGGCGGACTCGACGAGAGCCCGCACGCCTACCGCCGGCTCCCGTCCGTGCTCGAAGCCCAGGGTGGCACGATCGAGGTCCTGCACACGCTGCGGCCCTTGATTGTCGTGATGGCTGGTGCCGATATGTTCGATCCCTACAAGGATTAGCTGACGGGAGTAAGACCCTACCTCGTGCCCGCCGAAATCCGGTGGGCACGATGACAGGCTCACCTGGGTCTCCGGCGCGTCTCGTTTGCCGAAGACTCACCCACATTTCCGACATCAAACGGCGTGAGGGAAGAAAGCCTCCTCCGAATAGGAGACCGCCCGTCGCGAATCGTTCGCAGTTCGAACTACGTCCCCGCAGCCGTCCCGCGCCGCACCGGTACTGGCCGTCCGCGTCCGGCTTCCGCGGTCCGCGCTTCGACACTGCTCAGCGCGCCCTGAGCCTTGCCGAAGGGCGGAAAATCGTCGCGGCTCGTATGCTCGCTTCGCTCGACGCCGCGGCGAGTACGGATGCGCTTGGACGACAGATGTCAGGCGGAATTATTGCCGGTGGTCATTCGAGATCTACGCGGATCACAGAGACCGAACTCGCCGCGAGGAATCGCCGCGCCGACTTTCCCGCTCCGCAGCGCGTGGCCCGCTCCAGACGGCCGCCGCCGTCCAGCACCGGCGCGCCGCGGGACGGCTGCGATGAGCGAAATCCACCCCCGTGAGCTTTCGACTCGGAGTCGGTAGCATATGGTTCCCTCCCAACAACTGTCCCAGCTGGTTTGCAGCCAGGCTGAGGCTGGAAGCGGCGCGGCATCTCCGGCCTGCAGGCAATCGACACGCTGCAGGACCTCCAGCGCGAAGCGCTCTTCTCGACGGTCCACGGCGTCGGCCCGGTGATGTCCGGTACGCAGGCTGCCGGCAAGAAGAACTGGCGTGCCGGCGGTATCCTGAAGCCGGGCCTGGTCTCGCCCCGGATGATGGAGGACTGGGTCCGCGAAAGGGAGTCATCCTGCGAGGTGGCGGACTCGACGAGAGCCCGCACGCCTACCGCCGCCTGCCCTCCGTGCTCGAAGCCCAGGGCGGCACGATCGAGGTCCTGCACACGCTGAGGCCCTTGATTGTCGTGATGGCTGGTGCCGATATGTTCGATCCGTACAAAGACTAGCTCTCAGCGGGCTCTCCAGGTACCAGATGGAGAGCCTGCGCCTCAGCATCTGGCCGTAGGCTCTCTCGGCGTCCATGGGCGCCATCCGGGGCGGGTAGGCCGCGTAGAACTCGGCGAAGTCAGATGGCATCGCCGCCCTCCGTCGCCCACTGACGCGGCACGCGCGATGACAAATACGTCCTCTCCTGCGTGAACACGGGGGTGTTTCTATCGATCGTCCAGCCCTGCTCGCCGTACACCACACAGCGCCCGCGTTTCCAGTACGGCTCCGTGTCGTTCCAGTTGATGCCGTGCGCCTGAAACAGCATCTCCTGCATCTCGGACGTAGTCTTTCCGTGCAGTTGCTTCGCGCTGAACTTGGACTGCGCCAGCCCTTGGATGCTGTTCCGGGTCGCGTCCTGTTGGCGCCAGATAAAGTAGTTCTCGACCTCTACAGGGTCAGGGATCACAAACACGCGCGCATCGAATATGGCGACCTGGCCATCCCTCTCATAGTTCGACGCGAACACCGCTGTCACCGTAGACGCTGCCACCGAACATATCTTCTGAAGGTTGCCATCGAACCACGCCTCCGTGGTCGGTTGCGCGAAGTCCGTCAATAGGATGGAAATCTCGTCAGACTGGACGAAGGCGAGGCACGAGCCCTGCGCTTCTTCGCACAGCGCCTGCGCCGACTGATCCAGCGCCCACGCGAGCGTCTCATCGTTCGGCTTCTCACAGTGGCGCGTGTAGGTGTGGAAGGCCTTGCCATCGACTCGAATCACCGTGTAGGTGCGGCGCGGCAGCATGATCCGCGTGCGGTTCTCGTACTGGTCCTTCATCCTGTCGCCGAGACTGTCAGACGCCACTGATGCCTCCTAAGTACTAAAGGCGCTCGAGCGCCCGATCAGTAGTGTGGCGGATGGCTCGGAGGTGATGGTCCGTCGAGACCCGCTCCTCCAACGACACATAGCTGAACATCGCCCCCGTCCGCTCATCGGCTCCGCGCATCGGCACGCTCCCTTCGTCAGTGGGAGCGGGTGACCGGCGCTGCTGGTGGTTGGGCCCCCGATGACAAGTGGAGTTCTTTGTCTGATGCGGGACAACTACCTTCGATCCGGCGACTACTAGCCAGTCAATGACTCTCGCTCATCGCTGCTCTCCCGCGCCGTGCCGGTGCTGGACGGCCGCGGCCGTCTGGAGCGGGCCACGCGCGGCGAAGCAGGAAAATCGGCGCGGCGATTCTTCGCGGCGAGTTCGGTCTCTGTGATCCGCGTAGATCTCGAATCACCACCGGCAATAATTCCGCCTGACATCTGTGGGGCAAGCGCATCCGTACTCGGCGCGCCATCGAGCGAAGCGAGGGTACGAGCCGCGACGATTTTCCGCCCTTCGGCAAGGCTCAGGGCGCGCTGAGCAGTGTCGAAGCGCAGACCGCGGAAGCCGGACGCGGACGGCCAGCGCCGGCGCGGCGCGGGAGGGCAGCGGGATACCGTCCGAATTGAGCAGAGACACGGTTCGGACGCAACAGCCACCTGTCCGAGAAAACCGGCACCAGCCTTCAGGCCGATCTCGAGAAGATCGTCGCGGGCTTCGCGAGCCCCTGGTCCAATGAAGAATCCGCGATCGCCCGACTGCGAACCCGCGAACCCCCGAGCCCCGAACCCCCCGGCACTAATCAATCACAACATACCGCCACATCCGCTCCGCTTCCTTCGCCCCAACGTACTTGCCGATTTCCTTGATGAACTGCTCCTTCGACTTCCACGGCCGATACTCCTTGAATTCACGCACCATGCGCTGGCCGGTGCCGGGAATCGACAGGATGTCGGCGTCGGTCGCCGTATTCAGGCGGACCGGGATGAACGTGTACTGCGCCAGCTGCGCGGTCTTCTCCGCACCGACGTACTTGCCGATCTCCTTGTCGAATTGCGCGTAGGTCTTCCACGGCCGGTATTCCTCGAACTCGTGCGCCATGCGCTTGCCGGCGCCGGGCACCAGGAGGATCTCCTGCGCGGTCGCGGTGTTCAGGTTGATGTGCACGAAGGCCTTGCCGTAGAACTCGTTGGCCTGGTCCTGCGTGAGCTTCTGGCTGAGGAGATAGGCATTCAGATCGGTGATGCTCGCAAACGGCCGCTTCTCCAGGAGGCCCTTCACGATCGCCGGCGTCATGTGCGGCATCGCCAGGAGATCCTTCTCGGGGGCGGTGTTGGCGTCCACCACGCCGAGCGGCTTGCCGACCTGTGCCGCCGCCGGCGTCGCCATCACCGACAGCGCGAGGACCGCCGCTCCCATAAAGCTCGCCGTCTTCTTCTGTATCTTCATCGTTATGCTCCTGATCGTGCGGTATGGTTCCTGAACCTGGACTACTCCGAACCGATACGCTGCAACGGATGCCGCAGCGCAGGGTGTTGATACGTATATAGCAGACCGAGCAGCCCCATCTGAATCATGGCGGCGGGGGCCAGCGCCGGCGGAGCCTTGGACGTGATCGCTTTCATGAACAGGTTCCATCCGTGCAGGCTCGGGTCCATCTCCAGCTGAAACTCGCTGTTGCCCACGTAATGCAGCCCCATGCCGACGAAGCCCGAGCAGATGAAGAGCGCCATCGTCACGCGCATCAGCGTGACCGCGCCCACTCCGCCCTTGAGCGCCGACAGCGCCACCGACAGCAGGCCGAGCGCGATCACGCCAAGGGGCACCATCTGCCAGAATCCCTCGTGGTGATCGAGAAGCATGA
>Ga0209382_10004117_pt1 | contig 19626 bp, 28 predicted proteins | sample SoiMetdeltSBSDD5_FD_187599 | JGI IMG/M metagenome (GOLD analysis project Ga0209382, IMG submission 187599) | Bulk soil microbial communities from a Populus tree surrounding site in Tennessee, USA - Soil MetaG P. deltoides SBSDD5 (SPAdes) (version 2) | ecosystem: Environmental > Terrestrial >... | reverse complement strand
GAGTTGACCACCCTCTAGGTTGTGGGGACGCAGCGCCAAGGCTGGAGGCGCGCAGCGCAGCGTAGCGCCGGAAGGCTTGGCGCTATCGCGCGCCGATGGTGGGTCTAATTTGGATGCCGATCGACACCTCAGCCATGGGCGACATGGCGACTATTGAGGTCAAGGCATACGTTCCCGCGCGAAATTTTGATGAATCCAAACAGTTCTATCAGGAGCTAGGCTTCGAGGTTTGCACTGCTGTTGCAATGATAGCCGTCGCTGAAGACTGCGCCGTCAAGGGTTCGCCGCTTAGCGGCCGAGCATAGCTCGCCCTTGACCGCGCAACGCGACGGCAGAGGAACGGCTACGCAGTGGATGGAGTAAGGTGGCCAGACGGCAGAGGGAGAAGCGTTGGATGAAAAATACGAAGCGGTGCCCAAAGTGCCAATCGAGCGACATTGTGCTCATCCCCGGAAAGCGCGATACGGGAGGAAACGTCATCAACGTCAGCCGCTGGAACGTCTTCTCGGTGGTCAAACCCACGTTCCATGTATGCGGATCTTGCGGCTACATGGAAAACTGGCTCATGTCCCCGCAAGATATCGGAAGGGTCAAATCAATGTACGCGCGATGACCATGTTGCTGTGACGTGCAATAGCGAGGCAAGTCGCTGGCTTTCGGGTTGAGGTGATGAGCGAAAGGGACGAGCACGAACCCCTGACGTTGCGGCGAGCGTTGCGCGCTCCGGAGTTCTGGCTTTTGTTGGTGGCGAGCGTAGCAGCGACGGCAGGTGTCGCATGGTGGGTGACGGTGCCGCTCGTTGTCGCCGGCCTGTCGCTCGTGTCGATGCCGAAATACATCGCGTTGTGGCCTCGGGCTCGGGAGGTCGGTGCCGAACATGAGTGGTGGAAGACCATCGCGCTGTCGATGTTCAACAACCTCGCCTGCGCGTGTGGAGTACAAATGATCGGGGTCTTTGCGCGTTGGTTGTGGCTGTAGGGATTCGCGGTGGAGAGACGGAAAGGGACGCGAGGTTTATGAGCGCGGGACGAGATAAGGAGCGGAGGATTTGCCCGACTTGCGGGGATGTGAATGAGTGTGGGATGGAAAAGGGCGAAACGACGTGCTGGTGCTTTACCCTGCCGCACGTCCTTCCCGTAAGCGAAACGGAAGGCGGGAGCTGCTACTGTAGCGCGTGCTTGTCCCGCATGATTGCCGAGCTTGAGGGCCGCGAAAATACAGATTCAGATGCTGCGCTCCGTGCAGGACGGAGCTCGTGAACGATGGATCGTCCGAAACGTTAGAGGTCTAAGAGCGCAAGAGAACTGGGGGCGAGCGAAATAGAGAGCTTGGAGGAGGCCGATGGCAGACGACCCCCTGCACGACGATGCGACGACAGCTTTCCTGTTCCAGTGTGGGAAGAGCGACTTGTTCGCGGTATCTCGCGATGAGACGGGCGCAAATATCCCCAAAGCGGAATGCCCAGAAGGCTGGCTCTTGCGCACCACCTTTAGGCTAGGGATTCGCGAGCCAGTGCCGGCTGCGATCGAGCCTGAACCAATTCTGAGAGGTGTTGCGGCCGACGGCTATTTCATCTGGCGCTCAGGCAGGATGCATGGGACATCGCAGTAGCGGCCGAGCGCACCTGGGAGGAGAGTGAAGCCAGACACCATCCTCGACGGCAGCGGAGAACGAACGCCCGGACGGCGAGCGTTAGAAGAACCGGCTTCAGAAGCTCAAAGGTAATCGTGAGCAAAAGAAGGGCCCCGATCTTGCGCGGACCGAGGCCGTTCGTTGGCAGCTGCGGCTGACAGCGCGCAACGCTTCCCCCGTCCGCTGCTGGAGAGGAAGTGTGCACCGCATGTCACCGCGCCTCAAATCACGTTCGACTTCAGCGCTTTACCGTCCGTGAACGAGGCGTCCCCATTCTGGGGGAGAGCGTTAGTTGGGTGATGGGTGTTGGCCGTCAGATGGCCCCAGCGATGACCGGTCCCCATACTGCGGCCGCCGAGATTGCAAAGATCACCGCGATGATGACCCACGACCACCAGTCGTTGTCGGTGGACTGTGCCGCCGTTGCAACCTTGGTGTTCTTGCGTGCATCGGCTCGTCGGACGTTTGCCACAGCGATCCTCCTCGGATGACATGCGAGAAGAAGTGGGCTGTCGCCGACTGGCGTGCATCCCCGAAATGGGGGACTTCGACGTGTGCCAAACTAGCGGCATCGAGGCGGCTGCTTCAGGCCTTGGGATGTGTCGTTGCAGTGAGCGGCGTATCCGTGGTGAGCACTAGGATCTCGGAGCGAAATTGCGCTCAGTGTCCGGCAGAGATTGCCGCCGTGCGCGCTCCGCCTCGGCGATCTTGGCCCACGCTTCACAGAGAACCTCGAAACGCCGAAGCCCACGCTCATCGAGGGCGCGCACATCAGAAGGATTGCGGTCGTTGAGCTCTTTGAGAACGTCACGCATGACTGAACCCCCTTCGTGATCCAGCTTGCGGGATGGAGTAGGGGACGTGCCGAGTCAAATCACTTCATCAAGCGCAAGCATGAGCTTGAGCGATAGAATAGTGTATACGGAAATCGAACGGGAGCGCACGCAAACTGGACGGGTTGCAGCTCACGGATTTTGGAGGTTGCGGGTGTGCTGTTTGGCTTTGTTGAGGGGTGTTGCGTGGCTTTGATGCTGGGGATGTTGCGGTGGCAGAGGAGCAACGGTCGGATCTGATTCAGCGGGGCCGTCTGCACGATGTCGGATAGTGTGGTACCCGTTAGGGGTCCGTGTGTTTGGTATGCGTAGCGGATGAGCTGTCCGGTGCTCCCGCTGCTTTCCCAAAGACTGGGGAGCGCCGGCGGCTGCTGAATCGTTCAATGGCGTGTCATGACGCGCAGAATTCTTGCGGCGACTGTTGTTGCCTGCATTTTTACCGCGAGCCACTGGGCACGGGCGCAGCAGGCAACAGTCTTTCACGGCGACGACGCCAAATGGGGTCCGGGTCCGTTTTCGGCTCCGCCCGGTGCTCAATTAGTGGGTGTTGTGGGGGACCCCGCGAAAGAAGGCAGCTACGTCATCCGCATGAAAGCGCCCGCAGGGTACAAGGTCGGCCCGCACGTTCATCCCAACGACGAGAACGTCACCGTGCTGTCAGGAATGTTCCACATTGGCTTTGGCGACACATTCGATGAGAGCAAAGCGCACGTGGTGAAGCCGGGCGGGTTTGTACTGGTGCCGAAGGGCGTTCAGCATTTCGCGTGGGCGAGCGAGGAGACTGTCATTCACCTGCACGGTGTGGGCCCGCAGAGTATCACGTACTTGATCCCGGCCGACGACCCGCGGAAAAAGTGAGAGAAGAAGCGGGCTCTTCGTTACGCACACAGACGCAAGTACTGACGCACACTGCGAAGAGCCCGCAGTTTTTTTTGCACAGAGCGCAAGTGCGGGGGCTGCGCTCGTGTCTGGTGTAAAAACGATACAATCAAGACATGGTTGCGACGGTTCGCCGAGTCTCTGTGGACAACCGCGCAACCATTGGCCAGCGCGTAAGAATCTCTGCTCGTTCCAGGACGGCTATGAAGAGATACCTACTCGTGCAAGTTGTCATCCGGCAGAGGAAGCTCATGTTGAGTTCCGGTGGAACCGAAAGCAGCCTGCCAACATCTCTGTCAGCAGGCCGCGGCTGGTATCTGCGTCACGCCCAAGGTCGGGTCAGGTAAGCGCCGACTATCTCAGGACCGAACAAAAGACCGAACAAAAGTAAGAGAACGACACAGAGGAACAGCCAGAAAAGGGTATACCGCATGAGAATACCCTCCTTTCTCCCTTACGGGCGACCGACCGCAATAGTGTTGCAGTCGCTCACCCGCAGAGGAGATCGGAACTAACTCGTATTATACCGTAGGCGGAGGGTAATGTCCAGACTTTCAGGAGGCACGGAAAACCTCGAGGGAGGGGTTCGCCATATTCGTGCGTGGTCCGGCCGCCGACCGGTCGGGACGGCTACAACGAGATGGGGTAGGGTGGTTGTTGGCTGAACGATGATGTTGCTGGGGCGGGAGGACGAGAATGGAAGCTACGTCGAGTGCACTGGGCCTCATAGTGATCGTCGTACTTTACATCGCTATCGGCGGCATGTCGGCTGCTGGATCGGTGTACCTATCGCAATTAATTTTTACCGCAAAGCAGGAACAGATATTTTTCGGATTGTTTCTTATCCCAATCGCGGGATTTTATTTGGCCTTCGTCGCTCACTTCGGAAATAAGGATGCGTGGCCAGTAGAGGCGAGCGCAGTGGCAGTTTTTTCTGTTCTTGGCCTTGTGGGCATCCGAGTTCCCCTTGCTCTCATAGTCGGATACCTGCTGCATGGGGTGTGGGATGGGATCCACGAGTTCAACGCCCTCGCTGGGGGCTCTCTATTGGGCCCTCGGCAGACCACATCCGTGCCACTGGCCTACGGGTTCTTTTGCGCCACCTATGACGTTCTGATGGCGGCATATTTCTACACTCGCCGAAATGACTGGCATGCAGCGTGGAGCGCAGGATCCGCAGTGACGCCGTTGCGCGCTTGATCGAGGAGGTTGCGATGGATCCGCAGGCTTTCACGACCACGGTCATCGGCAGCATGCCGAAGAGACCCTGGCTCTTCACTCCGGCTAAGGCAATCGACGGACGGCGCGATCACTTCGCCGTGGCTGGGAGCTGGAGCCTCACGGGTGAGATGCTGAAGCTCGCGCAAGACGACGCCACGCGCGTCGTTATTCACGAGCAGGAGCGTGCGGGGATAGACATCGTAAGCGACGGCGAGCAGCGCCGGAAGAACTATGTTACCCACCTTACCGCTGGTATGGGTGGCTTCGACTACGAGAATTTCGAGGTGCGGACCATTCGCGCAGGGCGGAGCACGGTCCAGGTGGGGCGATGCATCGGCCCCATCGAGCATCGCGGACCGGTGCTGGTGGAGGACCTGCAGTTTGCGATCGCAGAGAGCGACCGCCCCGTCAGGGTCACGCTGCCCGGCCCGATGACGGTCGTCGACTCGACTGCGGACACCTACTACCACGACGAGAAGGCGATGGCGTTCGCCTGGGCCGATGCCATCAACAAGGAGGCGCGTCTTCTCGACGCCTTGGGGCCGGCAGTCATCCAGTTCGACGAGCCGGTATTCAGCCGCTACCCGGAGAAAACCGCCGAATGGGGGATCGAGGCCCTCGACCGGTGCGTGGAGGGCCTGCGCTGCACCACCGCCGTCCATGTCTGCTACGGCTACCCTCAACCAGGCAAGCCGCGGCCCGTACGCGACACTTACCCATCCATCCTAGCGGAGCTGGACCGCTCGAAGATCGACCAGCTCGCGCTGGAATTCGAAGGTCCCGCGCTCGATCCGCGGCACCTGACCGCGTGCAAATCGAAGACCGTGCTATTTGGGTGCGTGTTCAACAGCGACGATACCTCGGAAACCGCCGAGCACGTGGCGCGTCGCCTCCTGGAAGCCGCCGAGGTGCTCGGGCCCCATCGCATCCAGGCGGCGCCCGATTGCGGCCTGGTCATGATGTCGCCGCCACGCGCCGTGGAGAAGCTCCGCATCATGGTCGAGGGCGCCCGCCTCGCGCGTGCAAGCATATAGAAATTGAGTGGGGCCATCGGGGCGCGAGGTTCAGCACAGACAATGAATGGAAGGACCTTTCCTGCGGGCAGCCGAAGAGCGGTGACGCGGCAAGGGATAGGTGTCGCTGTCATAGAGCGCGCGGATTTGCTTGGCGTCGTAGTGCCGCTCTTCAACTTCTAGCCTTGAGCTCGCAAGACTGGCGGCAGGAAGCCGTTCTACTGCGAAGTGGATCGCATCAGCGGCACAGGCAAATCGCCGATACCTAAGGCCACTGCGTCCGGCCGCTACGTAGAGCTCGGCAGATGCATTGTAGTCGAATTCCGACATGGGAGCATTGCACCCCGATCGCTACTGCAGGAGGTCAGCGTAACCGTTGTCAGCCAGAGGGTCACTGGCTTCGCGCAATCATGGTTGGTGTGCGTCGAATGTGGCAGCGAAGATGCTCCGCGCGTTAGCGGCGATGGAGACTGGAAGAGGGTAAAGGGTCAGCCGCTGGATGTCGTGAGTGACGGAGGCGTGGCGCTTGCCTCGGGCCACGCTCGCCAGGGGAACGGTTTGTCCTCGGTGGCGCAAGTGAGGAAGCGTCCGACTTCCGCGAGCCAGATGGAAAGGGAATTGCCAAAGCGAGCGATGAATTGGTTGGGCTCGCGTGCGGTGAGAAGCCAAATAAACTGCACAATCGCGAAAAGGTTCAGTAACCACTGACCCGCCCAAAATGCGATGATGAGGAGAAGCATGAACAGGCCGCGGATCCACACGTCTCGCGTGGTCGGATTTGGCTCCGGCGCTTTCGTTTCCATGGGCGCCTCCGGTGATTTTCGAATCAGACGGCAGTCTACTACATGTCGGCAGGCGAAGAGAGGCTGGCGGTGGTCGGTATGTTATGCAACTTCGACAATTGCTGGGTGTCCGCTTGTGGCGACCGCACATGAGTCGAGAGTGGCGATCGTACCGCCCAGCCAATCAACGTATCGGTGCAAGGTCAAGAAATTCTCGCGAGCGCGCGCGACACCTCGATGTAGTCATGTCCTCCGAACTAACCCCACGAGGAAGAGTAAGACAAGGGCGCCCACCAAAGCAGCAACGATGTTGCCACCGGTGGATGACGTGTACAGCCCGAGGGCTGGTGCAAAAATGCCGGCGATGCCCGCGCCCAAAATGCCGATGACAATGTTGCCGATGAGACCGAAACCGTAACCCTTGACGAGCAGACCGGCGAGCCAACCCGCAATGGCTCCAATGACAATCCAAGCGAGAACAGATTCCGGAGCCAACATCGCGATCCTCCTTCTGCAAGATCTGACAGGCCTGCAACGCACCTGCCAGCCTGCAACGCACCTGCCAGTACCCCAACCAACGATGGGATGAGCACTTTGGTTCCGCTTAAGCTTGGTACTGCCGCAGGCGCGCCGGTCCAGCTGAGGGAGCCAATCATGAGGGAGGCCAAACATCGGACGCTCCGGTAACTCGCGGCTTAGCACTCAGAGCGATCCAGGAATGATCGCGTAGACTTTCATGATCTCGTAGTTGACCCGATCATAGCGCTGACGGGAAGAGAGTTCCACATCGAGCGCATCACCCGACGTTAGCGATAGTTCACGAGCTTCAAGTCTGCGATAAAAATCAAGATCATTTATTGGAGCGGATACCTTGGCACCGCCATCTCGTAGGAAACGCCACTTCTGGCGGCTCTGGTGCAGGACAGCAGATACGATCAGAAGACGGAGGCGCTCGGTATGGCGCCGCAGAATGTACTCATCTTCGTCCACATCTTCGACCACTGCCGGTCTGACGGCGTACTCCCGCGGTCGGGAGTCGATGCCATTCAGATCGGAGGATGATTGCATTGCGTTCGCGAGCTCAACAAAGCGACTTTGGGGAACGGTGAGGACGGGAGTTGGGCAGGCGGGTGTCATGACGGATAAGGACCGGACCTTCTTGTCCCGATGAGCTGCACGGAAGGCGCGGACGAGGCCGTTGGCAATACGAGTGTCGAACTTAAACTAGGCTGCCTTCTCGAAGGCATCGCGGTCGATTATGAACGTGGCGCTCGGGGTCGTGTAGGTAGCACCATCTTTGCTGATGCTGATGGTCATTTGAGGATCGGAGGCCTTCATGGAGTCGTAAAGGTAAGCAGCGAGGATGTTGGGGACAATCGGAACAACGACGTGGGAAGCGACCATAGCACCGGCTGCAATGACGAGTTCGCGCGGAGTTAACTTCAGCTTTGCGAAGACGCTTCCGTATGAGATGCCGGCGAGCTGGACTTCGATAGGGTAATCAGGTTCTACGCGACTGTTGATAGCGACTATGGCGTCGGAGAAGCCTGCAATGACTTCGGAGAAGGTGTTGGCATCAACCAGATTGAGCGGCACATCGAAGCGGATAGTAACTTCGTCGCGAGGGGCGCCCCGCAGGTCAACGGTAGTCACAGAGCAAATCCTCTCATGGTAATTTGGAGCGCTGGCGAGACTTGCGCCCACGCTTGTTCCAATCGTGGGGAAGGCGAGTGTTACGCCCTTCGTCGCGATGGGCCCGCGAGGGCAACCTTGTACTGCGAGACGCGACGCAGTTGTGCTGTTGTCGACCCGGAAGTCGTAGAGCAGCTCCGCTAGGTATTACGAATCGGGACATTGCGCATAGTAGCATTGGCACGGACACGGTTCCCGTTAGCAGCGCCATGCGTTGATGGTGTTGTGGATGCGTTGTGGATCAAGGGGTTGAGAATGCAATGCACGTGGCGTGGTTACTGTCGAGTGGGACATCGATGAGCTAAGCTGAATGCATGAAAAATTCAGCGACCAACCTGTCCGCTCTACTCAAACAGTCCGCTGAGGAAGTGCGGCGTGCCAATCCGAACCTGGCGGTGCTCGACCCCTTCGATAAGGGTCAGTTGATCGGCCAGGCCGTCGAAGCCAAGGAAGGGACGGCCGTTGCCCTTCGTGGGGCGATCGCGAAGGATGCGTCGTTCGGGTACCTGCGCGGGGGTTGGATCGAGAGCTGGTTTGGCGGCCAAATAGTCCAGGAACACATGCTACCGCACGCGCTTGTAAATGCGGTGGTGGAGGGAGAACAGGCGGAAGTCTTAGTCGCGGCGGCGCGGAAATTCGCCGCCTCGAGGAAGAGCGGGGTCACCGAGTACACGCCTCTGGCGGGCATCAAGCTGGATGCTTTGGTAGCAGTCGTTGATGGCTTGGACATCGTCCCGTGGGCGCTGGTGCCGGAGAGCGCGCGCAAGCAACGGTTCAGCGACATTTCAGACCCGCGGAGATACATGTTCATGGACTTCCCGAGGCTCGGGCCCACAGCATCCATGGCAATCCGCCACCAGGTACCTGACCAGACCATCCTGTTTGAATCCCATGACAAGGTCGGTGTGGACCGGGACGCGCGCTTGAAGGAAAGGGCGGCCAGAGCCGAACAGGGCGCTGATCTTGTGCGGGCCATGGTTGCGGCAATGCATCGGCCGATTGTGGCTCTCGGTGGCTGGTCTCAGTTCAATGATAGCTTTGCCAACCGCATGGTGGGCGAAAGGTTCCAGTTTTCTGAGGCGCTCTTCGACGTGAACATGCGTCGGGCCGCAGAAGTCGCACTTGATGGGGCAGCCACAGCCGATCTGTTCGCGAAACTCGGAGAGATGAGGTCGGGCGAGAAGGAGGCAATACGCATCGGGCTGGACAGGTTGAGCCTGGCTTTCCGAAGGCGCACAGATATCGACAAGGCGATCGATCTGGGGATTGCCCTCGAATCGATGCTGCTACACAGCCTCTCTCCCAGCGATCGCGGCGAGCTCAAGTTCCGAAGCGCGATTCGCGGGTCTGCATTTCTGGGTGGTACGAAACAGGAGCGCCTAGAAGTCTTCAACCTGCTGAAGGATGCGTACGATCTCCGATCAGCTGCTGTGCACACCGGTAGGTTCGGCAAAGACAAGAAGAGAGGGCTCTCGCCTCCGCAAGTGCTCGAGAAGGCGGCGGTTGTGTGTGCCCGCATCGCTCGGAAACTGATCGAGCATACGACTTTCCCTAACTGGGAGACAGAGTTCGTGATCGGACGAGATGATTGACCGGTCTGCGACGGGTTGAAGGACTTCGAGGATCCGGGGATGACCGGCGGCGAACGCGAAATCCGGCATGGCGAGGAGCGGCTGGATGTGTACGAATGTGCGAAGGTGGTCGCTGTTGCGTATCAGAAGCTCTATCAGACGCAGGTCGCGCCTGCGACTTGGGGATTGCTGGCTAAGCTTAAAGCTTGCGGCTGTCCTCCACGAATTTCATGTGCCTGCAAAGCGCCTTCGTTCGAGTCTCACCGCCAGAGTCCATGAGGACGACAGTCCACCCAGAGGCCAGGAGCGCCTCGATATCGGCTTCCGCGGCCCTAAGAGTTTCGGCTGCGACGGGTCTGAGATCTGTGGTGGGGTGTTCGACGACCCGGATCGCTCGCGCAGGGTGTCGACGGTCAAGCCATTGTTGGAACGACGGCCGTGAGCCTCGCTCCTGCGGCGTATCATCCTTTCCGTGGAATGTATAAAAATCGAACTCACTCATGCCGCCAGGCTTGCGGCCGAGAAGCGAAACAATGGCCGTTCTGGTGCCCGGAGAGAGCGTAGCAACCCACTTATCGACGACGTGATCTGCGACGCTGGCTTTCTTGCTGGCGGGATCTTTTGATCGGCCAGGACGGGCACAGGTGAAAAAAGCGATTTGCTGCAAGGAGGCGGTGCGCCTCCAACGTCGAAGCCTATGGGGCTTCTTCATTGGTGCCCTCCGACGGTGGCTGCACGAATCACAGATTGATGGAGTGAGTATACCCCGGATAGGCCCGTCGGACCGCCAAGCTACTGCGGACATGCCTACTGGCAAGTGCTTGCAGAGAGAGACGGCGCCGGGGGAGGCGCCGTCAGCTTGTGGGGAAGATCGTCGGCCCCCGTATGATAGCAAATGCGCGATGCGTGATAGGCACAAGAAGTTTGGTGCACATCGAATGCGAGGGCGTTCGAACCAGATGTCTCGATCGCAGGCTAACTGTATTATGACGCGATGCGCAGACACGTCGTCCCGGCCTTCCTCGATTTTGACTACCGCGCCAATGCTCTCCGACAAGAGATCAATCCTGCGTGGGAAGAGAAGGTGCGCGAGTTGCACGTCGCGAATAGGGAACAGCTCATCGCCGGACTGAAGGAGCAGTACGGCGCAACGAACATCGAGCAGAAGGTTGCGGACTTCACCGCGGCGGGGCCGCTCGTCTCTTCGGTCATCGCGTACCACAACACCTTTCTTCGCCAAGTACGCGATGCCTTCGCCAGCGGCTGCTACTATCCAGCCCTCACCGGGGGTTGCGCTCTCGGGGAGCGTATTCTCAACCACCTCATGCTCGATCTTCGGGGCGCGTTTCGTGGGAGTCCGGAGTACAAGCGGGTTTACCGCAAGGACTCTTTTCAGGATTGGGAGCTCGCTATCTCAACCCTTGAGGCATGGCACGTACTTGTGCCGGAGGCGGCTGCCGCGTTCCGCGAGCTCGCCGCTCTGCGCCATCGATCGCTCCACTTCAATCCGGAGACATACGCGAGCTTGCGCGACGATGCGCTTGCAGCGTTCGGCGCACTCATGCGCATCGTGCAGCATCAGTTTGGCGCGTTTGGCACCTGCCCCTGGTTCATCGAAGGGATCGCAGGAACCGCATTTATCAAGCAATCCTACGAGGGTGACCCATTCATACGGCGCTACTACCTTCCGCTGTGCCCGAAGGTGGGCTCGATGTTCGCGTGGTCACCCGATGTAAGCGGGCTTCGTAATGGACTGCGTGTAATCGGCGTACCATTGCCACTGCCCGTTTGACCACTCGCAAAGGTACAGTTGCCCGTCGGTCTTTACTGCGATGCCCATCGCGTCGAGCGGATTTGGCCCGACAGGATGCGGTCGGCGCGTCTGGTGATGGTTGATGTTGTTGAGGTGGACAGCAAGCAGTCCCCGGCCATCGATAACTGATCTCGCGACTTCGTACCTTACCCAGCGCCGCGACCAGGTTGCGGTGCCGATGAGGACGCAAACTGCTGGGGTATAGGCGACGCCTTCCCGGATGAGACGCTTCAGGGCTTCTGGGCCCTCAAGCTGCCGGGCCTCCCAGAGGCTGCTGTCGTAAAAGCTGCGATTTGCTTGCGCGTCTGGATGGTCGATCTTCCACACGTTGCGCACGTTGTTGACACGCATGATGTCGTCGAAGTGGAACGAGAAGAACACGCGGCGCTTGGTAGGCGCCGAGAACGAGCGCTGGGGCGAGTAGAGCGTCATACAGGCCAGACCTTGAGAACGACGTAGAGCGCGAGGAGGCCGAGGAGGAGCGGGGCGTAGAAGGTCGAAACCGACCAACTGCATGCGACGCGGCCGAAGCTCGGCTTGTCGGCGTCGTTGCACTCGATGACGAAGTCGGTGGGTGAGCTCAGCGGCAAGAGCCGAAGCCGGTCGAACTGCGTTCGGAACGCCTTCTCGAGACGGAGGTAGTGGGCATCGAGGAGCAGGAGCACCGCGACGGCGAGGGCAGCGAACAGGAAGACCCGGTCGTCGGGGCGCTGCGAGTAGAAGGCGAGGAGGCCAGCGACGATGGTGACGGCGAAGTTCTTCACGCTCGCCGAGTAGCCACTCATTCGCGCGATGACGGCCTGCACCATCTGGAGGTGGGCCACGCGGAGATTTGCGGCCGTGTCGGCCGACAGTGGGGAGATGGGTGCCGAATCGTTCATAGAAGCCACCATAGCATGCGCGGGAACAGACGACGAACAGACGATGCTGCAGGGGATTTATAGAAAAAAGGCTTGAATCTATAAAACTCATGAACTAGCTTGGCGATGGAGGCTGTCGCTTGGAGCGTTCAATGGGCACGATGCGGTCTACCGAAATCGATTTCGACGTCCATAAGCGGATCGAGTTGGAACGACGAAACTTCGACGAAACGGACAATGCAGTCCTGCGGAGGTTGCTTGCGATCGACGCAAGCTCGCCAGACACTATTGCGCCTGCGATGGAATCCGCGGGACGCGCGTGGTCAGGGAAGGGAGTGACATTGCCTCACGGCACTCTCCTAAGAATGGAGTACAACCGAAGAGAGCACGTCGGCCACATCGAGAATGGGGAGTGGTTGGTCGAGGGCGGGCTGTTCAAGAGCCCCTCGGCTGCGGCAGGCGGTGCAGCGCGCACGCGCTCCGGGAAGGCACCGAGCCTCGATGGTTGGGTCTACTGGCAGGTGAAGCGACCGGGTGATCTGAAATGGGTTCTACTGAATTCGCTGCGTGAGGCGTCCCGCGCGGAGGTTGAAGCCGAATTGCTTGCATAGCGTGGATTGGGCTGCGGGCATCGTGCGCAGAGGCCAGCGGCGTGGTAGCGTTTGCGCATGACGGGGGAGACTGCGGCTCAATCTATGGGCCAACGGGTGAGGGGGAAGCCGATGCAGAAGTTGGCTGTCGAGCGTCCTACGCATTCGCTCAAACAACTTGAAGCAGATCTCTGGACCGCCGCAGACAATCTGCGCGCCAACTCAGACCTCAAGTCCAGCGAGTATTCTACGCCGGTGCTGGGACTGATCTTCCTCAAGTTTGCAGACAACAATTATCGCCGGTACGAAGCAGACATCATGGCCGAGTACCAGAAACTCAAGGGCACGCGGCGCGAGAAGAAGATATCCGACATTGCCATCGAAAAGTGCGGGTTCTACCTCCCCGACCAGGCGCGGTACGATTACCTGCTCACGTTGCCGGACGAGGAGGATATTGCCAAAGCCCTCAAGGGAGCAATGAAGTCCATTGAGGAATACAAACCGGAACTTGAAGGTGTTCTGCCCAAAGACGAATACTTCCGTCTCACGCGCGACGAGAAGACCAAGAATATCCCGAATCAACTGCTCAAAACTTTCGCCAACAATTTCTTGTTGACACCTTAGGACATGCGAGGCGGTGCAGCGCCCGCAGAATGGCATCGACAATCCAATCCTCCGCTAGGTGCTATGAGCGCATCGGTTAGCCAGGCTGTCCGTCGATTCCTCACAAAAATTACTTTCGGGACGCGGTCTTCTTCTTACTTTTCCCTCCCTCCCCCATCGCCCCGCCAAACTGCTCCTGCATGGCGTGCTGCATTTCCGCCGGATCAACCTGCCGCTTGAAGGTCGCCAGGTTCCAGTTGTGACCGAACGAATCGTTCAAAGCGCTCATGCGGTCCCCCCAGAACATGTCGGTCGGCGGCATGACCTCCTTCATGCCGCTGGCCTTAGCCTTCTTGTGCGCCGCGTCGACATCCTCGACATAGACATAAAAGCTGGAGTCCGCGCCTTTCACGGTTTGACCGGGCGGGTTGTGATCGCTGAGGAACAACTTAGAGCCACCGATTTCCAAGCATGCATGCATGATGGTCTTGGTGCCTGGGGCCAGCATACGGTGGAGCTCTTTGGCTCCCAGCGCTTTCTTGTAGAGCGCAATGGCCTTGTCACCGTTGCTGACGTGGATCTGCGGCGTGATCGTGTTGAAGCCTTGGGGCGCGCCCGGCATTTTGTCTCTCCTCTCACTTTGCTCGTATCATCGATCCTGCGTGTCGCGATCCGTTTCTCGTACGAACGCATGCAGGAGATTCGTCCGTTGCTGCAGCTCAGCGACCCGCAGGTTCAGGACATCACGTATGCTAACCATGCCGACGAGCTGTTTTCGATCTTCAACTGGAATATGCCGAATATTGTGCGCGAGCATCGTCGAGGCCACGTTCGCAACGCTGTCATCAGGCGAACAGGTTATCACGGTCTTCGTCATAAGCGCCGACACCGGCATCGCGTGCAAGTTGCCCTTGTGCTCAGCAAGGCCGTAGGCGAGATCTCGCTCGGAGATCATCCCTTCGACCGTCCGTCCATCACTGCTCACGACTGCCGCGCCGATGCGCTCCTCACGCAGGCGACCCGCCAGCATCGCAATCGTATCCGACGGCCTGATAGTGATGACCCGAGGGCCCTTCGCATCGAGGATGCTCGATACTTTCACGCTATTGCTCCTGCGCACATTTCAGTACAGCGATCCGAGCAAGACTACGGCGTTGCCCGTGTCATCGGCAACAAGAAGTGCACCTGCACGACCCACCGCCACGCTGACGGATCGGCCCTAAGCTCTGCTGCTGCCGTTCAAGAAGCCGGTCAGCAGCGTGGAAGCCGCACGGAGGATGCCGAGCACTTCTTCGACAGCCTGCGCCAAGCGGGGCTGCCGGAGTAGTGATGCTCTAAACCTTCTGCTGTGGCGGCCGTGCGAAAACGCCCGGCGGCAGCGGTCGCGGCACCCTGATAGCTGCTGTCGGAAATGGCGCGCTCCAGGAACGGGAAGAGGCGGCGCACCTCTTTGAGCAGCGACGCGATCTGATTCCTGCACGCTCTCCGGCGTGACGGCGCGGCCGGGCATCAGGTCCAGCGTGTCGACGCGTTGGCCTCACGGAATTTGGTTGTGGATTGGCGCGGAGCGCACGGGTGAGCGGTCCTCTCGAATCGCATTTCATCTGGTCGCGGCGGCAGATTGGGGGGTGCGAAGCTGCCTATTGTGAAGGCAGTCTCTCTGTGGGGTGTGAGCATTTGGGAGATGGCGGGCTCTTCTGCCGTGTTTGAGGTGCAGAATCCCAAGTGCGGGCTTTGAACGGGGGAGACCTCCGAGCATGGAAGTACTCGACCAGAGCAAAAGTGAGTCCTGTCTCGCTCCGACCGATAACAGGCGCGCCTCGATTGTGATGCGCCTTGTCACAAAGGGCGGCGAGTTTCTTAGGGCCGGCGAACCTCAGAGGGCACTCGCGGCCTACCGCCAGGCGCGCGATATCCTCGACGGCCTATCGGCTAACGAGAAGGACAACACCGAACTCGGCCTCACCCTCTCCCTAGTGTATCGGAAGATCGGGGAGGCAATGCGAGCGCAGGGTGACTTGGGGGGAGCGCAGGAAGCCTATCGGTCCAGCTTGGCCATCTTAGAGGGTCTTGCCAACTTCCACCCCGACAACGCTGAGCTACAGCACCTTCGGGCCGAGGTTCTTGCTGCCCTCTCGGCGACGAGCGATGCGATTGGGACGTGGTCTGACAATGTCAAGAGTATGACGCCGCCCCTCCCTTCTCTGCATGAGGCGCTAGTTCGCTCAGCGGAGAAACGGATTGCGGAATCAGCGCCAGCGGCGGTCGCCGAACAAGATGCGCCGGAAATGCCGATTGCCGAGGAGCTTCGCCGGTCAAGAGGTCGATCTGTGTTGGACGACCGGACCGGCAGGCTCATTGAGAATATCCCGCGCAAGATGCGCGTTGGCGCCTTGGCGACGGTCGAAGTACGCATCGCCCGTCGTGACGTGGATGGCCTGACCGAGCGCATGGCGGGCGGCGGCCGGCTGCACCGCCACGAACTTCGCGTAGCTGACGCGATGACGGTCCGGTTGCGGGCGCCGGAAGGCGGATTTCTAATTGACCCGCTGTCGGCTGAAACCTGCTGGACCCACAAGGCGGCGCAGGCCTCCGGACTCCAAGAGCATGATTTCGCTAGCTGGCGGTGGAGCATAACGCCTCAACGCCGTGGCAAGTCTTGCCTCTTACTCATCATCTCAGCGCAGACCCTCGACGCCACCGGCGTTACCGCCGAGGCAGCCCTACCCGATCAGGTGATAAGAGTCGATGTCCGCGTGAACTATGGCCGCGCTGTCAGAAAGGTGGTCGGCTGGGGCCTGCTCACGATGGGCGGCGGCGTGCTTGGCGCATGGGGGCGCGAACTGTACCCGGTTGCCCTAGACGCGCCAGCCAGGGTCTGGTGGTTGCTGGAGAAGCTAGGGCAATAGCTGCCGACTGCAGCGAAAAAGCATCCCTGGCCCGGAACGGTAGCTTGCATTACGCCGCAGTACGCTCGCGAGGAGAGCGGCCAGACCGCACGGAGAGACCGCCGAGGCCGGGGCCAGTGTGGCGTGGTACAATACACAAGCCGCTCTGCCTAAGCCGTGCCGGCGGCATGCCGCTCATGGTCCAAATGCGCTAGGCCGCTCGGCATCCGACTTTTGGGGAGGATCACTGGATGGGTTCGACGATGCGTGCCGACATTGAGTTAGATGATTGGTCGCCCTGCCAATGGATTGACATACCCGCCTGGCACAACCTTATGCCTCGACGGGCCAATAGGTCACGTTATCGTCTTCGCATGGCGGCATGAAGATGCGCCAACCCGTTTCGGGCTTCCTTCTTGGTGCAGCGTTGCTAGGGCTCGCGGTTGTAGTTCGGATCATTGATCCCATCTTGCCATCGAGGAAGCGAATAAGTCCTTCCGCCTGAGCAACCTCGGTCACATCAGGCTGCGGCTTGTTCATGCCTATCAAACGGGAGGGGTCTCACTTCGATCACGTTTGGCGGTTCGCCGACAGAGGCGACGGCTACATGGACGAGGTTCACGGTTTGCGCGATTTTCATCGCGCCGACATTGCGGTCCTTGTTGTGGATGACTTCAAGGGGTGTGGGCTTGCGACCCGAGTAGGTGCCGACGCTGATGAGGCATTCGCCGTCGTGCATCATGCCTGCGCCGCCGCAAACTACACGCTCGCACACACGTGATCGGACATCTCATCGGCGCCAGCCACGAACTCTAAGCTCGCCAGCGTCACGCGTTGTGGGGCCGATTTTCCTGAGGTGTCAAACGGCGCCGAGGTTAGAAGTCCACGTGCAGACGCGCCACCGTGTAGAGCCTGGCCATCACCTTGGCCGTCTCGATGCCATCGAACCGGCCATGGCCGACCAGCCGACGCACCATAGCGCTGTTCTTCTGCTTCATGAACGCCTGATCGTTCTTCTTGTAGGCGCGCGAGCCCGATGCGTCGTGCGCTGGCAGCACGTCGAGGATGGGTGCTGCGCGCGGTGGTGGGGTCAATCACTGGTGCCGATGCACAGGCTGTGACGCATACTGCCTCACCCGCTTTGCCGGCATCTGTGCAGTCGGGCGCGAAGCTCAGCTGTGGCGGCTGCATCGACTGTGAGTTGAGAGCTTTGGGCTACCACTACGCCGTAGGCGTCGGCCGCATGCTCGCGCGTGACCTTCTCGAGGACCAGCGCGGGGTCGCGTTCGAGCGGGTCGCCGTAGCCGCCGCCACCGGCCATGACGTGGTGGAAGAGGTCGCCCTTGCGCATTGGGATCGTGCGGGTGAGCAATACGGGAAGCACCTCGACATCGCCGGCGCTGTGATGGATGGTGTTCATCGACGGCGCTCCCTCCCCGCCGCCGTAGAGTCCATGCGGAGGATGCTTGCGCTTGTCCGAGCGCACATTGAGGTCTGCCTCCTCGGCTAGCACACGATAGGAGCGCACCAGTGACAGGCCGCCGCGATAGCGGCCGGGTCCGCCGGTGTCGGGCACGACGCCATACTGCTCGATGCGGATCGGGTACTCGGCCTCGATCATCTCCACCGGCACGTTCGACTGGTTGGCGCCGATATGGGCCACGCCTTCCTGACCGTCATGATTGGCGGTGGCGCCGTAGTTGCCCATGAAAGTCTCGCAGAATACGAAGGGCTTGCCGTCCCGCCAGCCACTGATGGTGGGCAGCGTCGAGCCACCCGAGTTGTCCGCGGCCACCTGTTCCGGCAGGGCCTGGGCAAGCGCACCGAACATGCAGTCGATGGTCCGGTAGCCGGTGATGCCGCGGGCGCCACAGGCGGCCGGCATGACGGGATTGACCACACTGCCCTCGGGCGCGCGGACCGTGATGGCGCGGGTGTAGCCGTGGCGGTTGGGCACCTCCTCCGGCATGATCGAGCGCAGCGCGGCATAGACGGAAGCCTTGATGAAGGGGAAGGGTGCATTGATGCCGCCCTTCACCTGCGGCGAGGAGCCCGCGAAGTCGGCAGTGACATGGTCGCCGGCGACCGTCAGGGCAAGCTGGAAGACCACGTCCTCCGGCTCGTCGCCCAGCCCGTCGATGTGGTCCGCGAAGCGGTAGGTGCCGTCGGGAATGCCGCTGAAGGCGGCCCGGGCCATGCGCTCGGCATAGTCGTGAAGATGGTCGTAGTACTCCATCACGGTGGCAAGCCCATAGCGGCCGATGAGCTCGGTGAGCTCGCGCTCGCCCGTTGCGCAGGCGGCAAGCTGCGACTGCAGATCGCCCATCACCTTGTCGGGCAGCCGCACGTTGGTGGCCACCATGTCCCAGATCCCCTGCACGGGCCTGCCCGCATCGATGAACTTCACGTAGGGAATGCGCAGACCCTCCTGGTAGATCTCGTGAGCGGAGAGTGCATTGGAGCCGGCGACGATGCCGCCAACGTCGGAGTGGTGGGCGAGCGAGCAGGCCCACCCTGCCAGCCGGTCCTCGAAATAGATGGGCTTGACGATGTAGATGTCCGGCAGGTGCATGCCGTGCGCGACGTAGGGGTCGTTGAAGATGTAGACGTCGCCGGGCGCCATGCGTCCCTCGAAGTGGCGCGCCAGGCCGCACATGGCGTCGTAGAAGGACCCCAGATGCATCGGCGTGGTGAGACCCTGCGCCAGCGTCTGGCCGCGAGGGCGCCGCCTGAGTCGATGCGCACGATGCTCCCTCCGCCGGCACCGACCTCGGACACATCGATGACCGGCAGCTTCAGGGCATAGCCGGCACCGCCCATCAGCGGGCTTGTGGACGACATGGCGGCGCCGACCTCGTACTGCTCCGACGTGCTCAGGCGCCCGCGCTCGATCAGCGAGGCTTTGGCGGTGGTTCCGCCCATGTCGAAGGTGATGATGTTGTCATAGCCGACCTGGGAACCAAGATGCCGCGCGCCGATGACACCGGCGGCCGGCCCGCACTCGACGATCTGCGCCGGCCTCTCGAGTGCCGCCTCGGCGGCGAGCATGCCGCCCGAGGACTGCATGACGAGGAGCCGTCCGCGCACACCCGCCGAGGCCAGTCGCTGGATCATGGCGCCGAGGTAGAATTTCACCGGCGGGCCGACATAGGCGTTGACCACGGTCGTGCTGGTGCGCTCGTACTCGCGGATCTGCGGCAGCACCTCGGTCGACAGGGAGATGAACGTTCATCCCTCGACCACCCCGGG
>Ga0209382_10004116_pt1 | contig 19628 bp, 20 predicted proteins | sample SoiMetdeltSBSDD5_FD_187599 | JGI IMG/M metagenome (GOLD analysis project Ga0209382, IMG submission 187599) | Bulk soil microbial communities from a Populus tree surrounding site in Tennessee, USA - Soil MetaG P. deltoides SBSDD5 (SPAdes) (version 2) | ecosystem: Environmental > Terrestrial >... | reverse complement strand
CACGCGACGTCGCGGGCGGCATCGATGGCGCTGTGGGCCTACATGGGGATCGAGAGCGCCGCGGTATCGGCTGGTGTGATCGAGAATCCGAGCCGCAATGTGCCGCTCGCTACGCTCATCGGGCTGGCCATGGCGGCCGTCGTATACATGCTGAGCTCGTCCGTGATCATGGGCATCGTGCCGAACGAGGAGCTGCGTACCTCGCACGCGCCGTTCGCCGAAGCGGCGCGACTCGTCATCGGCGCGTCCGGCGCGGTCGTCATCAGCGTCTGCGCAGTGCTGAAGTCAGTGGGCTCGCTCGGCGGCTGGATGATGCTGGTCGGGCAATCGGCGCAGGCAGCAGCGGCCGACGGCATGTTCCCGCGAGTCTTCGGCCGCCTCAACGCGAACGGCGTACCCGGAGTGGGCCTGGTGATCGTCGGCGTACTGATGACGATCGTCCTGTTCGCCACGATATCGCCGACGCTGGCCGATCAGTTCAGTCGCATCGTCGACCTCGCCGTCATCCTGATCATCGTGCCGTATGTGTACTCGGCGGTAGCGGTCGTCAAGGTGATCTACGACAAGAAGCTCCCCCGCAGGACGTTCCAACTCTACAAATGGATCGCGCTCGCGGCCGTCGTGTACTGCCTGTGGGCGGTCATCGGCGGCGATCCGGACACCGTCGTGCACGCAATGGTGGCCTTACTGATCAGTGTACCGCTGTATCCGTTCTTCATCCGTTCCATGGCTGCAGCGGCGAGCGCGCGCACATGAGGATCCACGCAATGAACGCAACAAGGTTGTTCGCAGTGCTAGCCGCATGCGCCAACATATCGATCGCTGTCGCGGCCGAGGACGAACCGAAGCCGATCTCGCCGCCGGGTCTGCCCACTGCGCTCGACTGGGAATTCAACTTCGACGCGAGCTGGGGTGTGTTCGGCTTCGCCGACTCGCTCTACACGAATCCGAAGCCCGACACGCCGTCCGGCGACCTGAGCGACAACTGGATGGAGGGCTCGATCAAGCCCGCGCTCAGCGCCACCTACAAGACCAGCAACACCGCGCAGATCTACGCCAAGGTCAGCGGCGTCGGCGTTCGCACGTACAGCACGCCGCCTACGCTCGTCGGCGACGATGCTTCGTCATTCCAGGTCGAGGATCTGTACATCGGCTGGAACTCGGGCACGAGCATGGGCGAGAACGACTCGCTCGACTTCACCGTCGGGCGCACTCAGTACAAGCTCGGTCACGGCATGTTGCTGTGGGACGGTGCCGCGGACGGTGGCACACGCGGCGGCTACTGGACCGGCGCACGCAAGGCGTTCGAGTTCGCCGCGATCGGCCGCTTCAAGCTCGCCTCGAATACGTTCGAGGGATTCTATCTCGATCGCGACGACTCGCCGGATGCGGACTCCGACAGCAAGGTCTACGGCTTCAATTACGAGTACGCATTCGGCGAGGCCACGACGCTCGGCGCCACGTACATGAAATGGTCGGCGGACCCCGCCGTCGCGCCACAACGCGACGGTCTCGAAGTCCACAACCTGCGCGCATTCACCGCGCCGTTCCCGAATTTCCAGGCGCTGTCCTTCGAGCTGGAGTACGCCGAGGAAGACAACGGCGACGCGCTCGACTCGACTGCCTGGAACGCGCTGGTCGCGTACCAGCTCGACACCAAGTGGAAGCCGAAGGTCTCGTATCGCTACGCGTTCTTCGAAGGCGACGACCCGGGCACGCCCGAGAACGAAGCGTTCGACGGATTGCTCACCGGCTTCTCCGACTGGGGCACGTGGTGGCAGGGCGAGATCGCCGGCGAGTACTTCGTCTCCAACTCGAACCTGATCTCGCATCAGCTGCGCGTGCACGTGACGCCGAACGACTCGATCTCGACCGGACTCATTTTCTACGACTTCATTCTCGACAACCCCGCCTCGGCCGGCGTCACGTCGGACGAGGTGGCGACCGAGATCGACTGGTACATGGATTGGACGATCAACGATCACTTCATCGTGAGCTTCGTCGCCGCGGCTGCGGAGCCCGGCGACGCCGTCGAGCAATCATCCGGCCGCACCGACACGTTCTATTACGGAATGCTGTTCGGCGCTTATAGCTTCTGACTGGGGAGCTGCCATGAAACTCACAATCGTCGCTGCAACTTGCACCTGCGCACTGCTCGCCGGCTGCGCGACCACCAAGCCTTCGCCCATCGACGAGTTGTCGCAGCAAGAGGGACTGCAACGCGTCGAGAGCAAAGTAGCCGACGCCGTGTACCGCCGGCCCGAGGCACGGATGTCGGTGTATTCGAAGGTCATCCTGCGGCCGATCGAAGTGCAGTTCGCGAAGGATTGGGATCCGTCGAAGGACGGCTCGGCGCTGTACCGGATGCACGAGCCTGACCGCGAGAAGATCAAGAGCGAGCTCGCCGAGCTGTTCGCGGAAACCTTCCGCAAGGAGCTCGAGAAGGGCAACTACCCGCTGGTCACGGCGGCGGCGGCAGACGTCGTCGAGATCCAGGCGGCCATCGTCAACCTCTACATCACCGCACCGGACGTCTCCATGGACGTGGCCGGGCGCAGCAAGGTGTACACCTCCGACGCTGGTCACATGACGCTGATCATGCAGCTGCACGACTCGGTGACCGGCCAGCTGCTCGCGCGCGCGTACGACCATCGCAGCGGCGGCACGGACATGTGGCAATGGACGAATTCCGTAACGAACACGGCTGAGGCGAGACGCATCATCGCGACCTGGGCGACGGCCCTGCGCAAAGCGTTCGATGCGTCGCGCGCCGACGGCGTGAACCCGGCGGCAACGCCGGGCCAAACCTCTGCGCTAGTCAACGAGTAGTCAGGAGAGAGTGTCATGAGAACCCGCTTTACGATCGGTCTGGCCCTGTTGCTGTGCGCTGGCACAGCTCTCGCGGACCGCCAACCCGGCTGGGATTTCGGCGGCGAGCTGCTGTACCAGTTTTCGCAGGAAGTCGACTTCGAGGGCGGCTCCAACGCCGATCTCGACGACGACCTCGGTCTCGCGCTGTCCTTCACCTATCGCTTCAATTCGCGCCTGGAGCTGCTGTTCGGCCTGGACTGGAACTCCTACGACTACAACGCCGACATCCTGCCGGCTCCCACGTCACCGGGCGGTCCGATTGTGGGAACGGGATTCAGCGTGGAAGGCGAGATCGAGACCTGGACGCCGCGCGTCGGCGTGAACTTCAACCTGCTGGAAGGTGACCTCACGCCGTACGTCACCGGCGGCGTCGGCTGGAGCTTCATCGATACGAACGTCCCGGACGGCCGGGCGCAGTCGGCGTGTTGGTGGGACCCGTGGTTCGGATACGTGTGCGGCACGTTCCAGGAAACAAAGAGTCTCGACGAGCTCACATACAACGTCGGTCTCGGCCTGCGCTGGGACCTGGGGTCGACGATTTCGTTGCGGCTCGGCTATGAAAGGCATTGGCTCGAGCTCGACCAGGCGACCAGTACGCCGGGCTTCGACCAGCTCAAGGTCGGCATCATCGGTCGCTATTGAGCAGGAGCGCGACGCATGAGCAGGCGGTCTGCCGCAGTTGTGTTGCTCGCTGCCCTCACGGCGGCAGAGCCTGCACACGCGTCGCTGTTCTCCGGCGACACGCTCGATTTCGTAGCCGACATCCTCGCGTGGGTCGTGCTGGTGATTGCCCCGGTGATTGCGATCACCGTGTTCTGGCTCGTCCACATTCTTCCGGAGAAGATCGCGGAGAAACGGCATCACCCGCAGGCGCCGGCGATCAAGACGCTGTGCCTGCTGTCGCTGTTCTTCGGCGGACTGCTGTGGCCGCTCGCCTGGCTGTGGGCGTACTCGCGGCCGGTGCTGTACAAGATGGCGTATGGCACCGACACCGTGAAGCCGGAGCACGAGGCGGAGCCGGCGACGCCGCCGGAACCTCCGCCGGCACCCGAGGTCGTCGCCGGCGACGCGGACGAGGTCGTACCGGAACCGCTGCCGCGCGTGACGCGCGCTGCCCCGCGGGAACGACGACCGTGGGAGGCATGACATGGAACTCCTGCTACTCGGCATCTACTCGTTCATCGTCTGGCTGATCTTCTTCAAGTACAAGCTGCTGCCATGGAACACGGTGAGCCAGGTCATCGTGATCACGCTGCCGATCATCGGCATCGCTGCACTCATCCTGCTGCTCAACATCGTCGCGCCCTCCTCCGCGGACGTGCGCGTGATCAACTATGTCGTGGCGGTCAACGCGCGCGTCCAGGGACTGGTCACCGAGGTGCCGGTGGAGCCGAACCGGCCGGTGCGCAAGGGTGAGGTGCTGTTCAGGCTCGATCCCACGCCGTTCGAGCTCGAGGTGAATGCGCTCGAAGCACAGCTGGAGCAGCTCGAGGTGCAGCTCCTGACGGCGGGCGCCACTACCCAAGGTCTGAGCGAGCAACTACGCAATGCGCGCGGCGCCAAGAACTCGATCTCCTCACAACTGAAGCTCGCACAGGTGCGCGAGCAGCAGACGCGGGAGCTCGCAGCAACTGGCGCCGGCAGTCGCTACGACTACGAGCAGGCGCAGATGAATGTCGCGAACCTCAAGGCTCAGCTCGACGCGGCCAGTGCGACCGAGTCGCAGGCGCGCCAGAAGCTCGGTGCCAAGACGGACAACGGCGACCAGGACGAAATCGCGAGCGCCAAGGCGCAGATCGCTCGCGCCGAGGCGCAGTTGAAGGACGCCAAGTGGCGGCTCGACCAGACCGTCTATCGCGCACCCACGAGCGGCAGCGTCATCGCACTCTCCCTGCGGCCGGGTGCGATGGCCGTGCCGCTGCCCCTCACGCCGGCGATGACCTTCGTCGAGGACAGCCAGTGGATCATGATGATCTTCAAGCAGAACGAAGTGCGGAAGATCAAGGTCGGGCAGGAAGCCGAGATCGCGATGAAGATGTATCCGGGCCGGATCATCAAGTGCAAGGTCGACTCGATCATGTGGGCAACTGCGCAGGGCCAACTGCCGATCGGCGGCGTGAACACGGCATCGGGCGTAGCGCCGGTGCCGCCCAATAGCCTCGCGGTGCGTCTGCTCAAGGATCGCAACGACAAGGACCTGTTCCTGGCGGCGGGCGCGATGGGCGGCGGCGCCATCTATACGGACAGCGGCGAGCCGATCCACATCCTGCGCAAGGTGATCCTGCGCGTCGGCACGAAGATCGACTGGCTGATCCTGAAATTGCATTGAGCAGCGGGGACGGCATGCGTACTCTCGTCCCTCTTGCAATCGCGGCGCTGCTGACAGCGTGCGTTGCCGATCCGCCGCCGGCGCAGGACGTTCGTCGCGAGGCGCTGCCCAACGTCGCACTCGATCGGCAATGGGCAGCGGCTGCCGGAGTCTCGGCGGATACCGTGCAGCAGGAGTGGTTGCGTACGTTCAACGACCCGCAGCTCGATGCGCTCGTGCAGGAGGCGCTCGCTCACAATCCAGATCTGCGCGTAGCCGGTGCCCGCGTCGAGCAGGCCGCGCAGTCGCTGATCATCGCGCAATCGGCATTGCGCCCGTGGTTCGGCGTGTTCGGTACCGGCGGCGGCAAGACCGGTGGCGGCGGCGACAGCTCTTCGGCGCTGCAAGCCATCATGCTGTTCGCCTCGTGGGAATTGGATCTGTGGGGCCGGATCCGCTACGGACGCAACGCAGCCCAACAGGATCTGCTTTCGGTGCAGGCGGATCTGGAATTCGCGCGCCAGTCCCTGGCTGCTTCGGTCGCCAAGGCCTGGTTCACGGCAACGCAACTCACTCTGAACGCCGGGATCGCGGGCGACATGGTGCGGTCGGCGAACCAGCTGACGTCGCTCGCACAGGATCGCGAGCGCGTCGGCGCCGGGACCGATGCAGAAACCGCCGTAACGCGCGCGACTGCGAAAGAGCTCGAAGCCTCGCAGCAACAGATCGAGCTCGGCCGCTCGCAGGCGCTGCGAGCGCTCGAACTGCTGGTAGGCCGCTATCCCGCAGCAGAAGTGCAAGCGCGCGCCGAACTGTTGGCAGTGCCAGGGCCGATTGCTGCGGGCATTCCGCTGCAGATGCTGGAACGACGGCCGGATGTGATTGCGGCCGAGCGACGGGTCGCCGCTGCTTTCAACCGCGTCGGCGAGGCGAAGGCTGCGAGGTTCCCGCAGATCACGTTGAGCGGCAACTTCGGCGCCTTCGAGAGCGAGATCCTGGAAATCAGGGACGACTTCGAGAATCCCTCGGGTGGCGTTGGCGCGCGCCTGCTGGCACCGATCTATCAGGGCGGCGCGCTCTCCGCCAAGGTGGAGATTCGCACGCTGCAGCAGAAGGAAGCGGTGGCTGACTATGCGCGAGTTTCTCTGCGCGCCATCGGCGATGTGGAGAACGCGCTCGCTGCGAGCGCATCGCTGGCGACGCGCGCGGCATTGCTCACCGACGCAGTGAATGAGCAGGCTCGCGCACTCGAATTGACGGAAACCCAGTTCAAGATCGGCCGCGCAGACCGCCGGGCAGTCGAGCAACAGCGCATCAACATGCAGAACGCCCGCATCGCCTGGCACAACGTCCGCACGGACGAGTTGGCCGGCCGCGTGAATCTGCATCTCGCGCTGGGCGGAAGCTTCGCGCCAGCAGCTCCCTAGCGGGCCGGGCAATGCGCCAGTCGATCAGCGCTACGCGCGACACACTGGGCCGACTGTTCTTCCGGCGCTGCTTCTACTTGTTCGTCACCTTGTTGGCGCTCATCGCAATCGCTCCCTTCATCGAAGCGCAGCGCGGCGGTGTGGCGATTCGTTACATGATCAGCGCGGTGGTCATGCTGGCGGCCGTCGCGGCGGTCGGCCGCTCGATCGTGTCCTTCACGTTCGTGCTAGCCATGGCCGCGCCCGCCCTGACATTTCGGTGGCTGGCACTGCAAACCGGCGACGCAAGCTACTTCGACGTGGCCCTGCGCCTGGATGCCGGAGTCTATGCGGCGACGATCGCACTGCTGCTGCGCTATGTCTTCGATCGCGAAGTGCTGACTTCGGACAGGCTGTGGGGTGCGGCTGCGGCGTATCTGATGATCGGCGTGCTGTGGAGCTTCTTATATACGATCATCGATCGCCTGGGCGAACCGGCGTTCGCGATCCGCGGCGCGAGCGCACTGATGCAGGTGAACGACCTGCTCTACTTCAGCTTCGGCACGCTCACGACGTCGGGGTTCGGTGACATCGTGCCGGTGACTCGCATTGCGCAGACGGCAGCGATGATCGAAGGAATCGTCGGCCAGCTGTTCATCGCGATCCTGATCGCGCGCCTCGTCGGCGTGTATCCGCAACCGGTGGCCCGCGACTGATGCAACTCAAACTAGTCGCGCCCGGCGAAGTCGCCCGCATCATGTTGCTGGTGATCAGCATTGGATTGCTGCTGACGGGCAGCCTGTGGATTCTGCTGCCGTTCCTCGTTGCGGTTGCGTGGGCAACGATGATCGTCATCGCGACCTGGCCGATCCTGCTGAAGGTGCAGCAATCGGCCGGCGGTCGGCGCTGGGTGGCGGTCATCGTCATGACGCTGGTCTCGCTCGCAACGTTCGTCGTCCCCCTGCTCGTGGCGGTGAGCACGCTATTGGATGCTGCGGAGCGCAGCCCTGCAGTGCTACGCGACCTGGTCGATCGCGGCCTCGGTCCGCCCCCTGCATGGATCGCCAACCTGCCCGGCGTCGGCGAGCGCGTCATCGAAAAGTGGACGGCGTTGTCGGCAGGCGGGCCCGAAGCGCTGGTGGAAGCGATACGGCCTTACGCACGTTCCGCCGCCGCCTCTGTGCTCGCACTCACGGGTGGCGCAGGCGCGATGCTGATTCAAATGCTGCTGACGATCGTCATCGCCGCTATCCTCTATGCGTCCGGTGAAACGGCTGCGCGCGGCGTGCTGGCATTCGCGCATCGGATCGGCGGGGAGCGAGCCGAAGCCACCGTTCGACTCGCCGCGAAAGCAGTGCGCAGCGTCGCGCTCGGCGTACTGGTGACTGCGCTGGTGCAATCGCTGCTCGCCGGTCTCGGCCTGTGGGCCTCGGGCGTGCCACATCCAGGCTTGTTCACGGCGATTGCCTTCGTGCTCGCAGTGGCGCAACTCGGGCCGTTGCTCGTGCTCGCGCCCGCAGTGTTCTGGCTGTACTGGAGCGGTCACGCCGGCTGGGGAACTGCACTACTGATCTGGAGCATTCCGGTGATCGCGCTCGACAACGTGCTGCGGCCGATTCTGATCCGTCGCGGCGTCGAGCTGCCGATGCTGCTCATCATCGCCGGCGTCATCGGCGGCCTGATCGCCTTCGGCGTCATCGGACTGTTCGTCGGTCCGGTCGTGCTCGCTGCGAGCTACACGCTGTTGCGCGAGTGGATCTCGGAAGTGCCGCGATGAAGCCGAACGTGAACTGGCTGCTCGCGTTCATTCCCGTCACGGTCGCGCTCGAATACGCTCACGCCCCGCCGGCGCTCGTTTTTCTGTCCGCAGCGCTGGCGATAGTGCCGATCGCAGCCGCGATCGTGCACGCGACCGAGCACTTGGCTACTCACACCGGCGACGCCATCGGCGGACTGCTCAACGCTACGTTCGGCAATGCGCCCGAGTTGATCATCGCCGTGGTCGCCCTGCGCGCGGGATACGTGGATATGGTGCGCGCGTCGATCATCGGCGCGATCCTGGCGAATCTGCTGCTCGCGCTCGGTGTCGGTTTCGTGCTCGGCGGCTGGCGTTATAAGGATCAGACGTACAACGCCGGCGCATCGCGCCTGTACAGCACGATGATGCTGCTGGCCGCTGTGAGTCTCGCGGTGCCGAGTGCATTCAGCCGCTACTTCGCCCCCGAAGGCACGATGCGAGCGGAGCAGATGCTCAACGTCGGTATCGCCGGCGCGTTGTTGTTCGCATACGTGCTGTACCTGCTGTTCTCGCTGAAGACGCATCCCGGCTGGTTCGAGAGCGTGGAGCAAGGAGCTGACGACCATCATGCCGAAAAGGCATGGAGCATCCCGCGTGCGGTCGGAACGCTGGTTGGTGCAGCCGTACTCGCCGCGTGGATGAGCGAAATCCTCGTCGGTGCTGCGGAAGGCGCCGGCGAGTCGCTCGGCATGTCGTCGGTCTTCATGGGCATCGTGCTGCTCGCAATCATTGGCGGTGCCGCAGAGAGCGGCTCGGCGATCGCCATGGCAATGAAGAACAAGATGGATCTGTCGCTCGGCATCGCGCTCGGCAGCTCGATTCAGATCGCGCTGTTCGTCGCGCCCGTGCTGGTGTTCGCCAGCTACTTCATCGCGCCGCAGCCGCTGGAGCTTTCCTTCAGCCGTGCCGAAGTCGGTTCGCTGTTCCTCGGCGTGCTGGTGGGGGCCATGGTGTGCGCCGACGGGCGCACCAACTGGTTCAAGGGCGCGCAGCTGGTCACGCTCTACGCGATCATCGCGATGATGTTCTATTTCATGCCCGCGACTTGACCACCGCCGGCGCCGCCTCCTCTCCCGTCGCACTCACCGGCAATGCGATGCAGAACGTGGCGCCGCCCGAGGTGTTGTTGACGCCCCAGAGCCGCCCGCCGTGCGCGACGACGATCGACCGGGCAACCGACAAGCCGAGCCCCACGTGCTCGTGGCTCGAGAAGAAGGGCTCGAAAATGCGCTCGAAATCCTCGACGCCCGAGCCGTTGTCGCTCACAGCGACGTGGATTTCGCCGGACACATGACGGGCCGAAATGCGCAAGTGCCGTTGCCCCGTCACTGCCGACATCGCCTGGCAGGCATTCACGATGAGGTTGAGCAGGACTTGCTGCAACTGGGCGGGCGCCGCCGTGACGAGTGGCAAGTGCGGCTCGATCTCCAGTTCGACTGTTACGTTGCGCGCGATGAGATCGCTGTGCTCCAGCGTCAAGATAGTGTCGATGCAATCTGCTACCTGTACCGGCTCGCGCTCGATCGGCCCGCGCGGCAGCAGCGTATGCAGCCGATGGATCACATCCGCCGCACGCTGGTCGTCCGCGACTATGTCCGCAAGGATTGCGCGCAACTCGGGCAGATCCGGATTCACCTTCTGCGCTTCCTGCTGAGCGACTGTCGCATTGAGCAGTATCGCGGCGAGCGGCTGGCTCATTTCATGTGCGAGCGTGCCGGCGAGCTCGCCGACCGTTGCAGCGAGCGTGAGATGCGCCAACTTCTCGCGTTGCGCACGGTGCTCGAGCTCACGGTTCTTGCGTTGGGTCACGTCGACGCAGACTCCAATCATCGCGCTGGGCCTGCCTGCGTCGTCGCGTTGCACTTTGCCCAGCGCGCGGATCCAGCGAACGCGGCCGTTGCAATGGAAGCGCCATTCGACGTCGCCGTCCTCGCCGTGCTCGCGTGCCGCACGCGTCGCCGCGATCAGCCGCGCGCGGTCGGCCGGATGCGCCGTGTCGATCAGCTCGGCTTGCGACGAGAGGACGCCCGAGAGCAGCGGGCCCCAGCGGCCGGCAAAGTGCCAGGTGATGCGGCCGGTATGCATGCGCCACTCCCAAGTGCCCAGGCGCGCGGCATTGAGTGCGAGATTCAAGCGCGCCTTGCTCCGTAGGGCTGCAATCCGGGCCCTGTGCAGCTCGGCCAGCGCAGCGGCCAGTAGCATGAGCGTGGAGGCCGCGACGATCAGAAATATCTGCAGAGACAGGATCGACATCGCCGTTCGGGGCAACACGAACGGGCCGGCTCCCCGCAGCGTGCCCGTGATGGCAATGAGCGTAAGCACCGCCACGCTAGCGCTGACGCCGCCCACTCCGGTACGGACCGCAGCCCATACCAGCAACGGCAAAGGTGCGTAGACGTATACCGCCGCCTCCGCGGGAGACTTCGGCTCATGGAAGACCACGAAGGACACGGCACCGAGCGCGGACAGCAGTACGACGGCTTCCAGCCACCGGATAGGGTTGACACTTCGCAGCAGCCGGGCGCTGTCGCGAACCAGGATGATTGCGAACGGCGGGACGATCAGCGCCGCCAAGGAATTCGATGGCAGCCGCGAAGCGACGACCGCCCAGTAGTCGCCGTCGTAGTTCCATCCCACCAGGGCGACGAAAGCGGCATCCAGAAACGACGAGACGACCGGTGCGCAGAGAACGGCGGCGACCAAGTACACCACGACGTGGCGGACTCGATCGAAGCGTGGCGCCTCGCCGAGGGCATACAACATGATCCCGGCACCCAGCACTGCTTCGCTGAGGTTGCTCACATACCAGCAGGCAGCCATTACGAGCGGCACGCCGGCAGCAGTCTCGGCGATCAGGTGTGGAGGCAGCACCGCAAGCAGCGGCCAGACCCAGTGCCGTGGCGGGCAGAGCAATAGTGCCGCCAGCAGGATTGCGTTGGGCGGCCAGAGCAGCGACACGGCGTGGCCGGTAGGCGTGAACGCCATCCCGATGTCCACGCCCAAGTAGTAGGTCAGCGCGAGCGCAAACAGCAGCATCGCCGCCCGAAGCGTTTCGATACGTGGCGGCGGCCAAGCCCGATCAACTGTCGTCACCCGCGTCCCTCCCCTGTGCAGTTCGTACGCGGCAGCCCGGTCGTTGGTTTCATTACGCCAGCCACTCGCGTCGAGTGGCAGCGCAACATAACTCCCGCGCACCCTGCGGGAAGTGTGCGATCCTGCTCCCAGCATGAGCTTCGTAGCGTGAACGGCTTCTGAAATCCGACGCGGCTCTCATTCGTTGTCGTTCGATTCGACTAGCTTGACCGCTTCGACTCGACGATATGCCCCTACCTTGAGTACGTCCATCCTCCTTGTCGATGACGATGCGAGTGTCCGCCGCAGCCTCGGACGCCTGTTGCGCGCGCACGACTACGAAGTCCTCGAGGCCGGCAACGTAGCACAAGCCTTGGAGATCCTGGCCAAAACGCGCCCGGCGCTGATGTTGATGGACATGGTCATGCCGGGCGACTACAGCCTGGACGCGGCCAGAAAGCTCAAGGCGGAACCGCGTACCGCCGGGATACCGATCATCGCGCTCACCGGTTCGCCGCCGAGCACGCCGGAAGACCGGGCGCTCTTTGCAGAGATCGTCGCGAAGCCGAGCGATGCACGCGCATTACTGGACACGATTGCACGGATCCTGCGCGGATAGCTGAACTGCCCAAGCTACGGACTGTTGCCCAGGCAATCAGCTCCCACCATTGCGAAATGGCAGTCAGGCAGCACCTCTTCCTCGCGGTAGGTCTTGCTCTGACCCTGGTATTGCCGGCGTGGGCGGCACCACCTGTCAGTCCGCGCGTCAGCCCGGCAACTCAACGTAGCGATCCCCCGACTCAGCGCGAGCAGTTGTTCGCACAGCTCGTGAGCGATCGCGCCCGCGCGATCGATCTCGCATTCGGCGAAACCTTCGCGCCGCACGTGACCGAGCTGCGAGTGGTCTTGCTCAGCCCGGATCAATGGGAAGCTCAGCATCGGGCCGGCATGGCCGTCTACGAGCCGGAGGAGCATACGTTGTACTTCGCGCGTCGCCTGCAATACGCGGCGGCGCCGCTGACGACCGCGGCTGCCCGGCAGTACTGGCCCTGGTACGAGGAGCCTTGGCGCAGCATGTATCCGGTCGTCGAAGTGATCGACGACGTTCTCTGGACGACGGTGCTGACGGAGGCCGCGCGTGCCCGCAACGAGACGTGGCCTCATTCGCAATGCACCTCGCTCGACTTCGTCGAGCGACTGCCGTGCGAAATGCTGATGCAGGGCATCGCTGCTCACACGACGCAAATCAAGGCGCCGATGTTCAACGAGAATCGCCTGGCGGAGATCTGGCCGGACGACGTCGCGGAGCTGCGCGCCCGTGCCTGGCGCAAGGACGACAGCGCTTATCAGAATGTCCGCAAGTACGGCGGCTATCTGCTCTTACGCCCGCTGGTGCGCGAGTTCGGCGTCGCGCGCACGTTGAGCTACATCGCGGGCACGCCATTTCGCATCGAGGACAACAACCTGCGGACCTCTGCAGAGCGCTATCAGCAGCGCGCTCAGGAAGCCCTTGCGTGGTAGTCGATCAGCGCTGGCGCGCTGAGAGATGCGGAGAAGAAGTATCCCTGTGCCATCTGTACGCCGGCGGCTCGCATGGCCTCGACTTGATAGCGCGTTTCCACGCCTTCCGCGACGATCTGTAGGGCAGAGTTCCTGATCAGCGAGCTGATCGCGCCCAGCCAAGACGGCGGCGGCACCGTGGGCACGAGCTGCGCCGTGATCTGGCGGTCGAGCTTGATGACGCTGAAATTGCAGCGCGCGAGCAATGCGAGGTTCACGCTGGTCAGCGCCACGTCGTCGAGCGCGACGCGCACGCCGCGCTCGGCCATCATGTTCAACGCCTGCAGTCCGAGTTGATCCGGCACGCCGTGCTCGGTTACTTCGAGCACGATCTGGTTCGCCAGCGCATCCAGCCCGGAGCGCTGGGCCGCGTACTGCAGACCGCCGCGGCCCAGGATCTCCGGAGGAATATTGATGCTGACTGTCGCTTGCGGATGCTCGCTCAGCCAGTCGCCGAGCTCTGTGGCGACCGTATCGATCACCCAGTAGGTCAGCCTGCCGGACACAGGCGTATTGCTGATGGCGCGCAGAAACTCCGAGGGCTGCAGAATCGTGCCGGCACGACGCCAGCGCACCAGAGCCTCGGCACCGATGCAGGAAGCGTCGTTCAGCAGGACGATGGGCTGGTATTCGACGAACAGCTCATGGCTGTCCATCGCTGCACTCATGTCTTCGAGTGTGACCAGATCGATCTCACACGAGATAGGCAGGCTGTCTCGTTGCTGCGGATTGCTGGAAGATGCCGGCTTGCTCGAGCACCGCCGCGGCCCGTACCAGCTCGGGGACGGTCCGCGCGCGCAACTTCGACATCATGCGGGCACGCAACGCCTTCACGGTGCGCTCGCAGGCGCCGAGGTCCGCCGCCATCTGTTTGTTGAGTCGATGTGAGATCACGCCAGCAAAGATCGTGCGCTCGGCGCCGGTGAGCGTGGTGAAACGCGAAGACAGCTCGCGTAGCTCGGTCCGTGCAGCGACGCGACGCGCGTCGACCTGCAATGCTCGCTCGACGACCGCGAGCACTCGCGCCGCGCTCGCGGGCTTGACGATGTAGTCGAAGGCGCCCTTCTTCATCGCGTCCACACTGGTCATGACGTCGTCGCGCGCGGTGACGAAGATGATCGGCGGCGCAGATCCGCGCTGCTTCAACGCTCGCAGCAGATCCATGCCGCTCGGTCCCGGCATGCTGATGTCGAGCAGACAACAGCCGGAAGCTTCACTCTGCAGCCTCAGCAGGAACTCGCCTGCACAGCCGTAGCCGATCGCACGGTACCCGCAGATGCGCAGAACACGCAGCATGCCGGTGCGGAAGCTGTCGTCGTCATCGATGACGTGAACGGCGGGCTCGGCGCTGACATCCTCATTGGTCTCGGACCAGGCCGAGAGCGCCGGCGACGAAGTGGCCAACGCATTCTGATCCGATGTCTGCATCGTCATGATTGTCTCCCTGCGGCAGGCGTGGTCCCGCTCCCATTCATCTGCCAGGTGGGGCTCAGTCCCATATACGAAGCTAGGGGCTGTTATCCCAGGTTTGGCACTGTCTGCCTCGTACGTCGCGATTGCAATGGGTAGAGCGGGCATGGGCGTACCAGATCGTTCCCTCGTTACGTATTCGGGGTCGCTCCGGCAGGCCCTAATGTAGCTTCCAGCACTCAGGGAGCCACGGCCATCGACACGCTGCAATATTTGGCGAGCGCGCTGCTGGCTCTGCAAACGGTTCTCATCATCGCGCTGCTAGTGCAGAACCGGCGCCACTCGCGCGCTCGCGCCGACACCCAGCGCCAATACGCAGAAATTACCCACGCTGCGCGGCTGGCACTGATAGGCGAAATAACGGCAAGCGTGGCCCACGAAGTCACGCAGCCGCTCAGTGCAATCCTCAGTAACGTCGAGACAGCCGAGCTATTGCTGGGCCAACCCCAACCGAACGTGCCCAAGGTGTTGGAGATCCTCGCAGATGTCCGACAGGATGACCTGCGGGCCGACAGCATCGTGCGTCGTTTGCGCACACTGCTACGCAAGCGCGAGCTGCAGCTCGAGGATGTAGATGTCAATGCACTGGCTTCGAGCGTCCTGTCGCTGGTGCTGCCCGACGCCGTTCGCCGCAATGTCCTGATCCGAACGTCATTGGACCCGGCCCTGCCGCGGGCGACCGCAGATCCGGTGCATCTGCAACAGGTGTTGCTCAACCTGGTGATCAACGCCATGGACTCGATGAAGAACACCCCGCTCGAGCAGCGGGTCCTGGAGATACGCACGGAGCGCGTCCCGGGTCACCACCTCACGGTCACGGTGCTCGACAAGGGCGAAGGCTTCGAGCCAGCGAAGAAGGACAAGTTGTTCGACTCCTTTTACACGACCAAGAACGAGGGCCTGGGCCTCGGCCTGTCGATCGCGCGCTCGATCGTGAGGCTGCACGGCGGCGCGATCTGGGCCGAGAACCGCCAGGGCGGCGGCGCCGCGTTCGCCTTCACCCTGCCCTTCAAGGCACCCTGACTGCGCGTATGCAAGGGGCGTCCGCGCGTCCCGTGCTACTGATTGTCGCTTCGTGCAGTGGCGTGTAAGAGAGATTGATCTGCTGCGGCCGGGAAGCACGTGACCACGATCATCATCGTCGAGGACGACAGCAGCGTGAACCTCGCGGTGAGCCGGTTGCTGGAAGCAGCAGGCTTCACCACGCGTAGTTTCACCTCGGGCGGCGCGTTGCTGGACGACCAGCACGCGTGCGACGCCGATTGCCTCGTGCTCGACGTACATCTGCCGGACATGAATGGATTCGACTTACAACGGCGGCTCGCGGCCACGGGCTTCACCGCGCCCGTCGTCGTCATCACGGCCCATGACGATGCAATGCATCGGCGCGCAGCGCGCGACATCGGCGCGTTCGCGTATCTCACGAAACCTTTCTCCAGCCTTTCGCTCGTCGATGCCGTTTCGCGCGCGGCCGCTGCGCAGCGCTGATCGCTGCCCGCGGTACTAATGGCAAAAGAACCGCTGTCCGGAGACGGTGTCGCTATGGCGCTCGTGAGATCATCGACCCTTGCGTTGCTCGGCTGCCTGCTGGCGGCGTGTGCCACCGATCCGATCGAAATGTCGGGCGACCCGGCGACGATCCCGCCGTTCAAGAGCTTTCGCATCGATGCAGAGCAGTTCGTGTTCGCGACCGAGATCACTCCCGAGCAGCGCGAGCAGGTCTCGAAGAAGTTGCGCGCGGCTGCGGTGAGCGCATTCGAGAAGCGTGGCTATCGCGAATCGCCCAATGCCGATGTGCTGGTCGCGTTGGCAGCGATGAGCAGACCGACGCTGCCCGACGAAACTGCAGCCGGCGGCGGCGGGCTGCATCACGTCGATACGTCGGTGCTCGATTCGGGTCGGCCGCTCAGCGGACCGGCGTCGGAGATCGAGCCCTCGGGCGTCGGACGCGAAGGCGATCTGATGCTGTCGCTACGCGATGCGAAGACTGGGCGATCGTTGTGGCAAGCGATCTCGAACGGCGCAGCGACGACTCCCACGGAAGCGCTGCGCAAAGCACGGGCGACCTATGCAGCAATGGTCAACAAGTTGCCCAAGGCCGGCAGCGGCGCTGCGCACGAATGAAGCGCGCAATCCAATTACTCTGGTCGATTGTGGCGCTCTGGCTCATCGCCGGAGCGGCGCTGCCCGCTGACCCGCCGCAGCAACCGTTCAAGCCCGAAGAGCTGGAGCAGATCGTCGCGCCGATCGCGCTGTACCCGGACTCGCTGCTGGCGCAGATCTTCATGGCTTCCACGTATCCGCTGGAGATCGTGCAAGCGGCACGCTGGTCGAAAGCGCATCCCGACGTCAAAGGCGATGCGGTCGCGAAGGCTGTGGAGAAGGAGACGTGGGATGCGAGCGTGAAGTCGCTGATCGCGTTTCCCGACGTGCTGACGATGATGAACGACAAGCTCGACTGGACGCAGAAGTTGGGCGACGCGTTCCTCGCACAACAGAAGGACGTCATGGATGCCGTGCAGCGCCTGCGCGTCAAGGCGAAAGAATCCGGCAACCTGAAGAGCTCGAAGGAGCAGACAGTCAAGACGGAGGCGGCGCCGGCAGGTACCGCAAGCCCGCAGATCATCATCATCGAATCGAAAGATCCCGAAGTCATCTACGTGCCGACGTACAACCCGACGGTCGTCTACGGCGCGTGGCCGTACCCGGCGTATCCGCCCTACTACTACTACCCGCCTGGGTACGCCGCGGGTGCAGCCTTCTTTTCGTTCAGCGTGGGCGTGATCGTCGGCGGCGCAATGTGGGGCAATTGCAATTGGGGTGGCAGCGACATCGACATCGATGTCAATCGCTATAACAACTTCAATCGCAACGAGTTCAACCGCAACGAAATCAACAACGGCAAATGGAAACACAGCCCCGAGCATCGACAGGGCGTGGGCTATCGCGACTCGGCGACCCAGCAGAAGTACGGCCGCGCGAGCAATCAGGATGCCGTGCGCTCGCGCGAGGATTTTCGCGGCCGCGCCGATCAAGGCCGTGACCAGATGGCGCGCGAAGGCGTGTCACAGCGCGACGTCAGCGGCACTCGCGATCTCGGCGGCACTAGTGGAACTCGCGATCTGAGCGGCAGTCGCGACGCGAGCAGCAGTCAGCGCGATTTCGGCTCGGCGCAGAGTCGCGACCAGAGTCGCGATTTCGACAGCTCGCGCAGCCGCGATTCCGGTGGCGCGCAGTCCAGATCGTCCGATGCGTTCAAAGACGTCGGCAGCGGGTCGAGCACGCGCCAGTACAGCAATCGCGGCTCGTCGAGCCGCGGCGGCATGTCGCGTGGCGGCGGGAGGCGCCGCTGAAGCGGCGAAGACCAGCACATGCGCGTACTCATACTGTTGATCGGCATCGCAGCAGCACTGACTGCGTGCAACCGGTCAGTTCATCAAAAGGACTTCGCGTCGCCCGAGGATGCGGTGCAGGCATTGGTCGCAGCTGCCAAAGCGGACGATACGCGCGCGCTGCTCGAAGTTCTCGGCGCCGACGCGGAACCCGTGATCGATTCTGCAGATCCAGTCCGCAACCGGAACGCACGCGCAAGATTCGTGGAAGCGTACGAGGCATCGCATGCGTTCGACAGCACGACCGAAGGCACGACGACGCTGCAAGTCGGCGCCGACCAGTGGCCCTTCCCGTTCCCGCTGCTGAAGCACGGCGAGCGCTGGAGCTTCGACAGCTCCGCCGGGGCGGACGAAATCATCAACCGCCGCGTCGGCGAGAACGAGCTCCACGCGATCCAGGCCTGCCTCGCCTTCGTCGATGCGGAGCGCGAGTACTACTGGCGCAATCCGCAAAAGCAAACTCTGCTGCAGTATGCGCAGAAGCTGGCGAGCTCCCCGGGCCACAAGGACGGCTTGTATTGGGAGACCACTGCCGATGAACTGCCCAGCCCGCTCGGCGAGCAGTTTGCACGCGCGCGCAGCGAGGGATATTTCGAGCAGGGCGTTGCCGCCACCGGCAAGGGATATCGCGGCTACATCTACCGACTGCTGACGGCACAAGGACCGAACGCGGCCGGCGGCGCTTACGATTACCTGGTCGGCGGCAAGATGATGGGTGGCTTCGCGCTGCTCGCATTCCCCGTCGAATACGGGACCTCGGGAGTCATGACGTTCATCGTGAATCACGACGGCGTCGTCTACTCGAAGGATCTGGGCCCCACCACGACTCGAGCCGCCGGTGAGATCGCGGCCTTCGACCCGGATTCGGGCTGGAAGCAGGAAGCCGCGATCGAACCCGCGCGGCAGGCGGGCGCGCGATGAGACGCATCGAGACGATCTTTCATCCTTCGGATTTTTCCGAGGCCAGCGAAGTTGCGTTCGAACATGCGCTGCGGATTGCACTGGTCGCACACGCTGAGCTCACGATGCTGCACGTGGACAGCAGCTCCGATGCGGACTGGCGCGACTTTCCCGGCGTGCGCGCCACGCTCGAGCGCTGGGGCCTGATCATGGAAGGAAGCCCGAAGAGCGCAGTGGGCGAGCTCGGGATCGAGGTGCAGAAGATCATCGCCGGCGGCCGCTCGCCAGTGCAGGCTTCGGTCGACTTTCTGAAGAAACATCCGGCCGACATGGTCGTACTGGCCGTTCATCAATACGAAGGCAGCGTACGTTGGCAACACAAGCGAGTCGCGGAACCGATCGCGCACGCGGCTGAAGCGATGACGCTGTACCTGCCGCACGGCGTGCCCGGCTTCGTTGCGCACCAGGACGGCGCGATCTCGCTGCGCAAGATACTCATCCCGGTCGCCGCGAAACCGCGGGCCCAGCCGGCGATCGCAGCAGTCGAGCGCATCATCCGCAGCCTCGGGCTGCCGTCGGGCATCGTGAACGTGTTGCACGTCGGGTCCCCGTCGGGCGTGCCGTCGCTACAGATTCCTGCAGAGCCGGGTTGGGACTGGCGAGTGCACACGGTGGATGGCGAACCGGTCGAGGTCATCGTGCAGACGGCTGCGGCCGCGAAGTCCGACTTGATCGTGATGACGACCGAGGGACCGCACGGTTTCCTCGATGCGCTCCGCGGCAACACGACCGCTCGCGTGCTCAGGGAATGTCGCTGCCCGTTGCTGAGTCTGCACGCCTAGGGCCGCAGG
>Ga0209382_10004115_pt1 | contig 19633 bp, 23 predicted proteins | sample SoiMetdeltSBSDD5_FD_187599 | JGI IMG/M metagenome (GOLD analysis project Ga0209382, IMG submission 187599) | Bulk soil microbial communities from a Populus tree surrounding site in Tennessee, USA - Soil MetaG P. deltoides SBSDD5 (SPAdes) (version 2) | ecosystem: Environmental > Terrestrial >... | reverse complement strand
AACAGATGGCAATCGCGGAGGCGAGGCCGGCGATCCCGAACGGCGGGATCAGCAGGAAATTGAGAACGACCGTGGCGATCAGCACGATTGCGGCAATCTTGACCGGCGTCGCCGTGTCCTGCCGGGCATAAAAGCCGGGGGTCAGCACCTTGACCAGCACATAGGCCGGAAGGCCGAGCACGATGATCGACAGGGTCAGTGCCGTGAGCTCGGCATCCTGAGCCGTGAACCGCCCGCCCTGGAACAAGGCCGAAATCAGCGGCAGGGCGCTCACCGCCAATGCGAGCGCCGCGGGCAGGCACAGCAACATGGCCAGCTCGGCCGCCTGGCTTTGGACCTTCGCCGCCTTGTCCGGCTCGCCGGCACCGACATGCTTGCTGACCTGGGGCAGGATGGCGGTGCCGAGGGCTGCGCCGATCACGCCGAGCGGCAGCTGGTTCAACCGGTCGGCATAGTTGAAATAGCTGAGCGCTCCCGTGCCGATCCGGGCAAGGAAGAATGTGTCGATGAATGCGCTGATCTGGTAGACGCCGGCGCCCAATGTCGCCGGAACGACAACCCGGACGAATTGCCTGACGCCCGGGGTCATGCGCGGCTTGCGCAGCTTGAGCACGATGCCGGCGCGCTTGCAGGCCGCCATCAACAGCCCGAGTTGCAACACGCCGCCGATCGTGACGGCGATGGCCAGCGCAATCGCCGTTACATGTCCTCCAACCGGAACGAAGATCAGCGCGGTCAGCATGGCGACGTTGAGCAGGGCAGGGGCAAATGCCGCGGCGGTGAAGCGTGCCAGGCTGTTCAGGATGCCGGAGAAGAGCGAAACCAGGCTGATCAGCAGCAGATAGGGGAATGTGATCCGCGTCAGGAAAGTGGCCAGCGCCAGCTTTTCGCCGTGATAGCCCGAGATCAGGAACACGAACGGCCCCATGATGATCTCGAACACCAAGGTGAAAATGACCAGTGCCGGGACAAAGACGGCGAGCACCTCTTCAGAGAAATGCTTCGCTTCCTTGTCGCCGTCAGGTCCTTGAAGCCGCTGCGCATAGAGCGGCACGAAGCCCGCCGAGAAGGCGCCCTCGCCGAACAGCCGGCGGAACGTGTTGGGCAGCCGGAAGGCGACGAAGAACGCATCCGCCTGCCAGCTTGCGCCCATCACCCGGCTCATCAGCATTTCGCGGGCAAAGCCCGCGACGCGGCTGACGAGCGTCAGCCCGCCGATCGTGCCGGTCGCCTTGACGAGGTTCATCGTCCCGCTAGCGGTTCGTCAGGCGTGGCCGACCGGCGGCTCGCCATTGCCGCCTGGCTGGCCCGGGGCGGTCTGCTGCCCCTCGATCTGCTGGACATAGGCGGAGGCGAAGTCGATCGGGTCGAGCAGGACCGGCGGGAAGCCGAGGTTCTGCACCGTCTCCGCAATGATTTGCCGTGCGAAGGGGAACAGCAACCGCGGGGCTTCGACCAGAAGAAATGGGGTCAGCGCCTCATCCGGGAAGTTGCGGAAGGCGAACAGCCCGCCATAGCTCAGGTCGATGATGAAATGGGTGCCGTTGTCCGACTTGGCCGTGACATCGATCTTCAGCACCACTTCCTGGACGTCGTCCCCGACCTTGGTTCCGTTGATCCCGAACTGGACATCCAGCGACGGCTGCCCCTGCCACTGGAAGACCTGCGGTGCCGACGGGCTCTCCGCAGAAAAATCCTTGATGTATTGGGCGATCGTCGCCGCCTGGGGCAGGGCGGCCTGGCCCTCGTCATTGCCTTCGGCAGTGGGGGTGATCGTGTCCTGGTCGGCCATGGAGAATCCTTAAGAAAATCAGGTTAGTAAATGGTGGTTGAGGAAGGCCGGTTGCGGCATGCCCCGCTCGGGTCGTGCGACTAGCAGCCACGCTCTCGCGGCGCAATGGAGGGAGCGCCCTTTGAATATGTGCGTTGTCGGGATTATGTTGGAATCAGATTTGCTCGTTTTGAAACGGAATCATCGTTGACCGCCATTATCATTCTTGCGCTCGTTGCTGTGTTCATCGGCCTCCGCCTGTATAGCGTGCTCGGTGAGCGGACCGGTCACGAACAGCCGATACTGAAGCCTGCGGATCCGGAGGCGGATGCGCGGATGGAGCCGCAACCTCATGCGCCGACGACGCCCGGCATGGTCCCGGCCGAGGCGGACGAGCTTGCCTATCTGCCGATGGCAGGCCCCGGCGTTCGGGCCTTGCTTGCCGCCGACCCGAGCTTCGATGTCGGCCGGTTCCTCGAAGGATCCAAAGCGGCGTACCGCATGATCCTGGAATCCTTCTGGAAGGGCGACGTCGAGGCGATGAAGCCCTTTGTCGACGCCCATGTCTTTGAAACTTTTGCCGGCGCCGTGGAACAGCGGAAGAAGGACGGGCTGATGCTCGACAACCGGCTGGTGGCGATCGACCAGGCCGTCATTGCTGCGGCGGAGGTCGAGCGCGACCTGGCGTTGGTCACGGTACGGTTCGAGGCCGATATCGCCGCTATCACGCGCAACTCCGCCGGCGAAGTCATCGCAGGATCGCTGTCGGACGCGGTCCAGACGCGCGACCGCTGGACATTCCGCCGCAATATCGCCTCTCGCGATCCCAACTGGCTGCTAGTCGAAACCGACGAGGAAGAGTGAGCGGCGCCCTTCGCGCGCTCGCGCTTTCGCTGACGCTGGTGCTTGCCGCCTGCGCGGCGCGCCGGCCCGAGCCGCCGGTCACGCCTCCGCCGGCGCCGGCCCCAACCCCGACGCCCATTCCTCCACCCCCGCCGCCGCCCCCGGCGACGGCGCGCGAGCTGGGCGTATCGCTTGCGTCGCCCGCGGCATTGAATCCGACCGAAGCGCGCCGCGCCCTTGACGCCTTCAAGCTGAGCTGCCCGGTCCTGACGCGCCGGCAGGACCAGAGTGGCCTGACCGGCCCTTCCGACTGGCAGCCGCCATGCAACGAGGCGCAGGCCATCACGGACCCGGTCGCTTTCTTCCGCGACCGGTTTGATTGGGTCCGGGTCGGCCCGGGCGAAGCGTTCGCGACAGGCTATTTTGAGCCCGAGATTCGCGGGTCGCGCACGCAACAGGCCGGTTACGAAGTCCCCATTTACGCCAAGCCAGACGACCTGGCGCGATGTTACGGGCCGCAAGGCACGGGCCGCGGGCGCGTCGACCATGAGGGTTATTGCGTCCTCTATTACGCCCGATCCGAAATCGAGGATGGAGCGCTGCAGGGACGCGGCCTCGAGATCGGCTGGGCGGCTGACCCCATCGAGCTGTTCGTCCTCCACATCCAGGGATCGGGGCGACTCCTGCTGCCCGACGGCCAGGTTATGCGGATCGGCTATGCCGACCAGAACGGCCGCGACTATGTCGCCATCGGACGGCTGCTTCGCGACCGCGGCTTGCTGCCTCCCGGCGGCGCGAACATGGATGCGATCGTTGCCTGGATGCGCAGCCAGCCCGACGGCGGCAAGTCACTCATGCGCGAGAATCCCAGCTATATCTTTTTCAAGGAGCTGACCGGTCCGGGTCCGCTCGGTGCGCTCAATGTGCCCGTAACCGGAAGAGCGTCCGTTGCGGCCGACCCCAAATTCGTGCCGCTCGGGGCACCAGTTTTCCTGTCGCTGGAGCGCGCCGAGGCTTCAGGCCTGTGGGTTGCGCAGGATACCGGCGGCGCGATCAAGGGTGCCAACCGCTTCGACACCTTCTGGGGCGCCGGCGAAGCAGCGCGTCTTACGGCCGGGGGCATGGCAGCCAAGGGCCGGGCGCTGCTGCTGTTGCCGAAGGGGGTGGTTGGCCGTGCGCAGCCTGTCCCCTGACGAGGCGGAGCTGTGGGCGAGGGTGACCGCGTCGATCAGGCCACTCTCACGCGATCCCAAGGAAGCTCCTCCAGTCGCGACCGCCCAGCCGGCGCAGGTCAAGCCCAAGGGCAGGGTGCCGGCGCCAAGGCCGGTGGAATTGCCTCCAAGACGGATTGAAAATTTGCAGGGTGCCACCCTCGACGGCGGCTGGGACCGCCGTTTGCACGCCGGACGGGTTGAACCGGACAGGATCCTCGATCTCCACGGCTACACCCTGGATCGCGCATGGGCTGCAATCGACGATGCGCTGGATCGCGCAATTGCTTCCGGCGAAAGGATTTTACTGCTTATTACCGGCCATGAGCGGCGCGGAGATCCGCCGCTCGAACGCGGCCGAATCCGCGCTGCCGTTCATGACTGGCTGGCCGTTTCGCGGCATGCACAAAGGATCGCGGCGGTAAGGGGCGCACATCGCCGCCACGGAGGCGGCGGCAGCCTCTACATCATCCTTCGAAAATCTTAGGGATTTCCACCCTTTCTTAACCCCGTCTGTTTAAGCCTTTCCTTCACTCCGGCAGCATTGGGCGAGCGACAAGGGGCAAGGGCGATTTCCAAGTTTCAGGACGGGACGGCACAAAAGTTCAGCAACGCCCTGCTGTCGGGCGCGGCTGGCATTGCTTCGTTCCTCTTCTCGCTGGCCGCTTTCCTCTACATCACCAGCTTCAACGAGCAGGTGATCGCTTCCATGGTCGCCGGCACATTCTGCCTGTTGGTCAGCTATATCGCGTCCGAACGCCCCAACAGCGAAAGCGCCCGCGCACTGACGGCCCTCAGCGACCGGCTTCTGGCCGTCGAGCAGGGCGACCTGACCAGCCCGACGCCACGCATCGTCCGCGAGTCCATGCCCAAGCTTGCGACCGCCGTTGACAGCCTCTTCGCCGAAGTCCGTGCCTCGATCGAAAATGCCCATGCCCTGGGCATGTATGACCCGGTCACGTCGCTGCCCAATCGCCTGCATTTCCGTGCCGAGGCGGACAAGCTGCTTGCCGCTCGCGCCCCGGAAGCCAAGGCGGCGATGCTGTTTGTCGACCTCGACCGTTTCAAGAACGTCAATGATAGCCTCGGCCATGCCCGCGGCGACCAGCTACTGATTATGGTCGCCAACCGGCTTCGCGTGGTCGTTACCGCCGAACTCGGCGACGGACCAGTCGCACGGCCGCTGTTGGCTCGCCTGGCAGGCGACGAGTTCACCATCTTCTTCCCGGAGATCGAAGAGGCCGGCGATGCCGAGCGGGTCGCTCGCCGCATCGCCCTCGCCATCTCCGAACCGTTCGAGCTCCACGGCCACAGCATCGACATCGGTGCGTCCGTCGGCGTTGCCATCTGTCCCGAGCATGGCGTCGCCATCGAAGGGCTGATGCGCGCGGCGGACATCGCAATGTACCGCGCCAAGCAGCAAGGCGGCGGCCGCTACTGCCTGTTCAGCGAAGAGCTGGCCGCGGAGCACCAGCGCAAGATCGACACCGAAGCGGCACTTGGAGAGGCCCTCCAGCGCGGCGAGTTCGTCCTGGCGCTGCAGCCGCAACTCAGCTTTGCGACCGGCGAGGTCAACGGTGCGGAGGCGCTGCTTCGTTGGAACCATCCGCGTGACGGACTGCGCTTGCCGGGCACCTTCATTCCAATTGCCGAACAGACCGGAATCATCGCCGATATCGGCGACTGGGTCATGGCCGAAGTCGCATCGATCCTGGCCGTCCTGCCGGTGGACGGGGCGGGGATGGCGGAGTGGCAGGCCCAGGGTGCCAACCGGCGAATCTCGTTCAACGTCAGCCCCCGGCAACTGGACCGCAGCGAATTCCTGCCACGGCTTCGTTCCGCATTTGCCGACGCCGGGGTGCCATTGTCGATGGTTGAGCTGGAGTTCACCGAAACAGCGGCAATGGAATGCTCTGAAGCTGTGCTCGACGAAATCGCGGCGTTGCGCGGCGACGGCCTGTCCATCGCCATCGATGATTTCGGTACCGGCTATTCCAACATCTCGCGCCTTCGTTCGATGCCGCTTGATCGGGTCAAGCTCGACCAGTCGCTGATCGCCGACATTGAAACCAGCGAGCATGCGCGAGTGGTCGTCCAGGCGGTCATCCAGCTGATCAAGGGCGTCGGCGCCGAAGTGGTTGCCGAAGCAGTAGAAAATGTCGCCCAGGCAGACATACTTCGCGCCATGGGCTGTGACACGGTCCAGGGCTTCGTCTTCGCCGGACCGATGTACGAAGAGGAGTTCCTGAGCTGGACCCGTAACGCGGATCGCGGGTCGCAGAGCATCGTCGCCTAGGCGAAGACTTTTCCTAGGACGCGTCCGTAAATTCGGCTCAGCATACGTATATCCTCGACCGCCGCATGCTCGCCGATCTTGTGCATGCTGGCGTTGGGCAGTCCGAAATCCACTACTGGACAGAGCTGGATCAAAAAGCGGCCGTCGGACGTGCCACCGCTGGTGGACAACTCGGGATCGAGGCCGGCCTCTTCGCGAATGGCTGACACGACCACGTCGTAGAGCTCGCCCGGGGGCGTTAGGAATGCCTCGCCGGAAATGCGTGCCCTGACCGCCGCGCCGGGCGCCTCGCGCTGCGCGATTTCCTCAACCATGCTGACCAGCTTCTCGCCCTGCTGGAGATTGTTGAAGCGGATGTTGAGCTGGGCCGTGGCCGATGCCGGAATGACGTTGCTGGCGTGGGTAGGCGTGGAGATTCCGGTGAATTCCAGGTTCGACGGGGGAAAGGCATCGGTCCCATCGTCGAGGTGAATCTGATCGAGGGCGGCCATGACGCGGGCCAGCTTGGGGATCGGGTTGTCGGCGCGGTTCGGGTAAGCGACATGGCCCTGAGTGCCAGGCACTTCGATCCACATGTTGACCGATCCGCGGCGGCCGATTTTGATCGTGTCGCCCAGGCGGTCGACCGAGGTCGGCTCGCCAATCAGGATCATGTCCGGGCGAATGCCGCGCTCATTGAGCCAGTCGATGATGCGGGGAGTGCCGTAGGTCGCATAACCCTCCTCGTCGCCGGTGATCAGCAGCGAGACGGTTCCAGTTTGGTTGAGGAAAGCAGCCGCCGCCGCGACAAATGCGGCGATGGCGCTTTTCATGTCGTTGGCGCCGCGCCCAGTCAGCACCCCGTCAGCGATGACCGCTTCGAACGGATCGCTATCCCATCCGTCACCGGGCGGGACAACGTCGAGATGCCCGGCGAAGCCGAAGTGCGGCGCGCCGGTCCCACGCATCGCGACCATATTTTCGGTTGGTCCATCAGGCGCGTCGCCCATCACCCAGCGATGAATCTCAAATCCGTTGGCTTGCAGCACGCCTGCCAGCACGTCGAACACGTCGCCCCGGGCGGGCGTGATGCTGGGGCAGGCGATGAGGCGGGCGGCGAGCTCGACCGGGTCGATGGACGATGTCATGCGATGGGCGTAGCAAGGGGATCGCCATGCCGAAAGTCGATCTTTCCCAAATCAAGCAGACCAACCGCACCGGATACCCCGAGCCCTATTGCAAAGACGTGGCCGGCCGCCTCTACCGCCGCGTGGGGAACAGGACGGGTCTCAAGGACATTGGGATTAGCCATTGCGTGCTGGAGCCGGGCGCCTGGTCAAGCCAGCGTCACTGGCACGAGGGCATCGACGAATTTGTCGTCATGCTCGACGGCGAAGCGGTGCTGGTCGAAGACGATGGCGAGACGGTCCTACGCGCCGGCGATTGCGCTACCTTCCCCAAAGACGTGCCCAACGCCCATCACCTGGTGAACCGGAGCGACAAACCCTGCATCTTTCTGGCGTTCGACGGCCGGTACGGGGAGGGGGATTGTCACTACCCTGACATCGACCTGCACTATGACATGGCTGGCGGGCGGATGACGCATAAGGATGGTACGCCCTATTAGGCGGGCGCGGCTTCATATTCCTCAATGACCCAGGGCTCGTCCTGGGCAAGCTCGATCCATTCGACCACGTCAGCGCGGTGCAGGACGGCCTCCATATATGCGGCAGCGAAGGGCGGGACCCGGACGCCGTAGGTGACGAAGCGCGTCACCACTGGCGCGAACATGATGTCGACGGCGCTCCAGTTACAGAACAGATATTCGCAGGTGCCGCCGAAACGCGCCCGCGCTTGCGCCCAAAGGTTGAGGATCCGGTCGATGTCCGCTTCGACTTCCGCCGACAGTTCGACCGAGCCGAAATTGCGGCGCACATTCATTGGAAGTTCGCGCCGAAGCGCGGCAAAGCCGCTGTGCATTTCCGCGGCCATTGACCTTGCCATGCCGCGCGCGGATTCATCTTCGGGCCAGAAACGTTCGCGTCCGACGCGATCGGCGCAATATTCGATGATGGCCAGGCTATCCCAGATGACCGTGTCGCCGTCCCACAGGATCGGAACCTTGCCGAGCGACGGGGCGAACTCGCCGCCCTCACGACGCTGCTCCCAGGCCTCGTCGAACATCGGAACGACCAGTTCCTCGAATTCCAACCCGGCGTGCTTCAGCGCCAGCCAGCCCCGCATCGACCAGCTGGAGTAGGCGCGATTGCCGATGATGAGTTTCATGCGCTCGTCGCCTCCAGGATTGCCGTCCTTAACTCGGCAATCCCGGCCCCGGTTTCGCTTGAGGTCGGCAGGATGAGCGGGTGGGCGGCCGGATGCTTGGCCGCTTCGGCGCGGATCGCGTCGATGGTTTTGGCCAATTCGGTCGGTTTCACCTTGTCGGCCTTGGTGAGGACAAGGTGGTAGCTGACCGCCGCCTCGTCCAGCATCCGCATCACGTCGCGGTCGACATCCTTGAGGCCATGGCGGGAATCGACCAGCACCAGCGCGCGCTTCAGCACTTGCCGGCCGCGAAGGTAATCGTTGATCAGGAAGCGCCAGCGCTTGACCATGTCCTTCGGCGCTTCGGCGAAGCCGTAGCCGGGCATGTCGACGATCCGGAACAAGAGCGGCCGGCCCACGTCGAAATAGTTGAGCTCCTGCGTCCGGCCAGGAGTGGTCGACGCGCGCGCCAGCTTGCTGCGGTTGGTGACCGCGTTGATGAGCGAGCTCTTGCCGACGTTGGAACGGCCGGCAAATGCGATCTCCGGCACCACCGGCTCGGGCAGGTGCTCGAGCTTCGGCGCCGATTTCAGGAACTCGATCGGCCCGGAAAAGAGCTTTCGCGCCCGTTCGGCGATGTCCGACTGTTCGACCACCTTGGGCTCAGGTCTTGATCGGGTGCGTGTCGGACAAATGCATGTCGTAGCGCTTGTAGAGCCACGCCTGTTGCCCGATCGACAGTATGTTGTTGGTCACCCAGTAGAGCTGCAGGCCCGCGGCGAACGGCGCCATGACGAACATCAGCACCCAGGGCATGATCGAGAAGATTTGAGCCTGGACCGGGTCCGGCTGCTGCGGGTTCAACTTGAACTGGATCCACATGGTGATGCCGAGCAGGATCGGCAGGACGCCGATCGCCAGGAAGCCCGGCGGGTGGAACGGCAGCAGTCCGAACAGGTTGATCGGGGTCAGCGGGTCGGGCGCGGACAGGTCCTTGATCCACAGGTAGAAGGGCTGGTGGCGCATTTCGACGCTGACCAGCAGCACCTTGTAGAGCGCATAGAAGACCGGGATCTGAAGCAGGATCGGAAGGCAGCCCGCCGCGGGGTTGATCTTCTCTTCCTGGTAGAGCTTCAGCATCTCTTGCTGGAGCTTGGGCTTGTCGTCCTTGTAGCGCTCCTGGAGCGCCTTCATCTTCGGCTGGACCTTGCGCATACCGGCCATCGACCGGAACTGCTTGTCGGCGACGGGGAACAGGATGGTACGGACGATGATGGTCAAGGTGATGATCGCCAGGCCGAAATTGCCGAGCACTCCGAACAGCCAATTCAAGAGGTTGAAGATCGGCCGCATGAACCATTCGAACCAGCCCCAGTCGATTGACTTGGACAGGCTGGTGATACCTTCATTCTCATAGCGGTCGAGAAACTTCTTCTCCTTGGCGCCCGAGAATAGCTGGGCCTCGGCACTAACCGCCTGGCCCGGCGCGACCACGAATGACGTCCCGGCGTAGTCCACCTGATAGGCGCCGCTGGCGCTCTTGCGGAAGCTGGCCTCGACGGGGGCACCGCTGGCCGGAATGAGGGCCGTCAGCCAATATTTGTCGGTAAAGCCAAGCCAGCCGCCGCGGCTATCGAGCGTGACGCCGGCCTTGTTCTCGTCGAGCGTTTTCCAGTCGACGTCGTAGTTGGCCTTGCCGCCGAGGAAGCCCATCGGGCCGACGTGCTGGGTCCAGCTGGACGGATCATGGCTCTTGTTGGCGCGGCTGGCGAGGGCGAAGGCGCGCAGCCCGATGGCGCCAGTGCCGCCGTTCTCCACCCGCTGTTTGACGGTGAACAGATAGCCGTCATCGACCGAGACGATCAGTTCGAAACGCTGGCCGGTGGGGTTCGTCCAACCAAGCGTCACCGGCCTTCCGGGCTCGAGGACCTCTGCGCTGGCGGTCCAGACGCTGTTGGCGTCGGGGGTCGCGACGCCCTCGCCGCTCCAGCCGAACTGGGCAAAATAGCTGTCCTTGGCGCCGGCCGGCGACAGCAGGCGGACCGGAGGCGACTTGGGATCGATCGATTCGCGCTGGCGGACCAGCACCAGATCGTCGAACCGCGCGCCCTTGAGGTTGATTGACCCTTCGAGGCGCGGGGTTTCGATCCTCACCCGCGGCGCCTCGGCCAACACCGCGTCGCGCGGACGAATCGCCTGCGGTGTATCGGCGGTTGGCGCGGCCTGCGGCGCCGGGGTCGGCTTGGCTTTGCCCGGCTCGACCTGCTCGGCCGGAGGCTTGGGGGTGGGCAATAACTTCTCGGACAGGAAGCTCCAGCCGATCAGCACCAGGGCGCTCAGCACGATGGCGAGGAGCATGTTGCGATTATCGTTCACAAATCGTCCTTGAAGTTCAGGGGACCGGGTCGAAACCCTTGCCGCCCCAGGGATGGCAACGCATGATTCGTTTGAGGGCCAGCCAGCCCCCTTTGGCCGCGCCATAGCGTTGAAGCGCGGTGATCGCATAGGCCGAACAGCTCGGTTGGTAACGGCAGCTTGGCGGAAGCACGCGGCTCGGCCCCAATTGCCACCCGCGGGTCAACAGGATGAGGAGGCGCGCCATCACGCCGCCGCTACCTTTTTCAGCGCCCGCTTCAGCTCGGCAACCATGCTGGCATAGTCGCGCTCGATCCCGCCGGCGCGGCCGATCAGCACATGGTCGGCACCAGCGATGCCATGGTCAGGCAGCGTCTCCCGGACGATGTGGCGGAAACGCCGCTTCATCCGGTTGCGGACAACCGCGTTGCCGATCTTCTTTGTGACGGTGAAGCCGACGCGCATGGTCGGATCGCTATCCTCGCGAGGACGGACTAGCAGGACGAAGCCGGGCATGGGCGCGCGTTTGCCGCGATTGGCGGCGAGGAAATCCGAGCGCTTGGTAAGTGTAACTAGGCGCTGAGCTTCTTGCGGCCGCGTGCGCGGCGCGCGTTCAGCACCTTGCGGCCGCCGACCGTCGCCATGCGGGCGCGGAACCCGTGCCGCCGCTTGCGGACCAGATTGCTCGGCTGGAAAGTGCGCTTCATCGCTCATGCCTCAAATTCGAATGAAAAATGGCCGCCAAAGCGGCCGTTGTTGGGGGCGCCGATAGTCCGGAGGTCTGCCAAAGTCAACGCTGATCGCGGATTTCGTTTACTTCCAGCGAGGGCTCGAGAACCTCCTGCTGTTCCTTGCGGAGTGCCTCCCGCCGCCGGAAGCTTCGGCGCCTCAGGCCCCAGTCGGCCCAACGGCCCGCTTTCGGCTTCCAACGCTTGAAGTGCACATAGCGCCTTTTGGCCCACATGCTGGTCTTCAGGACCAGCGCCAGGCCTGCGGCGAAGACGAATATGCCTCCGGGCCCCGGCAGGGCGCCAACCGGAATTGCCGCGATCATCAACAGGATGCCGGCGACAAACAAGCTCCACTCGACCCAGGGAAGGTCAAAGAAGGCCGTCCACTGTTCACGCTTCCACATTCGCGAAATGTGGGCAGCAACCGCGGCAAGACAAGGGCACCCTTGCCAGCCGTTTCGGATGCGTTAGGGTCGCCACCGCCGAGCTAGGGGGGAGTTTGCCCGAAGTTTCGTTGCGTGACGCGAAGGGCGGCCGCTGATGGCCGCGACCGTTTCTACTGTAGCCTTTCTTGGCCTCGAAGCCCGCGCCGTCGAAGTTCAGGTGCAGATGTCGACCGGGCTCAACGCCATCGTCATCGTCGGCCTGCCCGACAAGGCGGTCGCTGAAAGCCGCGAACGGGTGCGGGCGGCGCTCAGCGCCATCGGCCTCGCGCTTCCACCCAAGCGGATCATCGTAAACCTGTCGCCGGCCGACCTGCCCAAGGAAGGCTCGCACTACGACCTGCCGATTGCACTCTGCCTGTTGGCAGCGCTCGGCGCGATCGATGCGGAAAGCCTGTCGCATTATGTCGCGGTCGGCGAGCTGAGCCTCGACGGGCGGATCGCGCCGACTCCGGGCGTCTTGCTAGCCGCGCTCCACGCAAGTTCGCAGGGAATGGGCCTGATCTGCCCTGTCGCGCAGGGCAGCGAAGCGGCCTGGGCGGGGAATGTCGAAGTGTTGGCTGCACCTGATCTTCTGGCGCTTCTCGCACATCTCAAGGGAACCCAACTGCTTCGTCCGCCGGAGCCCGGCGAGGCGGAGCCGGTCGCCGGCGGGCCCGATCTCAAACAGGTCAAGGGCCAGGAGGTTGCAAAGCGGGCGCTGGAGATTGCCGCGGCCGGTGGCCACAATCTGCTGATGAGCGGGCCGCCCGGCGCCGGCAAATCGCTGCTTGCCTCCTGCCTGCCCGGCATCTTGCCGCCGCTCGAGCCGACCGAGGCACTCGAAGTGTCGATGGTCGCCAGCGTCGCGGGCGAGCTGGAGGGCGGAAGACTGCGGCGCCGGCGCCCGTTTCGTGCGCCGCATCATTCGGCCTCAATGCCGGCATTGGTCGGCGGCGGCCTCAAGGTGCGGCCAGGTGAAATCAGCCTGGCGCATCTCGGCGTGCTGTTCCTCGACGAGCTGCCGGAGTTCCAGCGACCCGCTCTCGATTCACTGCGGCAGCCCCTGGAAACGGGGATGGTCTGCGTCGCGCGCGCCAACACGCACGTGACCTTCCCGGCTAGGGTGCAGATGGTGGCGGCGATGAACCCCTGCCGCTGCGGCCATCTGGGGGATCCCGCGCTGGCCTGCGCCCGGGCGCCGCGTTGTGCCGCCGATTACCAGGCGCGCGTGTCGGGCCCGTTGCTCGACCGCATCGACCTCCATGTCGAGGTGCAGGGCGTTAGCGCCGCCGACCTCACGCTCCCGCCTCCGGCAGAGGGGAGTGAGGAGGTGGCGAGGCGGGTCGCGGCCGCCCGAGCGACCCAGACCCGGCGCTACAATGGCAACGGTGTGCGCACCAACGCCGAGGCGGACGGCGAACTGCTCGATGCCGTCGCCACGCCCGACGAGTCCGGGCGCAAGCTGTTGGCGGACGCGGCGGCGGCGATGCGACTATCGGCGCGCGGCTTCCACCGCGTGCTGCGCGTCGCCCGGACCATCGCCGATCTCGCCGGATCCGAACAGGTCGGGAGGATCCATGTCGCCGAGGCATTGAGCTATCGACGCCAGGCGCCGAGGAATTGAAACATGCGTTCGAATATCGTTAGCTTATCTTGGCTAGTGCGGTCTGATTCCGCGAGTGTCGGGGGGTAGTGTGATGTTTCAGTCAGCTTTGGGTACGCTCAAGAAATATGCCGAATTCAAGGGCCGGGCTTCACGGGCAGAGTTCTGGACCTTCTTCCTGTTCGTCCTGATTGCGCAGGCCGTGGCCGGCATTGTCGACCTGCTGTTCGGCGGATTTCGGAGCGGCGCTTTCTCGCTGCTGGCCGGCGTGCTGCTGTTCGTTCCGCAGTTGGCCGTCACGGTCCGGCGCCTCCACGATGTCAATCGGAGCGGCCGCGAGCTGCTCGTCCCGTTCCTGATGCTGCTCGCCATGCCTCTGTTCGTGATCTTCCGAGGGTTCATCGCCGGCATCATCACGCTTGGTTACTCCGGCATTGTCCTGCTGCTGTTCGCCAACCTGCTCCTGCTGCTGATCAAGCAAGGCAGCAGCATCCCCAACAAATATGGGGCGAGCCCGAAAGCTTTTTCGTTCGCGGGGTAAGTGTTGCGGCTGAGGCCGGCCGATTGAACAGTCAACGGGCGTGCCGGTCGGTCAATCGTTCCAAGTCCATTGTATCGGGGAGTATCAATGACAAACATGACACCATTCGACTGGGCGATGCGTCCCATGCAGCGATATGCGCAGTTCAGCGGCCGGGCATCTCGGGCCGAGTATTGGTGGTTTTACCTGGCAACGATCATAATTGGACTCATCGCCGGCGTAATCGATGGAATTATGGGGAACACAGAGGTTGGCTGGTTCGGCGGGATCATCAACCTGGCGCTGCTTGTCCCGACCATCTCTGTGACCGTTCGGCGGTTGCACGACACGGATCGTAGCGGCTTGTGGCTGTTGATCGGTTTGATCGCCATGGTTGTGCTATTGGCCGTGGCGTTTACGCTTGGCGCCAGTGAAAACCTGGGCTTCTCGGCGATGATGGTCGTCGCCATCATATTCATCATGATTGTCGCCATAACGCTGTTCGTATTCATGGTGCTCCCCGGAACGGACGGCCCAAACGGCTACGGACCCGATCCCTACGGCCCTGACCATCTCGAAGAAATATTCGCCTAACGGCCCATCGCATCCCGGATTGCCAAGCCAAGTCAGTGCGCTAGGCTCCTCAAACCTAAACAGGGGAGGGGAATGATGGCAGTCGAAAAATCACCGGTGGCTTGGGCGCTAGTTCCGCTCAAGAAATATGCCCAGTTTTCCGGCCGCGCGCCGCGCGCCGAATTCTGGTGGTTCTTCCTATTCATGCTGATCATCTACTGCGTCATGTGGTTCGGGCTGGTCGGGTCGATAGGAGGCATGGCCGCGGCCGGAGCCGACCCGTCCGCGGGCATGCTTCAGGCGATGGGCGGCGGCATGATCATCTTGTCTTTGGCCTGGTTGGCGGTGCTGATACCGTCCATTGCGGTGCAAGTCCGCAGACTTCACGACACCAATCGGTCAGGTTGGTGGATCGGCGTATTTTACTTGCTGTACGCGGTCTATTTCGTCCTTCTGTTCGGCTCCCTGTTCTCGATGATGGGGTCCTCCGTCGAGACAGGCGTAGAGCCATCCCCAGGAGCAGGGGGCATGTTCCTTGTCACCGGGCTGCTCGGCCTGGTGATGTTTGTCTACGGTATCGTTCTGCTCGTCTTCTACTGCCTGCCGGGGACGCCGGGGCCGAACAATTACGGTTCCGACCCATACGGCGCGCAGGAAAATCTGGAGGGCGTTTTCTCCTGATCGACGTGCTTGCGGGCGCGCAGGCTATCGTCTAGCCAGCGCGCTCGCTCACGGGCCCCCGTGGCGGAATTGGTAGACGCGCTCGACTCAAAATCGAGTTCCCAAAAGGAGTGTCCGTTCGACCCGGACCGGGGGCACCAGCATGCAAAAGGGCACCGCCCGGGGGACGGTGCCCTTTTGCATGCTCATCAGCTCCGTTTCCGCAGCATCTGGCGGGCGCTCGCCCGATGGTTAAGATGGGCGCCATGGACGTGCGCACAGGCAAGGCCGGCGATTCGCAAGCACCTGACATGGAGGCGCTGCAGGTAAAGCGTGTCCGGCTACTCGCTTCGCTGACCTTGATGGGCGGGATCGGCCTCCTCATTTCGCTGCCCTTCGCGCTTCGGGCGGGCGCGGAATTCTTCTTGCCGGTGACGGCGGCGCTGGTGGTTGCCATCGCCCTGGTACCGATGCTCGAATGGTTCGAGCGGCGGGGCGTGCCGTCGAGGCTGGCTGCTGCACTTTGTGTGCTGGTGTTCCTCGCGCTGGCAATATTTGCGCTGGCGGCGATCGTTTATCCGGCGATCGACTGGGTGGCCCTGATCCCCCGGCGCATTGACCGGGTGACCGAGGCGCTTGGGCCGCTGCTCGATGCCTACTCGAACCTGCAGAAATTCATCGACCAGACGGCGGCGCGGATCTCGCTTGAGGCCAGCCAGGCGCGAACCGTGCGGATCGAGTCGCCGAGCACCCTGTCGGGAATCATTACCGCGTCTGCGCCCCATGCCGCTGTACAGCTCTTCTTCGCTCTCCTCGTAATCTACTTTTTCCTCGCCGGCTGGACCGGGATGAGAAAGCGCACCATCGTCAGTCGCGGCAGCTTCGAAGGCGCGCTGACCACCGCCCGTGTCATCCAGCAGACTGTCGACGCCACCTCGACCTACATCGGCACGATTACGGTCATCAACGTCTGTCTCGGCGCCCTGACCGCGACGATCCTTTGGGCGCTGGGCATGGATTCGCCGGTGATGTGGGGCGGCATCGTCGCAGTTCTGAACTACATCCCCTATCTTGGTCCCATCGTCGCCGCGATCCTGCTGGCGCTGGGCGGATTGATGACCTTCGTCGACCCATGGGCGGCGATGCTGCCGCAGGTAGTATTCATCGGTCTTCACCTAATCGAGGCGAATGTGATCACGCCGCTGATCGTCGGCCACCGGCTGACCATCAACCCGCTACTGATCCTGGTGTCCCTATCATTTTGGGCCTGGGTTTGGGGAACAACCGGCGCATTGCTGGCAGTTCCGCTGCTCATCATCTTCAAGACCATCTTTGCCGCCGCCGGCACGCCCGACATCGCCGGTTTCCTGTTCGAAGAGGGCACGCTGACCCACGTCGGCGAAGAAGAAGAAAAAGAAGGCTGAACCGTGTTGACAGGGTGGGGCGGCTCTCCTAGTTGCGCCGCCTCAGCCAAAGCGCGGGTGTAGCTCAGTTGGTTAGAGCGCCGGCCTGTCACGCCGGAGGTCGCGGGTTCGAGCCCCGTCACTCGCGCCATTCTATTTTTCCTGGAATCGATCGATCCCGCCGGCGCTGGCTGCGCCTATTGCGCGGTCGAGGTCTCCACTGCTGCTCCCGCCCCCTGTGGCGTCCGCCCAAAAGGGCGTTCAGCTTCACTGGCGCCGCCGTTCAGCGCAAAGCGAAGATTGTCGGAGGCGGAGGTGCGCTCGACATAGGGCACGACCTTGACCTTCTCGACCGCTTCACGCGCTTCGGGCGTGAACAGCAGGCGGACGCGGCCATCCTTGCCCTCGATGACCTTGGCGCCGGCGTCCCTGAGCCTCTCGACAGTGGATTCGGCGGCCTGGATCGGCGCAACCGGGCGCGGCGCGCTGAGCGCGGCGAAACGCAGCACCTTCGGGTCGCCCTCTAGGCCCGACCAGCGGTCGTTGAAGGCCGCGGGACGGCCCCAATCGCCCTGCCAGCGGTAAAAGATGTGTGCGCCTTCGACCGCAGTCTTGGTCAGGCTCGACGCCCAGTAGGGGACAACATAATTGGCATGGTAATGGGTGGCATAGCCGACCGGCGCATGGACATAGCCATTGAGCGCCGCCGCCGCGACCTGGCGGGCGCGGTTCCACAAATCGGGAATGGGCGCGCGGGCCATCGAGCCGTCGCAGGTGAAGGTGAACTGGCAGCCGGTGGCGCGGGTCGATCCTTCATAGACGACGCCGCACACGCTGTTCGGGAAGGCGGGGTGGCGGACGCGGTTCAACACGACCTGCGCGACGCCGCGCTGGCCGTCCATCGGCTCCTGCGCGGCCTCATAGTAGATGGCGCTGGTCAGGCATTCGAGCGCCCGGGTGCGCGTTTCAACCGATGATTTGCCGAAGACGAAGGGCAGGGCGGCGGGATTGGGGCCGCCTGCGATCGGAATATGGGCGTTGACCTGAAGCGCCGTATCCGGAGCCAGATCGCGGATCTGGTTGGGCAGCGGCTTTTCCAATGCAGCGGCTTGCTCGACGTCGACTTGCTTCGCGAACTGCGGAAGCAGTGGCGACGCGCCGCTCGATCCTGTGAGTACGACCAGTCCAACCGCCGCCATCAAGGCACCGGCGAGGGTCTCACGCGGGTGCGTGAGCCAAGGCCTCAAGGGCTGGAAGGTCATTACGCTCTGCATGGCTGGGAGGTGGTGATATGGTCACCCAATACAGTGAATTCAATGAACCTTCGACGAACGGGTTTGTTTCAGGGCCGAAAACGACCGGTTTCCATCCAGCGAAGCAGCGGTTTTAGCGGCAAAACCCACGCGATTCCAGCGACTAGGTAAAATAGCGACTGCACCAGTATCGGCCATTGGCCAATCTTGCCGGCAAGCGAAGCGACCAGGATAGCCCAAACGGCAATCATCCCAAGGATTGCAAAAATACCCGCCGGTTTGCGCCACGACGGTTGAGGAGGCTCTGTCACCTGAACCTTTCCAGCCCCGCCGGAGACGCGAAGCCATCGAGCTGGACGTCCCACGGTTCGGCCGGGATTGTCGCCTCTACCTTCTGAACATCCCAGCCAACGCCGATCAAAAGGGCTCCGTGCTCTCGCTGATGGGCCAGCACCCGGTCATAGTGGCCCTTGCCCTGACCAAGACGCGTGCCCTTGCCGTCAATTGCGACTAGCGGCACGAGTACCAGGTCCGGAAATACCTCCGGCGCGTCGAGCGGCGGCTGGAAGCATGCCCAAGGGCCGCTTTCGCTGGGCTCGCCGGCGAGAAAGCGGAAACTGGCCTGATGATCGGCAAAAGCGGGGTAGGCGACAATCGCGCCATTGGCGGCGGCAGCTTCCAGCGCCGGCAGCGGGCTGATCTCGATCGGCAGCGGGCAATAGCCGCCGACGACGCGGCTGTTGGCGAGGACGGGGGCGAGCACTTCGGCAAGCCTGGCCTCGATCGCCTCGCGTTCCTCCCTGGCCAGGCTTTCGACAAACGCCCCGCGGCGCTCGCGCGCCAGGCGGCGAAGCGCCACCTTGTCAGCTGGGGTAGGTGAATGTGACGGGACCACCATGGCCGTTTGCCTCAAAATCCTCTGACGCCACAACGTCAGGTGGGTGCCGTGTGCATCCGACCAGGGTCGAAACAGGGACAGCTCCCTTCAGGATCATATCGCCTCAGGGATTTTCGTAAAAGCTCGTACGAGGCAGTGCCCGTCTCCGCCTACTTAGTGCTCCTCGCCGTTTTGCTCAAGCCGGTCGGCCAGTAATTCGAGCCGTTCTGCGAGCCGGTTGGTCCGATCGGCGAGATCATCGTCGGGGCCCTTGGGCAATTCGAACTCGCGCCCGTCGATGATCTGGTCAGCCAGCAGCAGCGCGGCGAACAGCAGTTGGCGCGATTCGCTCAAGGTACCGAGGCCCGACAGTGCTTCACGGCTCTTGGCATCGACCAGCGCGCCCGCTGCCTGCAGCGTTTCCTCCTCGCCGTTTCGGCAAGCGACCTTGTAGGGGCGGCCGGCAATAATCAGCTCGACCTCAGCCACGGTCAGATTCCCGGATGATCATGTCCAATTCGGTCAGTGCCTCGGCAACACGTCCGCGCAATTTGTCGTCCCGCCCCTGATGCATGGTCCCGCGCTCAACGGCCCGTTCGATCCGCAGCAGGGCGCGTTCGACGCGATCCACGGCTTCTTCGAAGGGCTTACTGCTCATGGCTCATAAGGCGTAGCAGATTGAATAGCGTCCGCAAGCATGTGGCGAGGTTGACGCCACGCTGCACTGCGACAATAGGCACCAAACCATCGGCCAGCCGAATCCGTCCACCCCGGCCGACCCATGGAGATTTGATGGCAACCCAACGCCGACTCGCCAACGCCATTCGTGCCCTGGCGATGGATGCAGTCGAAGCGGCCAATAGCGGCC
>Ga0209382_10004114_pt1 | contig 19647 bp, 20 predicted proteins | sample SoiMetdeltSBSDD5_FD_187599 | JGI IMG/M metagenome (GOLD analysis project Ga0209382, IMG submission 187599) | Bulk soil microbial communities from a Populus tree surrounding site in Tennessee, USA - Soil MetaG P. deltoides SBSDD5 (SPAdes) (version 2) | ecosystem: Environmental > Terrestrial >... | reverse complement strand
CAGCCGCGACCACGGTGGTGCGGACGAGGCGGGCGCCGGCGACGAGGTGTTCTGGGCGGCGGTGCGTCGCCTCCCCCGCCGCCAGGCCCAGGCGGTCGTCCTCTACTACGGCGACGACCTGCCCACCGAGGGCGTGGCGCGGGTGATGCGCTGCGCGGAGGGAACGGTACGGGCCCTCCTCCACCAGGCAAGGACCGGATTGGCGAAGGTGCTCGACCCCGAGGAGCAGTCATGATCGACCTCGACCAGCGTGCCCGCGAGGCGGGTGCCGGCCTTCGGGCCTGGGATCCCGGGACGCCTTTCCCCACGGCGAGCGCCGTCGCCACCCGGGCGGTGCGGCGCACCCGCCGCCGTCGGGCCGCAGCCGGGACCGTGCTGCTCGGCGCCATCGCCGGCATCGGGCTGATGTGGGGCGGCCTCCGCCACGACGGCGACAGCGTCCGCACCGGATCGGTCACCACCGCGCCATCGGACCCACCCCCGCCGACCAGCGTGTCGGCCCCGTCGCCGACCACCTCGGTGGTCCCCGAGGCCACCACGCCGTCCACCCCGGTGGGCCCGAGCGAGCCTGGGCCGTCGGTCCGGACGTGTAGGGGCGAGGTCGGAGGCGTGGTCTACGAGGTCACCCTGCCCGACGTCTGGTACGTCAACGAGGCCCAGGACCGCCTCCCGCCCTGCTGGCTGTTCGCCCCCTACCCCGTCGAAGCGAGGCTGGGGCCGACCGAGGGCGATCCCGACATCAGTTCCAATGCCGTGATCTCGTTCGTCCAGCCGTACCCGCCCGATGCCCCGCCGCCGGGCAGCTTCGACCAGCGGATGGCCGACATCGCGAGCCGGGCGGACGTCCTGGACAGTCAGCGCACAACCATCGACGGCCGCCCCGCGGCCCGCTTCGAGCGCATCGCCGCCCCGGGCGACGGCCAGCCTGGAGGTGAGCGCTACACCAGGTGGTACATCGACCTTGGCGCCGTCGAGCTCTGGGTCTCGACCATGACCCCGGGCGACTCCTACGACGAGGCCGTCGCCGCCCTGGACCTCATCGTCACCAGCATGCGGTTCACCGGCTAACCGTCCCACCACCGGAGCACCCGCAGAGCGCGGAGGGTGTTCCAGCGGCTCGGCGTGCCCACCGGGCCCTCGAGGTCGAAGTGGACGTCGCCGGGATGGATGCGGTCGAGCAGCCACCAGCCCTCCGGTTGCTGCTTCGACCGCACCGCCGCGACCGCCTCCGCCATCCGGGGGTCCCGGTCGGCGCCCGAGAGCCGGAAGTAGTCGAGGGCCCGCAGCACGTCGTAGTGCCAGTAGTACGGGAACGCGAAGTCGAGATACTCCGGGTTGACCACCTCGCCGGTGCTCCGGCGGCGGAACAGGCTGCGCGCCAGCAGGTACTCCTCACCGCCCTGCCGGGCCGCGCCCAGCGCCGGGGATCCGCCGGTGGCCTGCTCGAACGCCAGCAGGCCGTCGAGCACGTTGATGGTCGTGTCGAAGGAGGACCGCACCGATCCGAACTCGGCCTGGCAGTTCCAGCCGCCGTCCTCCAGACGCTCGCCGAGGATGCGCTCGACGATGGCACTCACGTCCACGCCGAGGTACGCCCCGGTCTCGATGGTCCGGCCGTTGATGCACGGCTCGACCTCGCCGTCGAAGTACCGCTGCCCGGCGTGCTCCCAGCGGCCGTTCTCCGCGACCAGCGCGGCCGCCTTGCGGGCCGGCTCCGACCCCGGGTCGAGGCCGAGGAGCTCCAGGGTCTGCAGCGTGTGCATCGTGGCGGTCCACGGCTGGCCCGGTCCACCGCCCCGGTAGCCCGCCGGGAAGCAGGCCCCGCCGGCCCAGAGCCCGTCGGGATCCTCCACCGCGAGCAGGCGCGCCCCCCAGCCCTCGTGCGGGACCCGGCCCCGCTCGGCCGCGACCTCTTCGGGCGTGGCGTCCGTCAGATCCCTCATCACCTGCCACCGGAGGGCGGGATCGCCGTCGAGCAGCCAGTCGATGACGCTCATGGCGGCAACGTAGCCCGGGATGCCGGGCGGGTTGTCGCGGTGGTTCGGCCGTGTCAGGGTGCTCCACGATGGCCGACAGGAGGCGTCGCCCGAGGCGGGGACGTTCTACCGGAAGGCCTACCTACGCTGGATCGACGGGACCAAACGGCGGCCCGACGTGCGGGCCCGGCGCATCGCCCTGCCGGTCGTGGTGCTGGCGCTGCTGGTGGCCGCCTTCACCTGAGGCACCGAGTGCGGGTCAGGCGGTGTCCGGGCTCGGCTGAGGCAGCACCGGCGGTAGGCCGAAGGCGGGGAACCGGGACGAGCCGAAGGTGGTGACCTCGGCGACCTGGCCGTCCACCATGCGGATGACGTCGAGCTTGAACGCCCGGAACTCCGTGTCCTCCCACTCCCGGAGGTAGCTGCCCGCGGCGGGCAGGCGGTTGGCGGCCGTGGGCACGAGGCGCCAGTCGCCGACCTCCTCCACTCCGAAGGCGGTGACGAGCATGCGGCGGATGTTCTCCCGGCCTTCGAACAGGAAGGGGTTCGGCGGCATGGTGATGCGCGCGTCGTCCCGGAGCATGGCCGCGCTGGCCTCGGCGTCGTGGGCTTCGTGGGCCTCGATGAAGCGGGCCAGCAGGTCCCGCTCCTCCGGGCTCAGCGCCGTGGCCGACCAGTCGAGCCGCCGCTCGGGCAGGTGGTCGCCCAGCGTGGCCCGGGCCCGCTGCAGGGCGCTGTTGGCCGCGGCCACGCTCACCTCCAGCAGCGTCGCGGTCTCGGCCGCCGACCAGCCGAGGACATCCCGGGCCAGCAGCACCGCCCGCTGGCGGGGCGGCAGCAGCTGCAAGGCGGCCACGAAGGTCAGCTCGATCGTCTCCCGGGACACCACCACCGCGTCCGGCTCGTCGGCCGGCGTGGCCACCTCGTCGAGCAGCCGGTCGGGATAGGGCTGGAGCCAGGGGACGTCGGCGACCGAGGTCAGCGACGGTGGCCGTCGGGACCGGTGCCGGTGGGCGTCGATGCAGGCGTTGGTGGCGATGCGGTACAGCCAGGGCCGGGCCCCCGGCCCCGAGCCGGCCTCGAAGTGATCGCGGAAGCGCCAGGCCCGCAGGAAGGTCTCCTGCACCAGGTCCTCGGCCTCGTCGTAGGACCCCAGCATCCGGTAGCAGTGCACGTGGAGCTCGCGCCGGTGCCGTTCCATCAGGGCGGAGAAGGCCGAGTCGTCGAGGGTCGCGAGATCGTCGATCCCGGCACCCTACCGATCATGCGAGGACCAGGCCGCAGGTCACGTTGACGTTGGTGGCGGTGATGCCGGCGGCCCGGTCCGAGGCCAGGAACGCGGCGGTGTCGGCCACCTGGGCGATGACCGGCGCCCGCTTGAGCGTGGTCATCGACGACAGCATGGCCACCACGTCGGCCGCCTTGGGGGCGCCCTCGCCGCCCACTTCGGCCAGCTTCTCGTCGGTGAGCGTGTCGGCCACGCCCGCGGTCCACAGGTTGACGACCCGCACGCCGGTCGGGCCCACCTCGGCCGCCAGGTAGCGCGTCATGTTCTCGATGGCGCCGTCGGCCGGGCCGGTGCCCCCCATCATCGGCGCCGCGCCCTGGGACGAGCCGCTGGTGAGGCTGAGGATCACGCCCGAGCCCTGCCGGGTCATCTGCCGCGCCGCGGCCCGGGCGGTGACGAAGTTGGCCGTCAGGCCGGTGAGGACCGGGCGCACCAGGTCTTCGGTGGCGATGTCGAGGAGCGCCACGCCCTGGACGTCGCCCCGGCTCACCAAGTTGAACGACACGTCCACGGTCCCCGCCTCCTGGGCGACGGCGCGGACGTGGTCGGCCACGGCGGCCTCGTCGGTGGCGTCGAGGACGGCGTGGTCGGCCGTGCCGCCCTCGGACCGCACCGCGGCCACGGCGGCCTCCAGCGGGGCGGCCGTGCGACCGACCAGGAACACCCGGGCGCCTTCCCGGGCGAAGGTGCGGGCCACGCCGCTTCCGAGGCTGCCCCCGCCTCCGTAGATGATGGCGCTCTTGTGCTCCAGCAACGGTGTCATGTGACGTTCAACGCCACTGGCACCGGCGAGTCATCGCTGGCGGGCGATGAGCCGATCCAGGAAGCGTTGCGCCTGCCGGGCCCGCTCGGTCGTCCAGCGGGGATCGGACCGCAGCGAGGGACCCTCGGCGCTGGGCATGACCGTCACGCCGCGAGCACGGCGGCGCAGCAGGCTGAAGCGGGGCGGCGACCCGTGACTGGCCACGGCCTCCAGCATACGGCGCCCGCTCAGTCCCAGGACGGAGGCGTAGGTGGGCGGTCGGCCTCGGTGGTGGGCCGGACGAGGAAGGCCACCGTGAAGACGGCGGCGATCAGGGAGGCCACCACCGCGAGGATGGTCCAGATGGCCTGGCGGGCATCGCCGGTGGGCCCCACCACCAGGGTGCCGGCCGCGGCGAACGGGAGGATGGCGGCCACGACGGCGAGCCGGCGCGGCCACGCGAGCAGGCGGGTGACCAGTGGGTGCTCCTCGATCCGGGCCACCAGCCCGCCCAGGGCACCGACCACGGTGAGGATCACGGCCGCACCCAGCTGCGTGCGGGTGTCCGGGGCCACCGACCCGTCGAGCGGTGTGCCCGCCACCAGCGTCTCCAGCCGCCAGGCGCCGACGACGAGGGTGACTGCGGCCGTGACGGTGGCGAACCACGCGGCCCGCAACCAGCCCCGCCGCGCCGGGCGCAGGGACCAGCGCACCTCGGCCACGCCCTGCTCCAGCCCCCGGGACCGCAGGGCGATGCGCAGGTGGTCTCCCGGGTCGACGTCGATGCAGGCCAGGTCGTCCTCGCCGGACCCGGCCCACAGCGTGGCCACCGGCACGTCGACGCCGTGGGGCAGATCGGCCTCGAAGTGGTAGCTCTCGCCGCTGAACAGGCCCTCGGCCGGCGACGCCGCCCGGCGGGGGATCCAGCACAGCGCGGCCATCGGGCCGCGGGGCCACGGCTCGCGGGCCAGCTCGGTCAGCTCCTCGTAGGAGAACTTGACGATGCGCTGCGTGCCGGGCGGGTCGTAGACGAGGGTGAGCAGCAGGAACTGGTCGGTCAGGCGGTCGAGGACCAGGGCGAAGATATCGTCGGCCCGGAGCACCTCCCGCTGGCCGTCGCCGGTGAGGAACCCGGTGCGGGCCGCCTCCCGGTCCCCACCGGGGCCGGTCACGCAGGTGGCGATCTCCTCGGCCACGTCCTCGTCCAGCGGCTCGCCGAGCAGCCCCTCGGCCCAGGCGATCATCCCGGTCACGGTGAGGAGGCCCTGGTGCCGGCGGGTGAGGATCGGCATCGACGTACCGGACTCGTCCCGGCAGTTGAAGTTGACCAGCGTCTCCTTGTGCAACGTCGCCAGCGGCACCAGCCGGAACCGGGTGTCGTCCACCGTGATCTCGGGCGCCGTCGACGGCAGCGTGAAGTGGACGCTCTGCTGGCGCCGGAACGTGGTCTCGTCGCGGTAGTCGAGCGTGTCTACCCGGCGGTGAACCCAGTCGGGCTGGGCGATGAGCATCCGCACCGCGGCGAGCCCCGCCGCCCCCGTGGCCAGGGCGGCGGCCAGCAGGTCGCTGGGCCACATCTCGCCCGCGCCGGCGTCCTCACGGTTCTCGTGCTCCTCCTCTTCCTCGACCGTGCCGGTCACGGTCCGGAGGGTAGGGCCTACGGCTGCGGTGGCCGGTGCATGCGGACGACCCCATCGTGCATGGCGGCTCGGGCCACGCCCTCGGCCACGCGGGGCGCCACCCGGACGTCGAACACCGACGGGACCACGTGGTCGGGCGCCAGCTCGTCGTCGGCCACGCAGGCGGCGATGGCCTGGGCCGCGGCCAGCTTCATGCCCTCGGTGATGGAGGTGGCGGCGACGTCCAGCGCGCCCCGGAAGATGCCCGGGAACGCGAGCACGTTGTTGATCTGGTTCGGGTAGTCGCTGCGCCCGGTGGCGATGACCCGGGCGATGCCGTCGGCGTCCTCGGGGGTGATCTCGGGGTCGGGGTTGGCCAGCGCGAACACGATCGGGTCGGTGGCCATGGCGCGAAGGTCGGCCGCGGTGACGAGGCCGGGGCCCGACACGCCGATGAACACGTCGGCGCCCGGCAGCATCTGGGCCAGCGTGCCCTCCCGGCGGTCGGGGTTGGTGTTCTCCGCGAACCACAGCTTGGCCACGTTGAGGTCGTCGCGGCCGGCCCAGATGGCGCCCTTGCGGTCGACGCCGATGATGTCCTCCACCCCGGCCTGCAGCAGGATCTTGCTGATGGCCACGCCGGCGGCGCCCACGCCCGCGATGACCACCTTGAGGTCGGCCATCTTCTTGTCGACGATGCGGAGCGCGTTCTCCAGGGCGGCCAGCGTGACCACCGCGGTGCCGTGCTGGTCGTCGTGGAACACCGGGATGTCGAGCAGCTCCTTGAGCCGCTCCTCGACCTCGAAGCACTCGGGGGCGGCGATGTCCTCCAGGTTGATGCCGCCGAAGGTGGGGGCGATGCGCTGGACGGTCTCGACGATCTCGTCGGCCGAGGAGACGTCGATGCACACCGGGAAGCCGTCGACCCCGGCGAAGTGCTTGAACAGCAGCGCCTTGCCCTCCATCACCGGCAGGGCCGCCTCGGGGCCGATGTTGCCGAGGCCCAGCACCGCGGTGCCGTCGCTGACGATGGCGACCGTGTTCTTCTTGATGGTGAGGTCGTGGACCCGGTTCGGCTCGGCGGCGATGGCGTTGCACACCCGGGCCACGCCCGGCGTATAGGCCATGGACAGGTCGTCGCGATCGGCCACCGGCATACGGGCCAGGACTTCGATCTTGCCGCCGTCGTGCATGAGGAACGTGCGGTCGAGGCACTCGAGCACCTCGCACCCCTCCAGCCCGTCGGCCGCGGCCCGCACCTGCTCGATGTGCTGGGTGCTACGGCAGTTGATGACCAGGTCTTCTTCGAGGACCGGACCGCGTACGTCGAAGCCACCGATGGCGGCGATGTTGCCGCCGGCGTCGCCTACGGCGGTAGCGAGGCGGCCGAGAGAGCCGGGACGGTTGTCGAGACGGACCCGGAGGCGGATCGAATAGGCAGCGGTCGGAAGAGCCACGGAGCGACGCTACTCGCCGTCGCGCGCGTCACTACAAGCGGATTCGCAAGCGTCCCCACAGGGGTACCCTCGGACGCGATGCCCAGCGTGTTCGAGGTGTTGACAGCCGACGGATTCGAGCAGGTGGCCTACTGCCACGATGCGTCAACCGGCCTCCGAGCCATCGTGGCCATCCACTCGACCGCGCTCGGGCCGGGGCTGGGCGGCACCCGGTTCTATCCCTACGCCTCCGAGGACGACGCCCTGGTGGACGTGTGCCGGCTGGCCAAGGGCATGACCTACAAGCACGCGGTGTGCGGCAACGACCTGGGCGGCGGGAAGGCCGTCATCCTCGGCGACCCGGCCAAGCTGCGCAGCGAGGCGCTGTTCCGGGCCTACGGCCGCTTCGTCGAGGGCCTGAGCGGGCGCTACCTCACCGCCGAGGACGTGGGCACCACCCAGGCCGACATGGACGTCATCAGCCGGGAGACCCGCCACGTCACCGGGGTCAGCGAATCGCTGGGCGGCTCCGGCGACCCCTCCCCCGCCACCGCCTGGGGCGTGCTGTGGGCCATGAAGGCGGTGGCCGAGCGGCTGTGGGGCACACCCTCGCTCAGCGGGCGGCATGTGTGCATCGCCGGGGTCGGCAAGGTGGGCGCGGCGCTGGCCGAGCACCTGGCGGCGGAGGGCGCCAAGCTGACGGTGGCGGACGTCAAGCGCGCCGCGGTCGACACGGTGGTGACCCGGGACGGGGCGAAGCCGGTGACGCCCGAGAGCGCCCACACGGTGGCGTGCGACATCTTCTCGCCCTGCGCGCTCGGGGCGGTGCTCAACGCCGCCACCATCCCCGAGCTGCATTGCGATGCGGTGGTCGGCTCGGCCAACAACCAGCTCGCCGAGGACGAAGACGCCGAGCGGCTGCGGGACCGGGGCATCGTCTACGCCCCCGACTTCGTCGCCAACGCCGGAGGTGTCATCAACATCGCCGAGGAGCCTCACGGCTACGACCGCCAGCGGGCCTACGACCGCATCCGCACCATCCACGACACGCTGCTGAGGGTGTTCGACCGGGCCGAGGCCGACGGCACCACCACCGCGGCCGCGGCCGATCTGCTGGCCGAAGAGCGCATCGCGTCGGTGAGCCACACGCAGCTGATCCGCACCGGTCGCTGAGCGTTCGCGGTCCCGTAACCGGGGGCCGTGACTAGGGCGTTCGCGGCTCGATTAGCGTCCCGGTGTGGCCATCGTCCTCGTGATCGTCATCGTGGTCGCCGTAGCGGCCTGCGCCTTCCTGGTCCGGGCCCGGGGCGAGGTGCAAGCCAAGCTCGACCAGTCCGAGGCCCGGGCGCGGGAAGCGGCGACCCGGCTCGTGGCCGTGACCGCCGAGCGGGACGAGCTGGCCGGGTCGACGGAGTGGCTCACGGCCACCAACACCCGCCTCCAGGCCGACGCCGACCGCCAGCGGGAGCGGGCCGACGACCTGAAGGCCCGCCTGGCGGCAGCCACCGCGGCCGGCGGCGACGGGCTGTGGCAGCTGTTGCTCGCGCATCTCACCCGGCGCTGGGCGGCGATGGTCGGAGTGCCCCCCGAAGGGCGGACGGTCGTGGACGGGACCGGGGGTGCCCAGCTGGCCGAGGCGCTGTCCCGCGAGGTCGAGCGCCTGCGGGAGGAGGTCGGCGTCGACGTCGACCTGGAGGCCGCGGGCGACGGTCCCCGGCTGGGCGACGATCCCGCCGACCGGGTGCCGGTCCTGCTGGCCGCGGTGGAGCTGCTCGGTGTGCTGGCCGCGTCATGCCAGCAGGTCACAGTCGAGCTGGGCGAGAGCCTGGTGCTCGTGGGCGAGGGGCGGCTCGACCCCGGCGACGAGCTGGCCGCAGCGCGGGACCGGGTGGCGGCGGCGGGCGTGAGCGTCGGGCCGGTGGTGGTGGACGACGAGGACGACGAACGCGTCGAGATAGCCCTGCACCCCATGGCCGTGCGGTCGGCGGACTGACCCCGCGACGGCGCGGGAGCGCTAGGCGACGTCGCGCTCGTAGGGGAAGCCGAGGTCGGGGGCGGTCACCAGGGCCCGCACCGGCAGGCCCACCTCGGCGGCCAGCGCCTCGACGGTGCCGCCGCGGTCGACCACCGGGATGAGGAGGACCGGCTCGGCGCCCAGGGCCCGCACCACGTCGGCCGCCTCCAGCATCGACACGCCCCGGGTCACCGCGTCCTCGGTGATGGCGACCCTGTCGCCGGGCTCCAGGGCGCCCGCCAGCCGGCCGCCACCGCCATGGTCCTTCTCTTCCTTGCGGACGCTGAAGGCCCGCAGCGGGCGCCCGCGGGTGGCCGCCACTGCGGCCGTGGCGAAGGCGGCCGCGTCGGCCCCCATGGTCAGCCCGCCGATGGCGGTCACGTCGTCCGGCAAGGCCGCCAGCAGGGCATCGGCCACCAGCAGCATGCCCTCGGGCCGGCATGTCGTCTGCTTCACGTCGATGAACCAGCGGCTGTGCTTGCCCGACTTGAGCACGAAGTCGCCTTCCCGCACGGAATGGCGGAGCAGGTGCTCGACCAGGGCCGCGGGCGTGCTCATCCGAGGTGGACTGTACGTCCGGGCCGGCCCGCCTCGGCCTCGAATATCCGGCCGATCTCGGCCGCGGCGAGGCCGGCGTCCCGGAGGAGGCTCAGGGCCCGCGCCACGTCCTCGGGCGGGACCACCGCCACCATGCCGATGCCCAGGTTGAACACCCGGGCCATCTCGTCGTCACCGATGTCGCCCAACCGCTGGATCTCGCCGAACACCCGGGGCGCCTCCCAGGCGGACCGGTCCAGCTGCGCATCCACGCCCTCGGGCAGCACCCGGGGCACGTTGCCCACCAGCCCGCCGCCGGTGATGTGCGCCAGGGCCCGCACGTCCACGTCGCCCAGCAGCCGGGTGACGGCCGGGGCGTAGATCACCGACGGCCGCAGCAGCTCGTCGGCCACCGTGTGGCCGGGGAACAGCTCGTCGTCGAGCGCCAGCCCGGCCCGCTCGAACAGCACCCGCCGGGCCAGCGAGTAGCCGTTGGACCGCAGCCCGGGCGAAGGCAGGCCCAGCACCACGTCGCCCGGCCGGGCCGTGGACCCGGTGAGGATGCGATCCCGCTCGACCACGCCCACCGCGAAGCCGACCAGGTCGAACTCGCCCGGCTCCATGGCGCCGGGGTGCTCGGCCATCTCTCCGCCCACGAGGGCGCAGCCGGCCTGGCGGCAGCCCTCGACCACGCCGGTCACGAGCGCGTCGATCTGGTCCGGATCCAGGACGCCGACCGAGATGTAGTCGAGGAAGAACAGCGGGGCCGCCCCCTGGCACACGATGTCGTCCACGCACATGGCCACCAGGTCGATGCCGATGGTGTCGTAGCGGCGGGCCGCCCGGGCCACCATGGCCTTGGTCCCCACGCCGTCGGTGGACGAGACCAGCACGGGGTCCCGGTAGCCCGCGGGCACGCTCACCAGTCCGCCGAACCCGCCGATGTCGCCCAGCACCTCGGGCCGGTAGGTGGAGCGCACTTTGTCGCGGATGCGCTCGACCGCGGCCTCGCCCGCGGCGATGTCGACCCCCGCGGCGCGGTAGGTCTCCCCCATCACGCCCGCCTCACGCAGTGGTGCCGTCGAGCACAGGCTGGACGATGGACTCGCTGGTCGGCAGCTCGTTGTCCTCCAGCACGTGCTTGCGCAGGGTGAGCGGCACCTCCACCGGGTAGTTGCCGGTGAAGCAGGCGTCGCAGAACCCCGCCCCCGCGGCGCCGGTGGCGGCCACCAGGCGGTCCAGGCTGAGGTAGGCCAGCGTGTCGACGTCGAGGTACTCGCGGATCCCGTCGATGTCGAGGTTGTAGGCGAGCAGCTCGGTGCGGTCGCCGGTGTCGATGCCGTAGAAGCACGACCACCGCACCGGAGGTGAGGGGATGCGCAGGTGGACCTCGGTGGCGCCCGCCTCCCGCAGCATGCGGACGAGCTGGTGCTGGGTGGTGCCCCGCACGATCGTGTCGTCCACCACCACCAGCCGCTTGCCCTCGATGTTCTCCCGCAGCGGGTTCAGCTTCATGCGCACGGCCCGGGCCCGCATCTCCTGGCTGGGGGCGATGAAGCTGCGGCCGATGTAGCGGTTCTTGACGAGGCCCTGGCCCAGCGGAATGCCGCTGGCGCGGGCGAATCCCTCGGCCGCGGGCACGCCCGACTCGGGCACGCCCATCACCATGTCGGCATCGACCGGGGCATGGGCGGCCAGCTGCTCGCCCATGCGGATGCGGGCCTGGTGGACGCTCTGGCCGTAGAGGCGGCTGTCCGGGCGGGCGAAGTAGACGAACTCGAACAGGCACAGGTGGGGATCGGCGGTGGGGCCGAACGGGTGGAGCTCCCGCACGCCGCTCTCGTCGATCACCACCATCTCGCCGGGGTCGAGCTCGCGTTCGAACTTGGCGCCCACGATGTCGAGCGCCGGCGTCTCGGACGCCAGCACATGGCCGCCGTCGGGCAGCCGGCCCAGGCACAGGGGACGGAACCCGTGCGGGTCACGCACGCCGATGGCACGGGTCTGGTCCATGATCACCAGCGAGTACGCGCCCTCGAGGCGGGTGACGACATGGGCGACGGCTCGTTCCAGCCCGTCGTCGTCCGTCCCGTCGCCACCGGCCGGCTCTTGGGCCAGCTCGGCGGCGATGAGCTCGGCCACCAGGTCGCTGTCGCTGGTGACGGTGCCCGGCAGCATCCCGGCCTCGGTCACCAGGGCCTCGGTGTTGACCAGGTTGCCGTTGTGGCCGAGGGCGAACATGCGGTCACCCACCGACCGGTAGGCGGGCTGGGCGTTGCGCCAGGTCGAGGACCCGGTGGTCGAGTAACGGCAGTGGCCGATGGCCAGGTGCCCGTGGAGGCCGGCCAGCGTGCGGTCGTTGAACACGCTCGCCACCAGGCCCTGGTCCTTCACGACGGTGAGCAGCTCGCCGTCGCTGACGGCCATGCCCGCCGCCTCCTGGCCGCGGTGCTGCAAGGCGAAGAGGCCCAGGTAGGTGAGGGACGCGACCGACTGGCCCGGGGCATGGACGGCGAAAACACCGCACGCCTCGCGGAGGCTGTCTTCGTCGGCACCACCGCCAGGTCCGTCGATCACGGTCCCAGTCTGCCCGGTGCGGCACCCCTATCGGCGAAACCGCCTTCCGTGGTGCTCTAGCCTGGTCGGTCGATGCTTCTCGACCTGCGGTCACCGACCGTGCGCAAGCTGGCGAAGTACTCGGCGGCGTCCGTGGTGGCGATCTGCGTCGGGCAGCCGGTCTTCTGGATCTGCAACGGCCTGCTCGGCTGGGACGCGATCGTCTCCAACCTCGTGTCGGTGTCGTGCGGCGCGGTCCCCAACTACCTGATCAACCGGCGCTGGACCTGGAGCCAGACCGGCAAGAACCGGCTGTGGGGCGAGATCGTCCCGTTCTGGGCCATGTCGGCGCTGGGGCTGATCATGTCGCTGCTGTTCGTCCACTACGCGGACGAGCGCTGGCACTCCACTCCCATCAACGCCCTCGCCCAGCTCACCGGGTTCGGCGTGGTGTGGCTGGCCAAGTTCCTGGTCCTGGACAAGGTGATGTGGCGCATCGTCCGCGAGGTCCAGCCCGAGGTGGCCATAGACGAGGCCGAGGCCGGCCTGATCGGCGCCCTGAACCTGGACGGCACCCGCGGCGAGCCTCCGCTCCCCGGCGCCCAGCCCAAGTCCAACGGCGCGACGCCGAGCGGGTCCGAGGTCGTGCCCGAGGAGTCGCGCCGGCCCTAGCCCTGGGTCGTGCCCTGGCCGAGCAGGTCGGGGAGGCGGCCGCGCCATGCCGCGATGGCTTTCGCCAGGTCGACATCGAGCGCGGCGGACGGCTGGCCCTCGACCGTCACCCGGTCGCCGCCAGCCTCGCCCACCATGACGGCCGGGACGCCGGCGGCGGTCAGGCGGCGGCCGACCTCGCCCGCGGCCGCCGGATCGATGGCCAGCACGAAGCGGCTGGGGGACTCGCCGAACAGCCACCGATGTCCGGAGGCCTCCGCCTCCGGCGGGACGGTGATCCGGGCCCCCACGCCGCGGGCCACCGCCATCTCGGCCAGGGCCAGGGCGAGCCCGCCGTCGGCCGTGTCGTGCACGCCCAGGACCAGCCCGTCGATCACGAGGTCGCGCACGGCGTCGCACGCCCGCCGGTGGGCGTCGAGGTCGAGGGCCGGCGGCGTGCCGCGCTTGTGGCCCCGGCGCCAGGCCCAGCGCGAGCCCGACAGGGTGTCGGGATCGTCGCCCACGACCACGATGCGGGTGCCGTCCACGAGGCCCACTCCCGGTGGCGCCACCGCCAGCCGGTCGATCATCCCCACCACCGCCACCACCGGGGTGGGGTCGATGTCGTGGCCCCGGGACTCGTTGTAGAGGCTGACGTTGCCGCCCACGACCGGCAGGCCCAGCGCCCGGCAGGCGTCGCCCATGCCGTCGATGGCCTCGGACAGCTGCCACATGGTCTCGGGATGGGTGGGATTGCCGAAGTTGAGGCAGTTGACCAGAGCCAGTGGCCGGGCGCCCACACACGCGAGGTTGGCGACCGCCTCGGCCACCACCAGCGCGGTGCCCTGCCGGGGATCGAGGGCACACCAGCGATGGTTGCCATCGGCGGTCAGGGCCAGGCCGCGCCCGGTGTCGGCTCCGGTCACCGGATGCTTGAGCCGCAGCACGGTGGCATCGCCCCCCGGCCCCTCCACGGTGTTGAGGAACAGCTGGCTGTCGTACTGGCCCGAAACCCACGACGTGTCGCACAGCATGTCGAGCATGTCGGCGCCGGGATCGGTGGGCTCGGGCAGGGCCGCGTCGGCGCTGTCGGCCAGGCGGTCGGACCGGTCGGCGGGCTCGGCCCGGGGGCGGTCCAGCAGCGGGGCGTCCTCGTGCAGCGAGGCGGCGGGTAGGTCGGCCAGGACATCGCCGTCGGGCCGGTCCAGGACGCGGAGCTGCCCACCCGCGGTCACGGTGCCGACCACCGCCGCGGTGATCTCCCAGCGGTCGCAGATGGCGATCACCGAGTCGAGGTGCTCGGGCTCGACGATGGCGAGCATCCGCTCCTGGCTCTCGCTGGTCAGCACCTCGAACGGCTCCATGCCCGTCTCCCGCTGGGGGACCTCGGACACATACACGTCCATGCCCACGCCACCCCGGCTGGCGGTCTCGCTGGTGGCGCAGGTCAGGCCCGCGCCCCCGAGGTCTTGGATGCCCACCACGAGGTTGGCATCGAGCATCTCCAAGCAGGCCTCGATGAGCCGCTTCTCCTCGAACGGGTCGCCCACCTGCACGCTGGGACGCTTGGCCGCGTCGGCTTCGTCGTCGCTGAATCCGGCCGACGCCAGCACCGACACACCCCCGATGCCGTCGCGCCCGGTGGTGGAACCGAACAGCACGGCGAGGTTGCCTACGCCCGACGCCCGGCCCAGCACCAGCCGTTCCACCGGCAGGACACCGAGACAGAACACGTTCACGAGCGGGTTGTCCTGATACGTCTCGTCGAACACCGTCTCACCGCCCACAGTGGGAACGCCGACGGAGTTGCCATAGCCGCTGATGCCGGACACGACACCTTCGGCGATCCAGCGGCTGCGGGGGTCGGACAGCGGGCCGAAGCGCAGCGGGTCCATCAGCGCGATGGGCCGGGCTCCCATGGTGAAGACGTCGCGGAGGATGCCGCCGATGCCGGTGGCCGCACCCTGATAGGGCTCGATGGCCGACGGGTGGTTGTGGCTCTCGATGCGGAACGCGACCGCGATTCCGTCGCCCGCGTCGACCACCCCGGCGTTCTCTCCCGGCCCGACCAGCACGGACGGGCCTTCGGTGGGCAGGCGCCGCAGATGCAGCCGGCTGGATTTGTACGAGCAGTGCTCGGACCACATGACCGCGTACATCGCGAGTTCCAGGTGATTGGGGGCGCGACCGAGGATGCGCTCGATGGCGGCGGCCTCGTCGTCGGTGAGCCCGAGGGCCCGGTGGATCGGCTCGTCGGTGGGCACGCTGTCAAGATAAGGGACCCGAGGCCATCCCCCGCGCAAGCACGCGGAGCGCGCTGACCGTCACGATCCGGCGCCCGCCGAGTCTGGCTCAATGGGTGTCGTCCCAGGCCGGGGAACCTTACAAATAGCGTTCCCGATCAAAGCGAAATATGCTTCCCGCATGGCCGAGTCAACCCGCAAGCGCACCCCCATGAGCAACCAGCACAAAGCCGCGCTGGCCGAGGGCCGAGATCAGGGCCGGGCCGTCCGGCGTTACCTCGAAGCGCTGGAAGCCCACAAGCCCCGCCGCGGCCGCAAGCGCACCCCGGAATCCATGAAGAAGCGCCTCGCCGCCGTGGAAGCTGAGATCGCTGTCGCCGACCCCCTGAAGCGTGTCCACCTCGTGCAGGAGCGCTTCGATCTGGAGTCCGCCATCGAAGCCAGCGAGTCAAAGGTCGACCTCGACCAGCTCGAAAAGGACTTCGTGAAGTCGGCCGCCCCCTACAGCGACCGCAAGGGCATCACGTACTCGGCCTGGCGGGAGGTCGGCGTGCCCGCCAACGTGCTCGAGAAGGCCGGCATCAGCCGCCGGGCCTGACGGCCACGCCGGCGGTCACCAGCAGCGACCTCAGCAGCGGCACGCCGTCGGTGGAGCCCAGCAGGGTGTGGCTGGCGCGCTCGGGGTGGGGCATGAGCCCCACCACGTTGCGGCCTGCGGAGCACACGCCCGCAATGTCGTCGACCGACCCGTTGGGGTTGTCGACGTAGCGGAACACCACCCGGTCCTCGGCGCGCAGCTCGGCCAGGGTTTCGGGCTCGCAGGTGTAGTTCCCCTCGAAGTGGTTGATGGGGATGTCGAGCGTCGTCCCCACCTCGACCCCGGTCGTCAACGCCGTCCCCCCGGCCTCGACCCGGATGGTCGCCGGCCGGCACAGGAACTTGAGGCCCGCGTTCTTCTGCAGCGCCCCGGGCAGCAGCCCGGCCTCGCACAACACCTGGAACCCGTTGCAGATGCCGACCACCGGACCGCCCGCGGCCGCGTGGGCCCCGACGGCCTGCATGACGGGCGAGAAGCGGGCGATGGCCCCGGGTCGCAGGTAGTCACCGTGGGCGAAGCCGCCCGGCAGGACGACGGCGTCGACCCCGCCGATTCCGGCATCGCCGTGCCACAGCAGGCGGGCCTCCCCGCCCAGGCCGCGCACGGCCTCGGCCACGTCGAGCTCGCAGTTGGAGCCGGGGAAGACGACGACGCCGACGACCGCGGGCATCAGGTCGCCACCGCCGCGCTCGCGGTGATGGTGGCGCTGTAGTCCTCGATCACGGGATTGGTGAGGAAGCGCCGGCACATGTCGTCGACCTCGGCCCGGGCGGTGGCCTCGTCCGCGCTGTCGAGCACGAAGCGGAACGCCTTGCCCACCCGGACCTGCGACACGCCGTCGAAGCCGAGCGCGGGCAGCGACCGCTCGATGGTCGCCCCCTCGGGGTCGGCGACGCCCTCCCGCAGGCTGGTCTCGACCAGCACCGAGAACTCCATGCGCTCAGCGTACGCGGCCGGTGTCCGGAGGCGTGACTCCCCGGAACTCGGGCCCGTGGAGGACGGGGGCTACGGCCTCGGCATCGAGCGCGGCCGCGGCCTCGACGTCGTCGGACCAGTCCCACGCCACGAGCTGGCGGCCCGACGCCGAGGTGGTCAGCCAGGTGCCCAGGTCGTCGCAGGCGGCATCGAACGCGGCCATCGCCGCACGGCCCTCGGGCGAGACCGTCGACTCGGGGCGACCGCCGGCCACCAGCGCCCGGACCACCGCCCCGGCCCCGAGCAGGTCCTCGACTGCGGGGCGCAGCGGGCCCAGGTTGCCCCGCCAGCGCTCACCCGCGGCCACCACCGCCACCGGCTCGGGCTGCGCGCCGGCCACCGCGGCCACCGCCGCCGCGTTGCGCAGGCAGCCGGCCAGGACCTGGGCCTCAGGGACGTCGTTCTGGGCGCCGAACGCCAGGGCGGAGCCGTTGGGCGACGGCAGCACGAGGCGGGTGCCCGCCGGGATGCGGGCGAGGTCGCGGGGCGAGAGCGACCAGTGGCCGTCCTCCCGCCGGCCGGCCAGCTCGGCGTCGTGGCGAGCCGCGTAGGCCTGGGCCGCGTCGCCCGCGGCCCACACATACGGCAGGACCACCGCCCCGCGGCCGACGGCGACGGACACCGCCGTGGTGAAGCGCAGCACGTCCACCACCACGACTGCGCCTGCCCCCTGGGCCACCTCGCTCAGACCGTCCACTCCCCACTCGAAGCGGACCGCCCAGCCCTCCTGGCGGCGCCAGGCGGCGTCGTCCTCAGCCACCTGCCCCGGGCCAGTCGGCGAACGGCCGGCCGGTGACGCGCTCGTAGGCCTCGACGTAGCGGTGGCTGGTGGCGGACACCACCTCGGGCGGCAGCGGGGGCGGTGGCGGAGTCCGGTCCCAACCGAGCCCGTCGAGCACGTCGCGCACCGGCTGCTTGTCGAAGCTCGGCGGGGTGGTGCCCGGCTCCCACGCGTCCGTCGGCCAGAAGCGGGACGAGTCGGGCGTCAGCACCTCGTCGCACAGCACCAGCTCGCCGTCGACCAGCCCCAGCTCGAACTTGGTGTCGGCGATGATGATGCCCCGCTCGCGAGCCCAGTCGGCGCCGCGCTGGTAGAGCGCGAGCGACACGTCACGCACCTGGAGGGCCAGGGCCTCGCCGATGAGGCCGGCGGCGGCTGCGAAGGAGATGTTCTCGTCGTGGCCCTCGTCGGCCTTGGTCGACGGCGTGAACACGGGCTCGGGCAGTCGGGACGACTCCAGCAGGCCCTCGGGCAGGCGGGTGCCGTGCATGGTCCCGGCCTGGCGGTACTCCTTCCAGGCCGAACCGGTGATGTAGCCCCGCACGATGCACTCGACCGGCAGCATGTCGGCCCGGCGGGTGAGCATGACGCGCCCGGCCAGGTCGGCCTCGGCTGCAACCTTCTGGGCGGACTCGGGCAGGTCGGCCACGTCGGTCGAAACCAGGTGCCCGGGAACGATGTCGCCCAGCTGCTCGAACCAGAAGGCCGACATGGCCGTGAGGACGCGACCCTTGTCGGGGATGGGCTCGGCCATCACCACGTCGAAGGCCGAGATGCGGTCGCTGGTGACCATGAGCAGGCGGTCGTCGCCGACGGCGTAGATGTCGCGGACCTTGCCCGAATGGACGTACGGGAGACCGAGGTCGGTCACGGGGAGACTCTCCGAGGGGTCGGTTGGCGGCGGTCTGGTACGGCGGCCTACAGGATCGGTTCTGGACCGTAGCGGGCCGCGTCGGGGTGATCGGCGACTATGGGCTCGACTTGGCGGACGAAGGCCTCCACCTGCCCGGGCGCGGCGCCCACGAACCCGGCCGCGTCGGCCAGCACGGCGTCGATCGCTTCGCGGTCGAGCCCGAGGCGGTCGTCGTCGGCCAGGCGCTCGGCCAGGTCGTTGGCCGCCGCGCCCTCCCGCAGCGCCAGGGCTACGGCCACGGCGTGCTGCTTGATGGCCTCGTGCGCCTGCTCGCGGCCGACCCCGGCCCGCACCGCAGCCACCAGGACCTTGGTGGTGGCCAGGAACGGCAGGTAGCGGTCGAGCTCGCGCTCGATCACGGCGGGGAAGGCGCCGAAGCCCTCGAGCACCGACAGCAACGTCTCGAACAGCCCGTCGGTGGCGAGGAACGCGCCCGGCAGCGCGACCCGGCGGACGACCGAGTCGGACACGTCGCCCTCGTTCCACTGGTCGCCCACCAGCTCCGAGGTCATCGACAAGTAGCCCCGCACCACCACCGCCAGCCCGTTGATCCGCTCGGTCGAGCGGGTGTTCATCTTGTGGGGCATGGCCGAGCTGCCCACCTGGCCGGGGACGAAGCCCTCGGTCACCAGCTCGTGGCCGGCCATGAGCCGGATGGAGGTGGCCAGGCTGGCCGGGCCCGCGGTCGCCTGGACGAGCGCGGACACCACCTCGAAGTCCAGCGAGCGGGGGTACACCTGGCCCACGTTGGTGAGGCCCCGCGCGAATCCCAGGTGGTCGAGGACGGCCCGCTCCAGCCGGTCGAGCCGGTCGGGATCGCCGTCCAGGAGGTCGAGCTGGTCCTGCTGGGTGCCGACGGGCCCCTTGATGCCCCGCAGGGGGTAGGTCTCGATGAGGCTGTCGACCCGGCGGTAGGCGGCCAGCAGCTCCTCGCCCGCGTTGGCGAAGCGCTTGCCCAGGGTGGTGGCCTGCGCGGCCACGTTGTGGCTGCGGCCGGCCATGACCAGCGTCGCGTACTCGCCGGCCCGCTCGGCCAGCCGGGCGAGCGCCGCCACCATCCGGTCCCGCACGAGCTCGAGCGCCAGGCGGATCTGCAGCTGCTCGACGTTCTCGGTGAGGTCGCGGGAGGTCATGCCCATGTGGGCGTGCTCGTGGCCGGCCAGGGCCGAGAACTCCTCGATGCGGGCCTTCACGTCGTGACGGTTGCGCCGCTCCCGTGCCTCGATGGAGTCGAGGTCGACCGTGTCGACGACGGCCCGGTAGTCGTCGATGGCCTCGGCCGGGATGTCGACCCCGAGCTCCCGCTGGGCCTCCATGA